>SWBZ01002152.1_pt1 | contig 23063 bp, 19 predicted proteins | sample 4693031 | NCBI WGS metagenome assembly SWBZ01 (sample SAMN10267274, study PRJNA491770) | bioreactor metagenome | isolation source: DHS bioreactor inoculated with | place: Japan: off Shimokita Peninsula
AAGGGCCTGGCTCTGCCCGAGGCGACAGGGTTCCAGTCGGTCACCGGCTTCGGTGTGGCCGCAGAGGTCGCGGAAACGCGCGTTGAGATCGGCGCCGACCGCTACATGACGCGCCTCGGCCACGACGCCGGCCGGTTCGCCACGACTGCGAAGCGGTTGGCCGACGAGGGCAAGTCGCCGCTCTACGCCGCGATCGGCGGCAAGCTCGCCGCCATCATCGCGGTCGCCGACCCGATCAAGCAAACGACGCCCGAGGCGATCGCCGCGCTGCACGAGCTCGGCCTCAAGGTGGCGATGATCACCGGCGACAACCGGCGCACGGCCGAAGCCATCGCCGGCAAGCTCGGCATTGACGAGGTGGTCGCCGAGGTCCTGCCGGGCGGCAAGGTCGACGCGGTCCGCCGACTGAAGGCCGAGCACGGCACGCTCGCCTTCGTCGGCGACGGCATCAACGACGCCCCGGCGCTGGCGGAGGCCGATGTCGGCCTGGCGATCGGAACCGGCACCGACGTGGCGATCGAGGCCGCCGACGTGGTGCTGATGGCCGGCAATCTGCGCGGCGTGCCCAACGCCATAGCGCTGTCGCAGGCGACGCTGGGCAATATCAAACAGAATCTGTTCTGGGCGTTCGCCTACAACACCGCGCTGATTCCGGTGGCGGCGGGCGTGCTTTATCCGGCTCTGGGCCTATTGCTGTCGCCAATGCTGGCGGCCGGCGCCATGGCGCTGTCGAGCGTGTTCGTGCTCGGCAATGCGTTGCGCCTGCGCCGCTTCGCCGCGCCGCTGCCGGCAGGCGCAGGACCTCAAACTGCCCCTGCCCCGCGGCCACGGCCCGTGCCGGCAAGCTAAAGGCGGGCCAACGCCGGGCCCCGGACCACACACTGACGATCAGGAGACGCCAGCATGGCTCGCAACGACGCACCGCACCCGGCCGGCCATGGCGGCCATCTGCCGTCCAGCGGGCAGGCGCTGACGATCTCGGCCTGGCTGACGGGGCTCTATTTCATCGCCGAGTTGATCGCCGGCCTGTGGACAGGCTCGATCGCGGTCATTTCCGACGCCTTCCACACCTTCTCGGCCGTCGGCGGCGTGCTCGTTGCCATCGCCGCGGCGCGGGTCGCCCGCAGGCCGGCCGACCTGAAGCGCACCTTCGGCTGGTATCGCGCCGAGATCGTCGGCGCCCTCGTCAACGGCGCGTTCCTGCTGGCGATGGCGATCCTCGTCGTCGTAATGGGCGCGATGCGTCTCGGCGCACCGATCGATCTGCCGACCACACCGATGCTGATCATCGCGGCCGGCGGCATCGTGACGGAGGTGATCTCGCTCTACCTGCTCTACCGCCAGCAGGGCGAGGACCTGAACGTGCGGGGCGCCTACTGGCACATAATCCAGACCTTCGTCGGCAGCCTGATCATCATCGTGGCGGCTTTGGTGATCCATTTCACCGGCTTCCTCGCCATCGACCCGTTGCTCGGCATCGGCTCGGCTTCGTGCTTCTGTGGGCAAGCTGGGGAATTCTGCGCGACGCTGTGCACCTGCTCATGGACGGCACGCCACCCGACGTCGCGCTCGATACGGTCATCGATTCGCTCAACACGATCGACGGGGTGGCCGATGTCCACCATGTCCACGGCTGGGCGCTGACCAGCGGGCGCTATGTGTTTTCGGCCCATCTGCGACTGGAGCCCGGATGGAGCGGCGACGCCGCCGGCGTGCTGCGGCAGGCGCACGCGCTGTTGTCCGCCCGCTACGGGTTCTTTTTCGTCACGCTGCAGATCGAAACCGAGTGCCTGGACGAGGCCAACGCGCGCGCCATCGACGTCACCCGGCCTGCCGCCGTTTCCAGTCCGCATAAAGATCGGAACGCGCCTCGAGACGAACCGGAACGTGGCTGATCGCCATCGACTGCTCGGAAAAAGGTCTGGCGAGCTCGTCATAGACCGCCGCGGTCGACAGGCCGTAAGGCGCCCCATCGTCGTTGGAATAGGCGTAGACAACGGCCTCGACGCTGGCCAGGCGCATCGCGGCCATGCACATCGGGCACGGATGGCCACTCGCATAAACCGTGCAACCGCCCAGATCCGGTGAGCCCAGCCGGCGGGAAGCGGCGCGCAATGCGGTCAGTTCGGCATGCGCGGTCGGATCGTTGGTGGCCAGGATCTCGTTGACGCCGGTGGCAACGACCGCACCGTCCTTGACGACCACCGCGCCGAACGGGCGACCGCCTTTTTCGACATTGGCGTGGGCGAGCTCTATCGCTTCGCGCAGGAAACGCTGTTCGTCACCGGGAGGGATCGCGGCGTTCATGGGTTTGTTCCTCCGCGTGCGCCGGCTTCAACAAGGAGCTGCGCGATCTCTTCGTACCCACGGCCAAGGGCATGGGCAAGCGGTGTCACGCCGTCGCGATCGGCCAGATCGACATCGGCGCCCGCGTCGACCAGAAGCGCGACGACCCTTTGATGCTCCTGGCCGCCCTTGCCGAGAATGACCGCCTCGAGCAGCGCCGTCCATCCGAGATTGTTGACGTGGTCGAGCTCGACTCCCGCCATAATCAGCGTGCGCACCGTCTCGACATGGCCGCGTTCGGCGGCCGGGATCAACGCGGTTCCGCCATAGCGGTTGGTGCTTTCAAGGTCGGCGCCATGGGCAAGCGTCATCTTCAGGATCTCGAGATGGCCGCGCGCGCCGGCATAAAGATACGGGCTGTCGTCGATATCGTCCTTGGCGTTGACGTTCGCGCCCGCCTCGATCAGCGCGGCGGCGGCCTCGACCTTGTTGTCGTGCGCGGCAACCAGCAGCGCGGTGCGCCCCTTGTGGTCCCGGGCGTCGATCTCGACGCCGGCGGACAGAAGCGCGCGGATGGCCGCAATGTCGTTGTCGGCCACCGCGTCGTGAAGCGGGCTCGCATCGGCCATCGACTGCCCCGAAAGGGTTGGTGTTTGAACGAGTGCGATAAGAAACACGGCGACGTACAATGTGACGATCTTCGGCATCGGCCAACTTTCAGGTAACGAGACGACCGACTGGGGTCTGCGATCAGTACGGCAAATGGCGATCATCGCGACTCCACGGCCGCCTTCACTCCAACACCCACTATAGCGCGGAGTCGAGGCCTGTGAACAATGGTCGCCGACCCGGCGCGCCGAGAGGTCGCGCCGGCAGGGTTCCGCCCGTCAGCGACAGGCGGGGATTTTTCTGGACCGCGCCTTGTGGTAGGTGCACGACAGGGATCAGCATCGGAGTTCCGTCCATTGACGCAAACCGCCAACAAGCAAAGCGGGAGCGAGCTTTATTCGTCCATTCAAGTCGTGCACCGGTCCCTGCGCGTGCTCGAGACGCTTGCCGGAGCGGAGACGCCGCTCTCGCTGACGACGGTGGCCGAACGGGTCTCGCTCCATCGCAGCACGACGCTGCGCATCCTGCGCACGCTGGCCGAGGACGGCTATGCCGCCTTCCAGGCGAAGACGAAGAGCTGGACCGTCGGGCCGGCCGTGCTGCGGCTGCAGGCCGGCGCGCGCGCCAGCACCGATCTGCGCCAGGTCGCCCGGCCGGTGATGCAGGCGCTTTCGCACGCGGTCGGCGAAACCGTCCAGCTCGCCACGATGGTCGACGCGGAAGTCTGCTATCTCGACAAGGTCGAACCGCCCGATCAGGAAATCCGCGTGCTATCGGAGGTCGGTAGCCGACGTCCGCTCTACTGTACCGCGCTCGGCAAGGCGCTGTTGGCGGGTCTCGACGAGCAGACGCTGGCTCAAACGGTCGCCGGCCTGCGTTTCGAACGCCACACCGATGAGACGATCACCGATCCCGAAACGCTGATCCGTGAGGTCGCCGAGGCGCGGCGGCGCGGATACAGTCTCGACCGGCGCGAGTATAATCGCGCCATCCAGTGTTCCGCCGCTCCGATCCGTGACGCCAACGGCGCGATCATTGCCGCAATCAGCGTATCGACAATCGGCCTCGATATCGCCAGCGAGACCTTTGCCGACATTATCGCCCACAACCTCGCGGCCGCGCACGAGATTTCGCACGCCATGGGCTGGCGCGCGCCCCTCCCGCCGTCGGCCTGACGCGTTTCCAGCATCGATCCACCTGGATTCGGACCAGGGTGTCGGGCGAGCACATCGCCCGCCCCGTCAGCATGCGAAATTTCCTATTTTTACGATATGAAACACATTTCCGTATTACGAAACAATATTGCCTCCGATGTGGCCAGCGACTATGCTCATTCCATCACAGGAAGAGGTCGCAATGTCTGACAAAAGCTCCCCCGCCCGCTCCCGCAATCCGTTTCGTCGGGCGTTGTCGCAAGACCGGCCACTGCTCGGCATCTGGTCGATGCTGAACTCGTCGAACGCGGTCGAGGGACTGAGCGAATGCGGCTTCGACTGGGTGCTGATCGACGGCGAGCACTCGCCCGTTACACTGCCTGACGCGATTTCGCATTTGCGGGCCGCGAAGGGCGCCGACATCATTCCCATCGTCCGCATTCCCTGGAACGAGCCGATCCTCATCAAGCAGTATCTGGACGCGGGCGCGACCACGCTGATGCTGCCTTATGTCCAGTCTGCCGGCGAAGCCGAGGCCGCGGTCGCCGCGATGCACTACCCGCCGCGCGGCACGCGCGGCGTGGCCGCCATGCACCGCGCCAGCCGCTACGGAACCGACAAGAGCTACCTGGCCGAAGCCGGAGACACGGTGGCGCTGATTGTGCAGATCGAGACGCAGCAAGCGCTCGACAATCTCGAGGCGATCGCCGGTGTGGATGGCGTCGACGCGGTATTCTTCGGTCCGGGCGACCTCGCCGCCACGATGGGCTATCTGGGCAGGCCGGCGGAACCGGCGGTGGTCGATGCCATCATGGAGGGCCAGGCGCGCCTCAAGGACATGCCGGTCAAGGTGGGCGTTCTCGCTCCCAATTCCGAACTGGCCGAGCGCTTCGTGCGGCACGGTTTCGACTTCGTGTCGGTGGCCAACGACGCGGCCGTCCTGTTTACGGGCGCGGCGGCGCTCGCTTCGCGTTTCCAGGCCGTGCGGGCCGAAGCGGGTTAACCGGAGCATGGCGCCTCGCCGCCCCTGACCAAGCGTAAAGCCGAAACCGAACGCTGGTCTGCGGGGTTTCCGGGACCGCGGCAGGCGCGCAACGCCGGCCGCGGCCGCGCTTCAAAGGGCAGAGACCGCCTGCACCGCCCGCGCGATCGGGCTGGCGGGCTCCAGATACTGATCCATGATGTTGAAGTGGTGATACCCCGGCAGCACCTGCACGTCGGGGTCGTAGCCATGCCGGCGCAGATGCGCCGAATAACGGAAACTCTGGTCGATCCACGCCCAGGGCTCCAGCCCGCCGGCGAAAATGAAACAGCGGCAATCGACCCGCGGCGGCAGCGCCTCGGTATTGTTGCGAGCGATGATGTCGTCGCGCAGCTTCAGTTCCGAACGGACGCTGATCAGGCTTGCGGGAAACGGATCGAAGATCCCGCTGATCATCACCGCGCCCTTGACGATATCCGCCGGCAGGCCGCGCGCCGGCCAGTCGGTGGCGACCGCCATCGAGCATAGATGCGCCCCGGCCGAGTTGCCGGAAATGCTTATGCGCTCGGGATCGCCGCCATAAGAGGCGATGTTTCGGTAGCACCAGGCAATCGCCTCGAGCGCCGATCCCGACACCCGGTCTAAGCTGACGGCCGGACAGAGATCGTAGTTCACCACCACCAGCGTGACGCCGCGCTGGACGAGGTCGCGCGCAATGAAGGCGAAATTGGCCTTGTCCTGCGTGCGCCAGTAGCCGCCGTGGAAGAACATGTGCACCGGCGCGTTGTCGCCGGCGGGGAAGATGTCGACGCCGTTGAGCGCGCCGTCGCCATAGGCGATGTCGAGATGGGCCGTCATCACCTGGCGGCATACCTTGCTGATCGCCGAGCGGTGAACCTGGAAGCGTGAGAAGTCGGCAACGGATTTCTGCGGATTGAACTGATATTCCAGTTCTGCGGCGTCGAGGGCTCTCCAGTCCATGGCGCTCACCCCGCGAACGTCGGTTCGGCGATGCCTCTGGCATCCAGCCCGGTGATCGCGAACACATTGCCGGCCAACGGCTGCCCAGCCTCCTCGCCGGGCTTCAGGAAACGGCGGGCGGTGACAACGTAGAGCGTGTCGAGATCGGCGCCGCCGAAGGAACACATCGTGGGATGCTTGACCGGCAATTCGATGCGCCGGTCGAGCTTGCCGGCGGGCGAGTAGCGGCACACCGAGCCGTCATGGATCATGGCGCACCAGTAATAGCCTTCGGTGTCGACGGTCGCGCCGTCGACGCGCCCGACCATATCGTCGGTGCGAAAGAAGTCCCGGCGGTTCTCCGCCGCGCCGGTCTCGATGTCGTAGTCATAGGCATAAACGACCAGAGACCGCGTGTCGGCGAAATACATGGTCTTGTTGTCCGGCGACCAGGCAAGCCCGTTCGACACGCTGATGCCTGAATCGATGCGATGCACCGACCAGTCCGGGTCCAGCCGCCACAGCACGCCCGCGCCGGCGCGGAACTCGCGATGCATCGTGCCGACGAAATACCGACCGCGCCGGTCGCATTTGCCGTCGTTGAAGATGATGCCCGTTTCTGGCTGCGGATTGACCACCGGCTCGACCCGCACCGGATCGAGAGAGACACGACAGAAACCCGATTCCAGCCCGGCAACGATGCCGCCGTTGTTGTCGAACACCAGCGAGCCGATCACTTCGGGCATTTGCCAGGACTGGACTTTTCCCGTCAGCGGGTCGAGACAGCGTATATGCGGGCCAAACGCGTCGACCCAGTAGAGTTTCTGCTGGGCGACGTTCCATATCACCCCTTCTCCCAGCGCATCGCCGGTCTGCGCGGCACATTCGATCTTCATCGCCTTCTCCGTAAGCTTCAAGTCCTGGACTGCAGTCCCCGGCCGATCAGAATCACCGCCAGAGACGAGACAACGAGCGCGAGGCCGGGGAAAATCGCCGTCCAGCTCGCGTAAAGCACATAGTCCTTGCTTTCCTGCAGGCTCGCGCCCCAATCGGGCGTGGGCGGCTGCACGCCGAGACCCAGGAAGCCGAGCGCCGCCTGGATCTGCAGGGCGAGCGGGAACAGGATGATATATTGCGTCAGCACGGCCGGCATCACGTTTGGCAACAGATGACGGAACAGGATCCGTCCGTCGCCGGCGCCCAGAACCTGCGCGGCCTCGACATAGGGCCTGGCGCTTTCCACCATCGCCGCCGAGCGGGCGGCGCGGAAGAAAAGCGGCAGATAGACGATCGACAGCGCCAGCATGAGATTGGCGACATTGGAGCCGATGATGCCGGTGATCATCACGCCCAGGAAGATCGGCGGAAAGCTCAGGATCACCTCCACGAGCTGCCCGGAAGAAAGGTCGCTCCAGCCGCGCATATAGCCGGCGATCGTTCCCGCCACCCCTCCGAACAGGGCCGATAGCGCCAGCGATCCGGCGACAATGCCCAAGGTCACCCGTGCGCCGTGGACGACGCGGGTGTAGACGTCCCGGCCGACATGGTCGGTGCCGAACCAGTGCTCGGCCGACGGCGGCAGCAAAGCGCGTCCGACATCAATGGCGTTGGGCGGCTGCGGCGCGAACAGGCCGGGCAGCAGCGCCACCGCCGCGATCGCCAACGCAAGGGTCATCCCTATGACCAGGGCGGGGCGTCTGGCGATTGTCGAGGCAAATTGAGCGGTCATGAGCGCAGCCTCGGATCGATGGCACGATAGAGAATGTCGACGAGTAGATTGATCGCGATTGCCGAGATCAGCACCATGACCAGCGCCCCCTGCACCACCGGGAAATCGCGCGCATAAAGCGCGTTGACCAGCAGCCGCCCAAGCCCCGGCAGTCCGAAGAGGGATTCGATGACCACGACGCCGCCCAGGATCTGAATGAAGATCAGTCCCATGAAGGTGATGAGCGGCACCAGAATATTGCGCAGGACATGCTTGCCCAGAATGGTGCGGGCCGGCACACCGCGCGCCTTGAGCGCGCGCACGTAATCCTGCCGCAGCGCCTCGACAACGTGCTGGCGCACGAATTGCGCGTAGGCGGCGATCTGCAGAAAGGCGAGGCTGGCCATCGGCATGGCCAGAATGATCAGATTGTCGGCCAACGAACGCAGCGGCGAGACATAGATGGTGGGCGGCGACCAATAGAAGAAAGTGGACACGCCAAACAGCAACATCAACGCCAGCCAGAAGACCGGCGTCGCAAGAAACAGCACGTTGAAGGCCTGGATGATGGTATCGACCGCGCCGCCGGCCCGATAGCCGGCGAGCAAGCCCAGCGGAACGCCGATCAGCGACGAAACGATCAATACCAGCAACGCCAACTCGAACGACACCGTGAAGGCGTTGAACACCAACTCGGTAACCGGAGTGCCCTGCCGCCAGGAGGAGCCGAAATCACCGGTGACGACCCGGCCGAGCCAGTCGAGATACTGGACGTAAACGGGCTGGTCGAGGCCGAAGAAGCGCCGCAGCGCCGCCTCGCCCTCGCTGCTGCCCATCTGCCCCATCATCATCTCGATGATGTCGCCGGGCGCCGCCCTGACCATGGCGAACACGACCATGCTCGCCAGCCATACGGTCAGGACTGCCGCCAGGCACCGAAAGACGATGAAACGCGTCATGCCCGCCTACTTGTCGACCCAGGTCTTGACCAGGCCGAAATGCCAGCCGATCGGATGCATGGCGTGGTTCTTGACCGTGTCCGACACGACCACGATGTGGTCGGCGCCGAACATCATCACCGTCGGCACGCTTTCGGCGAGCAGCTTCTGGAACCGGTCGTAGATCGCCTTGCGATCCTCGTAGGCCAGGGCCTGCCGGCCTTCGTCGAGCAGCGCGCTCGCCTCGTCATTGGCCCAGTTGCGGAAATCGGCGCCTTCCGGCTTCTTATGGAAATGCCGGTAGTAGAGAATGTTGGGGTCGGGCGGCGTGCCCCAGTCGTTGAGCGTGAAGCCCATCTGGCGCGCCCGGAAGTTCTGCAGCCACGTACCGAGGTCGAGCCGCTGAATGGCCACGCGGACGCCGCCCTTGGCAAGCTGTTCGACCAGCGTCAGGGCGGCCGGCTCCATCCAGTCATAGCCGATGATGGTGCGCAGCTCGATGTCGATGCCGTCCGGATGTCCGGCCTCGGCCAGCAAGGCCTTGGCGCGGTCCACGTCGACCGTTTGGTTGGGCAATTCGCCGAGCGGCACGCCCCAGCGTTCCTGCAGACCCGGGACGGTGGTTCCCAGAACCTGGCCGTAGCCCGAGATCGCAGCCTGCATGACCGCTTCCTTGTCGATCAGAAGGGCGATCGCCTGGCGGACGCGCTCGTCCTTGAGCGGCCCATATTCGCTGTCGAGATCGAGGCTCTTCTGGTTGAGAGAGCGCGACCGCTGCACGGTCAGGCCGCCAACGCCTTCGAGCTGTTCGGCGTCTTGCGGTCGCACAAGCACCGCCATGTCGACGCGCCCGTTGCGCACCGCGACCAGCATGCCGGCGCTGTTGGGGATGAAGTTGACGACGATCTCGTCGAGATAGGGCAGGCCCGGCTGCCAGTAGTCCTGATTGCGCTCGAGCCGCATATAGCTGTTTTGGACGAATTCGACGAGGCGGAACGGGCCGGTGCCGACGCTGGTGCTGTTGAGCTTGGCGCGCGCGTTCTCGCCGGCATACCAGTCGCGCGGAATGATCGAGCCGTTGCGGTGCGTGAGCGTGATCAGAAAGGCCGAGTTCGGCTGCTTGAGGGTCACTCTCACCGTCAGCGGATCGACCGCCTCGACCGTGTCGATATCAGCGAAATCGAGCGCGCCGATGGTGCCGTTTTCAGGATTGCGCATGTAGTCGAGGCTATACTTGACGTCCGCGGCCTCGAACGGCTGGCCGGTGTGGAACGTCACGCCCGAACGCAACTTGAACATGTAGACACTGGCATCCTCGTTGATCTCCCAGCTTTCGGCCAGGAGCGGATGCGGATTGCCGTCCTGGTCGGCATAGACCAGCGTTTGATACATCAGCGGCGCGACGAAATTCACCGCTTCGCCGGCCTGATGGTAGATGTCGAAGGATGGCGGCTCGATCAGCGAGCCCACGGTCAGCGAGCCGCCCTGCTTGGCTGCGGGGTCGGATGCCCCATAGACAAGATCGTCGGCGGCGGCCTGAGCCGAAACGCCAGTCAGCGACATCCCCAACAGCGACAGGAGCGGGATTGCGGCCACCGATTTCAGCAGCCTGCGGCGGTTGGTATCGAAGGTCTCAGACATAACATTCCTCCCTATTTCTGGCATGTTCGATGCAGCGGCGAATGGTTTCGTCCGCCCCGTATCGGGCCCGGAAGCCGATATCGGCGGCGATGCGGTCGGCCGCTACGAGTGGAAAGACGACCGGTGGCGCTTCCTCGCGCACCGTAAGGTCCAGTTCGGGCCGGGCCACACGGGCAAGTGCGGCGATGGCGTCGATGTCGGTCGTTCCGCCGTTGACGTGGTAGAGCGGCCGCAGCCCGGGTGGCGCGGCGGCGAGCGCCACGCAGGCCTCGGCAACATCGCCGACGTGAACGATATCGAAGCGATGGCGCCCCCAGCCGATCGTCAGCGTCGCCGGCGCGGCTGGGCGGCAGGCCTCGAACAGCGCCTTCAGCGGATCGAGCAAGCCGCCATAGGAATGGCCCAGCCCCAGCACGAGGGTCGGCCGGACGCCCACCACCTCCAGCCCCCAATGACGGTGCGCGAAGGTGCCGATCTCCTCGGCAAGGCTCTTGGTCAGCCCGTAAATGCTTGCCGGAAAGCGTGGCGCCGCCTCGTCGACAAGATCTGAGGCGTGGTCCGCCTGCTGGCCCAGCACGGTTGTCGAGCTCGCCCAGACCAGCCGCGACACGCCGTGGGCGCGGCATGTCGCAACGAGGCTGCGAAACCCCTCGACGTTGACGGCGAAGGCGGCGTCGATGTCGCGCTCGGCCGACAGGCCGGGGCCGCTGCCCGCGCCGGCATGGGCGGCAAGCGAGATCACGCGATCAGGGCGGACAGCTGTGAAGACGCGTTCCAGGGACGCCGGGTCGGCCAGCGATCCGGCATGAAAACCGGCAAGCGCGCTTTGACGCGACGGGGCCGCGCGATCGAAACCGTGAACTTCCATACCGCTGCGCGCCGCGGCGATCACCACATGACGGCCTATGAAACCGTTGCAACCGATGACAAGAAGGCGCCGGGCGCTCATGTCCGGTCGTCCCTTTGTGCTTCGAAAGCCGGCAGATCCTCGCGGATACAGGCCGTCACCTGCCCGGGCGCGACCTCGCGGTGGCTCATGTCGGCGCTGCGGCAGGCCTCGACAGCGAAGGGGCAGCGCGGATGAAACACGCAGCCCGACGGCGGCGAAACCGGGTTCGGCAGCTCGCCCTTGAGCAATTGCCGCTTTCCGTGTGCCGCGCCGACATGTTTGGGCACCGCCTGTAACAATGCCCGCGTATAGGGGTGCGCGGGTTCGCGGAACACCTGCCCGGTCGGGCCAGCCTCCACGATCCGGCCCAGATACAGCACCATCACCCGGTCCGAAATGTCGCCGACAACACGCAGGTCGTGGCTGATGAACAGCATCGACAGCGCCTGCCGGGACTGCAGCGCCTTCAGCAGATCGATGATCTCGGCCTGGACCGAAACGTCGAGGGCGGAGGTCGGCTCGTCGGCAACGATCACGGTCGGCTCGACCGCCAGGGCCCGGGCGATCGCCACGCGCTGGCGCTGACCGCCGGAGAGCGCGGCGGGCAAACGGTCGGCGATCTCCGGACGCAGGCCGACCTGCTCGAGCGCCTGCGCGACGCGCTCGCGCAGGGTGTTCCCCGAAGCGAGCCCATGCAGACGCATGCCCTCGGCGACGGCCGCGCCGATCCGGATGCGGGGATTGAGGCTGCCATAGGGATCCTGGAAGACCATCTGCATCTTGCGCCTGAGCGGCCGCAACTGCCGGCGGTCGAGGTCGGTGATGCGCTCGCCTTCGAGCCAGATGTCACCAGCGGTCGGCTCCACGACCCTGATGGCAGTGCGGCCGAGTGTCGACTTGCCTGAACCCGATTCCCCCACCAGGGCCAGAACCTCGCCGCCGGCAAGCGTGAAGCTGGCATCGGTGACGGCCCGCAAGCCGGCCGAGCGGCTGAACCCGCGGCGCTGCGCAAACACCTTGCTGACGCCGTCCAGGCGCAAGAGTTCCCGTCCGTTTGCGCCGCTCATGACGCCTCCTCCCAGAAGAAGCAGCGCGACTGCCAGCCGGGCGCGGTTTCAACCAGCGGCACGTCGCGCTCACACTCCGCTCGTGCGAGCGGACAGCGGCTTCGGAAGCGGCAGCCGACAAACCCTTCCCCGATCCGGGGCACGACGCCAGGCTTGGCGCGTCTGAACGGGCTTTCGGCTTCCCCGTCTCCGGCGATCTGCGGCAAGCAGGCCAAAAGCGCGGCCGTATAGGGGTGGCGCGGCGTCCCCAGCACATCGCGCGCCGCGCCGCTCTCCACGATCTGGCCCGCATACATGACGACCACCCGGTCGGCGATTTCGCCAACCACGCCGAGATCGTGCGTAACAATGACGATCGACAGACCTTGCTGGCGCTGGATATCCTCCAGAAGCTGCAGGATCTGCGCCTCGATGGTAACGTCCAGTGCCGTCGTCGGCTCGTCGGCGATGAGCAGGCGGGGGCGCCCCGCCAGGGCAAGCGCGATCATCACCCGCTGGCGCATGCCGCCCGAAAGCTGGTGCGGATAGCTGTGGGCGCGGCTCTCCGGCGCGGCGATGCCGACCTGGGTCAGAAGCTCGACAGCGCGCACCCAAGCCTGCGCCCGGCTCACCTCTTCGTGCAGCCGCACCGTTTCCGCGATCTGGTCTCCGACCGTCAGTAGAGGATTGAGACTGGCGCTGGCATCCTGAAAGATCATCGCGATTTCGCTGCCGCGTAGCGCGTTCAAACCACGCTCGTTCATGGCACGCAGATCGCGGCTGTCACCGTCGGCGCCCTCCCACAACACCGAGCCCGAGGTTTTTATGTCGCGCCCGTCGAGCAGGCGCATCACAGACAACATGGTGACGGACTTGCCCGACCCGGATTCGCCGACGACGGCAAGCGTCTCGCCCTGGGCGACCTGGAAGGACACGCCGTCGACGGCCCGCGTCACCCCACCGGCCTGGCTGAAATCGACCCGCAGATCGACCACATCGAGCACGACGCCCGGCGCACCGTCCTTCGCTATGTCTTCTTCCATCCGCCGAATGGCTGGCAAAATGAGAGCCCCACACGAGATGCCGCGTTGATCGAACGCCTCCGGCGCGTCATTGTCGCGCGAAGGGCCGGTTTTGCTCCAAAGCCCGGCGCCACGGCAGCGCCGACTTCTTGACCGACCCTACAACAGCCGCCCGGCGACCTCAAGCATATTTTCAACATACGATATCTTGTTCCACATCTTGAAAACTTGTGATTAGTCTGATTGTTTTCAGGACGTGCGCCGACCTGCACCGCACCGGCCATCACGGAGGAACCATGGACGCTTCCATTCCCGACTTTCGGATCGCATCCGTTGAGGCCGTGGTCCTGCGCGCGCCGATCCCCGTTCCGGTCAGGACCTCGTTTGGAACGATGCGCGACCGGCCAGCCGTCTTCCTGCGCGTGCGCGATGATCACGGGCGCTACGGCTATGGCGAGGTCTGGTGCAACTTTCCCACGGTCGCGGCCGAACACCGCAAACGGCTTGTCGACGAGGTTGTCGGGCCGGCTCTCGTCGAGATGGAGCCGGACGGGAAGACCGCACCGTTCGCCCGACTGATGGACAGGCTGCACGTGCTTGCCCTGCAAAGCGGCGAATGGGGACCGCTGCGCCAGGTCGCGGCCGGTCTCGACACCGCCATTTTCGATCTGGCGGCGCGTCGCGCCGACCTGCCGCTGTTCCGCTATCTCAACCCCGCCGCGTCGGGCGATATCGCGGCCTATGCCAGCGGGATCGGGCCCGAAACGCCGGGCGCCACCGCGGAACACGCCCGCGAAGGCGGGCACGCGGCCTTCAAGGTCAAGGTCGGCTTCGGCCGCGACACCGATTTGGCATCGCTCACCGCGATCCGCGAGGCGATCGGCCCGCAGGCGAGGCTGATGGCCGACGCCAACCAGGGATGGACGCTCGAAGAGGCCGCCGCCAGGCTCAGGGACTATGCCAGCTTCGACTTGACATGGATCGAGGAGCCTCTGCGCGCCGACCGACCGCTTCAGGAATGGTCCGACCTAGCCACGCACTCGCCGATTCCGATCGCGGGCGGGGAGAATCTCAACGCCCGCGCCGAATTCGACGCGATGATGCAAAGCGGCGCGCTTTCATTCGTGCAGCCCGACGTCGCCAAATGGGGCGGCGTGTCGGGGTGCTATGAGGTCGCGGCGGCGGCGACCGGCTCTGGGACGGTCTATTGTCCGCATTTCCTGGGCGGCGGCATCGGCCTGGCCGCCTCAGCCCACCTGCTCGCCGCCCAGGGCGGCAACGGCATGCTGGAGATCGACGTGAACCCCAATCCCCTGCGCGACGAGGTGGCCGGCGCCATGTTGCGCCCGCGTGACGGGCGTCTTCGGCTGTCCGATCTGCCGGGGATCGGGATTGCGCCCGACCTACTGTTTTCCTAACCCTCCGGGCCGCCGATCCAGATCGTCTTGGTCTGCTGATATTGCGCGATCGCCTCGGTGCCGTTGTCGCGCGCCAGCGAGCCGGACCGCTTGTAGCCACCGAAAGGCGTCTTGATGTCGCCTTCCGAAAACCGGTTGATCGACACGGTTCCGCACGGCAGCCGCCGGGCGAAATGCAGGGCGCGGTCGATGTCGCGCGTGAACACGGTGGCGTGCAGACCGTAGACGGACTCTGCCGCCATGCGCAGCGCCTCCTCCGGCTCCGAAAACGCGATCACGCCCAGCACCGGGCCAAAAATCTCCTCGGTGGCTATCGTCATGCCGTGGACGACGTCGTCGAACACGGTCGGCGTGACGAAATAACCGTCATGGCCCTCGAGCGCGCCGCCACCGGCAACGACACGCGCGCCCTCGCCGATGCCCGCGTCGATGAAACCCAGGACCCGGCGCTGATGCTCCGCGCTCACCATCGCGCCCATCTCGGTCGCGGGATCGAGCGGATCGCCGACCTTGAGGGCTGCGACCCTGGCCAGCACCTTGTCGAGGAACTCGTCCTTGCGCGACCGCGGCACGAACTGGCGCATATTGGCCGAGCAGTTCTGGCCGCCGTTCCACAGCGCCGCCGATACCGCGTTGGACACCAGTACGTCGTCGATCGGGGCGTCGTCGAGGACGATGAACGGGCTCTTGCCGCCCATCTCCAGACCGACCGGCTTGAGATTGCTCTCGCTGGCATATTTCAGGAACAGCGCGCCGACCTCGGTCGAGCCCGTAAACGACACCACGTCGATATCCCGGTGCCGGCCGATCGCCTGACCTGCGGTCTCGCCGAAACCCGGCACAACGTTGAGCACGCCGTCCGGCAGGCCGGCTTGCGCGGCAAGCTCGGCCAGGCGCAACACGGTCAGCGGCGTCTGCTCGGCCGGCTTGACGACGACGCTGCAGCCGGCAGCGAGCGCCGGCGCCAGTTTCCAGGCCGCCATCAGAAGCGGGAAATTCCATGGCAGGACCAGACCGGCGACGCCGACCGGTTCGTGCACGATCAGCGCCAGCGCGCTCTCGTCGGTGGGCGCAACCTTGCCGAAACTCTTGTCGATCAATTCGCCGTACCATTGAAAGAAATTCGGCACTTCGTGCCCGACCTCGTTGAGGCAGTCAGTGATTGTCTTGCCCGAATCGAGGCTTTCCATCACCGCGAGTTCCACGGCGTGTTCGCGCAGAAGCGCGGCCAGCCGCAGCAGCACGTCCTTGCGCGCCTCGGGCGCGGCGCGAGACCAGGCACCGGCGTCAAAGGCGCGGCGTGCCGCGGCAACGGCGGCATCGACATCGTCTTCGTCGCAGGCCGCGACCTCGCCCAGGATGGCGGCCGTCGCCGGATTGAGATTGGTAAACCGCGCGCCCGAGCGGGCCGCGACGAAACGGCCGTTGATGAAGGCTTCGGACGGGAAGGTGAGACCCGCGGCGATGGCGCCATAGTCGGTCGGCGTGGCGATATCCATTACAGGATGCTCCGTTGCTGCGCAGGGCCACGGCAGCGCCTTTTCAAGAAGCACTGTTGCGACCCAGCCAAGGTCGAGCACGACCCTTGCCGGAAACCGGTCCGTTCCGGAATCATGCTCACAGGGAGGACGACCGGAATCAGCCGCCCGGTTCCGCCCCCGGCAAGGCGAAGGGAGCCGGGGCGAGAAAACGCGTCAGGGCGTTTCGGGTGATCTGGGCGATCTCGTTGTCGGATCGGGTTTCGGCAAGCGCGCCGGCCCAGGCGACGGAGCCCGTCGACCAGACCGCGCCGCCAGCCTGGGTCTCGAAGAACACCATGTCGGCGCGTAGGATCGGGCTCATATCGCCGGTAACGGTCGGCCGGTTGACCAGCACTTCCTCGTTGGCGAGCACGTAGCTGTCGTCGAGCCGCTCCGAAGTGGCGACCACGAGCGCGTGTGCCGGCGTGCCCAAGGCGGTGTCGGCGCGGTCGATCTCGATGCCGGCCGCGCCGCCGCCGCTGAGCCCGAAATCGCCGATCAGCCCGTCAGCGACCGCCACCCCGTCGAACAGGAAGGCAAGGCGCGGGTCGGCAGCGTCGGCCGAAAGCCGGTAGGGATGAGAACGGTAGAACCCCTGCCCCGTATAGCCGGTTCCGGCGAGCTTCTGCGGCGGGCGGCCGTTGCGTCGCCACAGCCCGCCATAGGCGCCGTCGAAAGCGTGGTAGTATTCGCCGGGTTCGGAGGCCCAACTGCGGTTGCCGTCTTCCGCGCGCCGCAATTCGATCGTCTCGGGATGATCGGGATGGATGGAGACGCGCCAGTAAAACCCGTTGCCGCCCAGATAGATCAGCCGGCCGCCGCCATCGAGGAATCCGCCCAGCGCGTCGTGGCTGGCGGTGGTATGATATTCGGGATGCGATCCGGTGATCACGCAGCGATAGGGCCGCAGGGCCGCCGCTCCCTCGCGGTCGAGATCGTCGTCGGTGACGATATCGAAGGCAAACCCTTCCCGGTCGAGCCAGGACAGGATCAAAAGGTCGGCGCTGAAGTTCCACAGGCCGCTGCCGAGCCCGCCCTGCCAGGCGCGCTGGGTGTGGCGCAGGGTCAGGCAGGGCCGCCGGCGCGAGGCGTAAGACACGCCGCTGCCGTCGGCATGGGTGTCGTAGAGCGACAACCCGTATTCGGGATGCGCGGCGAGCGCGCAATCGCCGGCGGTCAACACCAGTAGGCGACTGGCGAACATTTCCGGATTGGCGCCATGCAGCAGGCAGCGGTCATTGGCGTAAGCAAGCCATGTGAAGGTGGAGGCGAGGAAGGCGAGATCGGCCCCGGGCGCGTGCGGACGCACGAGGATCGGCAGCGTGTCGCGCCCGGCCTGACCGCTGATCTCGATCAGGTAAACCCCGCTCGCCAAATTCTCCGGCAGGGCGAGTTCGGCCACGACCGGCCAGCCCGCGTCGGCGAGATCGTCGCTGTGGAAATGGATGGCGGCGTAGTCGCGCGGGGCGTGGCGAAAGCTCTGCTCGCCACCTGACCAGCGCGTGCCCTTGACCGCCCGCGTCGGCAGGTTGACGAGGCGACCGTGCAGCGATCGCGGGCCGACATCCTCGGCGCGCGCGCTGTCGATGGCGCGGCTGAAATCCCAGGCGGCGACGAGGCCTGGATCGCGCGCTTCCCCGCCGTCGGCAAACGCATCAAGGCGTTGCAGCGCCGCTCGTGTATCCACCGCTCCGGCCCACAAAACCGGCGCCTCGAGCCGGCCATCGAAACGGACCGCGAACAGGCTGGACGAAGGCGCGCCGGAGGCGAGCCGCAGCACCGCCTCGCCCGACCCGACCGCGTCGGGGCTCGAAAGGCGGATATGTCTCTCCCTGCCCTCTTCGCGGACAGTGAGCACGAGATCGCCGTCAGGACCGTTGCGGCTCAAAACCATTGCAACCCATGCGCCGGCACGCAGCCGGAACGGCGCCTCGGCACGACGCGGTTCTTTCGCCGGCGCCTCGGCCATCAATATGGGCCGACCCTCAGCGTCGATCAGCGCCGTCACCACGCATTCGCCGAGCGCCAGCGACGCCAGACAGGAACCGTCTGGCGAAAGGACCGTCGGCATGGCCAAAAGAGCGAGCGTGAACCCGTCGGCGAGCAGACCGGCGTCGAGCCGGGCCTCGAACCACGAGCCGATCAAGGTGCGTTGCGGTCCGACCGTGCATCTCAGAGCCGGATGATCGACCGGGTCGGCGTCGAGTTCGAGCTCCTCGCCATGGGGGCGCAGCGCGCGAAACCGGTGCAGTCGTATATCGGCCTTCCCGGTCTCACCGCTTGACAGGTGCAGCGCTACCGTCTCGCTGGGACGATACTGCCAGCGCGGCGTGTAACCGACGATGCCGAAATCAGGTGCCAGCCTCATGACGCGGCACCGCTTTCCAACATCGCGCAGCGCAGGCGGAAGACATGGCGCTCGGCATCTTCAAGCGTATCGAAGACATCGTCGAGCAGTTCGACCGGCTGGCCGCGGCCGCGCAGTCGCGCCAGCCGCCATTGCCTGAACGGAACCACCTCGACCAGAACGTGCTTGCCCTCCGCCGGCAGGCTGCGCAGCCTGAGCAAGAGCCGCCGCAGCGCCGGACCGTGATCACCGTACGGCGCGGCCAAAAACTCCTCCAGCAGGTCCCGTGACACGACCTGCCCGCCATCGAACGTCGTCAAGCGCTTGTCCTTTCGTGCCGGATCAGTGATCGAAGCGGGCGCGGTGCACCCGCTCGAAATGCTCGTGATAATGATGCGGTTCGATCGCCACGTCGATCAACGCGGGCACGCCTTCTGCGTTCGCCTTCAGCGCTTCGGCCACCGCGGCGTCGATCTGGTCGGCGCGCTCGACCTTGATGCCGAGGCAGGACTGCGCCCTGGCGATCTGCGCGAAGTCGCTGTTGACCTCGAAACCGGTGGCCACGAAGGGCTTTTTTCCGAGAAGCTGGTTGTACTGGACCCAGCCGAAGGCGTGATTGTTGAGCACCACCCAGGTGATGCCGCATTTGAGCTCGGCCGCCGTCGCCAGTTCGGCCAAGGACATCTGCATGGCGCCGTCGCCGGCGAAGCAGACGATCTTCTTGTCCGGTTTGGCAAGCTTGGCGCCGATCGCGCCGATGATGCCCATGCTCATCGCCGTCTGCTCACCCATGGGCACGCAGTCGTCGACGTCGAGGACGCGATAATGCGGCCAGTAGTAACACCACAGATCGGCGCCGCCGTTCTCCTTCATCAGGATCGTGTCGCGGCCGAAGATGCGGTTGACCGCATCGAGCACGCGCGGCACGCGGATCGGCGTGGAATTGTCGCTGTTGGCGGCCTCCAGCTTGGGCCGATAGTCCTCGCGCAGCGCCTCGACGGCCTCGCAGCGTGCGGTGCGCTGATCCGCGTCGATCTTCGGGAGGGCGGTCAGTATCTCACGTAGGGACAGCCGGGCATCACCGACCAGCGCGATGTCGGGACGCATGTTCATGCCGATCGTCTCGGGATCGATGTCGATCTGGACGAAACGCGCATCGGACGGCCAGAACTGCCAGCTGCTTGTGGAAAACGCTTCCAGGCGCGAGCCGACCGACACGATCAGATCGGCTTCGTCCCACCAGCGCTTGCCGGCTTCGGTGAAGTAGAGGCCCGTCTGGCCAAGCGCATAAGGGCCGTCTTCGGGATAGATGCCGCGCCCGCCTGGTGTGGTCAGGACAGGCATGCCGACTCGGTCAGCCAGTTCCGCGACCGCGTCGGCGGCACCGGAAAACACCGCGCCCGACCCGCAGACCAGAAGCGGGCGCTCGGCCTTAGCGATGGCGGCGGCGGCAGCCGAAACGGCGTCGGCGGCGGGCCTGGACAAATGCCGGCGCATGCCGGGCCGGTAGGCGGCCATCTCTGCGGCGATGTCGGCCAGATCCGAGGGCACCTCGATGAAGACCGCGCCCGGGCGGCCGTTCATGGCAACGGCGAAGGCGCGCTCCATGATCCACGGGATCTTGCTTACATCGGTCACCCTGACGGCCCATTTCGTTACCGGACGCATCAGCGACACGGCGTCCAGTTCCTGGAAAGCGCCCATGCCGTCATGGTTTTCGACCACGCCGTTGACGATGGCGATCACCGGCAGCGATCCGGAAGTCGCCTCGAGCATGCCGGTCACCAGGGTGGTGATGCCGGGTCCGGGATTGGAAAAGACGATGCCCGGCCGTCTTTTCAGCCGCGCATAGGCATAGGCGCACGAAACCGCCGATTTTTCGTCGCGCACCAGGACGAATTTGATCGGGGTGCGTTCGGTCAGGTCGTAAACGAGGTGCTTGGGATTGCCGGGCAGCCCGAACACATAGTCGGTGCCCTCGGCATCGAGCGCTTCGGCAACCGCCTGCCAGACAGTCTTCTTTTCCATGTTTTATCCTCGTTCAGTTTGCGGTCGGACCCGCTTCCGGAGCGGCGAACGCGCCACGCCCGGGAATGGAGTCGATCAGGAGCTTGGTGTAGTCTTGGGTGGGCCTGAACAGCACGTCGGCCGACGGGCCCATTTCCACGATCCGGCCGCGCTGCATGACCGCGACGTGGTCGCAGACCTGGGCTGCGACCCGCAGATCGTGGGTGATGAACAGCATGCCCAGGCTGAGCCGACGCTGCAGGTCGGCGAGAAGGTCGAGCACCCGCGCCTGAATTGATACGTCGAGCGCGGAAACGGGTTCGTCGGCGACGATCACGTCGGGCTCCAGCGCGAGCGCCCGGGCAATGCCGATGCGCTGCCGCTGCCCGCCGGAAAAGGCGTTCGGATAGCGCAGGGCCGAAGCCGGATCGAGCGCGACCAGTTCAAGCAACTCGGCGACACGCCGCCGCGCATCGGCGCGCGACATGCCGTGGGCAAGCAATCCCTGGGCAACGATCTCGAAGACGGTGCGGCGCGGATTGAGCGAGGCGAACGGGTCCTGGAAGACCATCTGCACGCGGCGGCGCAGCGGCGCCAGGTCGCGGCTGCCGAGATCGAGCAGATTGCGCTCCACGCCGGCGAGGCGCACATCGCCGGCATCTGCGGTCAGAAGCCGCACGATGATACGCGCCAGGGTCGATTTTCCGGACCCCGATTCGCCGACGATGCCGAGCGTTTGACCGCGCGCCAGGCTGAAGCCTGCGTCGCGCACCGCCTCCACCGTGCGGCGCGGACCGAACAAGCCGGTGCGGCTGGAATAGGTCTTGGTCACGCCTTTGGCCGACAGGAGCGGCTCGCCGCCGGTCTTGTCGACGGCCGGGCGCTTTGCCAGCTTGGGAACCGCCGCAAGCAGGGTGCGGGTATAGTCGTGGCTGGGATTGCCCAACACCTCGGCCACCGTCCCACGTTCCACGATCCTGCCGTGCTGCATGACGGCGACCTCGTCGCCGATCTCGGCCACGACGCCGAAATCATGGGTGATCAGCACGATGCCCATGCCGCGCTCGGCCTGAGCGCGCTTGAGCAGGGCCAGGATCTGTTTCTGCGTGGTGACGTCGAGCGCCGTGGTCGGTTCGTCGGCGATCAGCAGTTCCGGATCGAGGGCGAGCGCCATGGCGATCATGACGCGCTGGCGCTGGCCGCCCGAAAGACTGAACGGGAAAGCCTGGCGCAGCAATTCGGGCTCCGGAAGCCCCATGGCGTCCAGCAGTTTGACGACACGCCGGTCGTAGGGACCCGGCACGCCGTGGAAGCGAAACACCTCCTCGATCTGGCGGCCGACCCGCATCACCGGATTGAGCGCGGCCATCGGCTCCTGGAAGATCATGCCGATACGGCGACCGCGGATGGCGCGGTGTTTTTCGGCGGCAAGGCCGATCAGGTTTTCCCCGTCGAAGCGGATCGTTCCGGTGGAGACCAGCGGCTTGGGCACCAGTCCCATGATGGCATGCGCCGTCATCGACTTACCGGAGCCGGATTCGCCGACAACGCACAGGATACGGCCGGGCGCGATGTCGAGGTCGATGCCGTCCACGGCCTTGAGCCGGTCGCCGCCCTCGGGCAGGCGTACGGTCAGCTTCTCGATCGCAACGAGCGGTTCGGCGACAACACGGGCATTCATGTCTGGATCCTGACCCGACCCTTGAGATGCGGATTGAGCGCGTCGTTGAGCCCCTCGCCGACGAGGTTGATGGCAAGCACGGTGATGGCAATGGCCAGTCCGGGAAATACCGACAGCCACCAGGCCTGGCGGAACACGGTCCGCGCGGCGCCGATCATGTAGCCCCACGAGATACGGTTAGGATCGCCCAGTCCAAGAAAGCTCAGGGCGGATTCGGTGAGGATGGCGGTGGCGATCATCAAGGACCCCATGACGATCAACGGCGAGACCGCGTTGGGCAGCACCTCGGACACGATGATGCGGAAGCGCGACACGCCCGACAGAACGGCCGCCTCGACGAATTCGCGCCGCCGCAGGCCCATGAATTCCGAACGCGCCAGGCGGGCGATCGGCGGCCAGGTGACGACCGCTATCGCGGTGACGATCGAGGTCAGCCCTGGCGTCATGATGGCGACCAGCAGGATCGCGAAGATGAAACTTGGTATGGTCTGGAAGAATTCGGTGATGCGTACCAGAAGATCGTCGATCCAGCCGCCGAAGAAGCCGGCGACCGCTCCGACCGAAACCCCGATCGCCGCCGCGATGACGGTCGAGATCAGCCCGATCATCAAGGAGATGCGCGCGCCGTGCACGATGCCGGCCAGCACGTCGCGGCCGAGCATGTCGGTGCCGAAGGCGAACTCGCCGCCAGGCGGCAGCAGCGGACGGCCGCGGGTCGACATCGGGTCTATGGGAACGATCAGCGGCGCGGTGATGGCCATGACGACGATCAGCGCCAGTGCGATCGCGCCGGCGACCGCGCCGCGGTTTTCGGCGAAACGCTTCAGGAACTCCATCACGCCCGCCCCGCTATGC
>SWBZ01006444.1_pt1 | contig 23031 bp, 24 predicted proteins | sample 4693031 | NCBI WGS metagenome assembly SWBZ01 (sample SAMN10267274, study PRJNA491770) | bioreactor metagenome | isolation source: DHS bioreactor inoculated with | place: Japan: off Shimokita Peninsula
CCCCCCGCTCTGTCGAGCCGCTGGTAAAGGAAGCCACCCTGGAGGCCATGCGCCTGCTGGATGCCGGCCAGGCGCGTGTGGCGGAGAAGAAAGATGGCAAGTGGATCGTCAACGAATGGCTGAAGAAGGCCGTGCTGCTGTCCTTCCGCATCGAGGACAACGAATTCATGAAGGGTGGCTTCACCAACTACTATGACAAGGTGCCGTCCAAGTACGCCGACTTCAACTCGCGTGATTTCCGCGAGGGCGGCGTGCGTGTAGTGCCACCGGCCACGGCGCGGCGCGGTTCCTACATCGCCCCCGGCGTGGTGCTCATGCCTTCCTACGTCAACATCGGCGCCTACGTGGATTCCGGCACCATGGTGGACACCTGGGCCACGGTGGGTTCCTGTGCCCAGATCGGCAAGAACGTGCACCTGTCCGGCGGCGTCGGCATCGGCGGCGTGCTGGAGCCGCTGCAGGCCGCGCCCACCATCATCGAGGACAACTGCTTCATCGGCGCCCGTTCCGAGGTGGTGGAAGGCGTGATCGTCGAAGAAGGCTCGGTAATCTCCATGGGTGTGTACATCGGCCAGAGCACCAAGATCTACGACCGCGAGACCGGCGAGGTGATCTACGGACGCGTGCCCGCCGGCTCGGTGGTGGTATCCGGCAACCTGCCCTCGAAGGATGGCAAGTACAGCCTCTACTGCGCCGTGATCGTCAAGAAGGTGGACGAAAAGACCCGCGGCAAGGTGGGTATCAATGAACTGTTGCGGGATATTTGAAAAAAATCCCTTTATCACCGCAAAGGCGCAGAGTACGCAATGAAAAACGTGATGAATATCTCGGGAACGTCCGATCAAGCCTGTTTTCGTCATTCCGGCGCATGCCGGAATCCAGCCTTTACAGAGACATGGATTCCGGCATGCGCCGGAATGACGGGTTAATCGAATCTTCCATTGGTACTCTTTGCGCCCTTTGCGCCTTTGCGGTGAATATATAACCCCATGATCACCCTATACGGCATCAAGAACTGCGACACCGTGAAGAAGGCCCGCGCCTGGCTCGATGCCCATGACGTGGACTACCGTTTCCATGATTTTCGCGCCGACGGTCTAGACGAGAAACGGCTGCGCGCCTGGGTGCGCGAACTGGGCTGGGAAACCCTGCTCAACCGCCGCGGCACCACCTGGCGCAAGTTGCCGGAGAAGACCCGTGAGAGCATCGACGAGGCCGGCGCCATAAAAGTCATGCTGGCAGAGCCGGCCATTATCAAGCGGCCGGTGCTGGACCTGGGCCGGGAACGCCGGGTGGGCTTCAAGCCGGAGGAATATGCCGACGAACTATTGTAGGCACGCAGGTCGGCTGAAGCCCGACCTGCAGACCCACCTTCAACGACAATCCGGTATCATCGCCCCATGTCCGACACCCTCACCCTCGCCAAGGACCTGATCGCCCGCGCCTCCGTCACCCCGGAGGATGCCGGCTGCCAGGAGACCATGATCCGGCGCCTGGAGGCCATCGGCTTTCAGGTCGAGCGGCTGCGCTTCGGTGAAGTCGATAACTTCTGGGCACGGCGTGGCAAACAGACGCCCTTGCTGGCCTTCGCCGGCCACACCGACGTGGTGCCCACGGGTCCACGGGAACGCTGGCAGTCCGATCCCTTCGTGCCCACGGAACGCGACGGCATGCTCTACGGTCGTGGCGCCGCCGACATGAAGGGCAGCCTGGCCGCCATGGTGACCGCCTGCGAGCGTTTCGTGACCGCTCATCCCGGCCACCAGGGCTCCATCGCCTTCCTCGTCACCAGCGACGAGGAAGGCCCCTCCGTGAACGGTACCGTCAAGGTGGTGGAATGGCTGGAGGCGCGCAATGAAAAGATTGACTGGTGCCTGGTGGGCGAACCCTCCAGCAACCAGGTGCTCGGCGATGTCATCAAGAACGGCCGGCGCGGGTCCCTCGGCGGCAAGCTGCGCGTGCTCGGCAAGCAGGGTCATGTAGCCTACCCGCACCTGGCCGACAACCCCGTGCATCGCCTGGCGCCGGCCCTGGCCGAGTTGTGCGCGCTGGAATGGGACCAGGGCAACGAGTATTTCCCGCCCACCAGTCTGCAGATCTCCAATATCCATGCCGGCACCGGCGCCGACAACGTCATCCCCGGCGAGGTGGAGGTCTGGTTCAACCTGCGTTTCTCCACCGAGCAGACCGAGGCCGGCATACGCGCCCGCATCGAGGAACTGCTCGACCGCCACGGCCTGCACTACGAACTGCAATGGCGCCTGTCCGGCAACCCCTTCCTCACCCCCGTGGGTGAACTGGTGGGTGCGGTGCGCGACGCCATCCAGGAGGTGTGCGGCATCGAGACGGAGCTGTCCACCAGCGGCGGCACCTCCGACGGCCGCTTCATCGCGCCCACCGGCGCCCAAGTGGTGGAACTGGGGCCTCTCAACGCCAGCATTCACCAGATCGACGAATGTGTCGCCAGCGCGGACCTCGATCGCCTGTCGGCCATCTACGAAGGCATGCTGACAAGGCTGCTGGCGCGCGGTTGACCGGACCGGTAGCGGGGTCGACAATACCCGGCAAGGGGAGTATCGACCACGATGACAAAATCAACCATCCATCCGCTCTGGGCCATCGCACTGCTCGCGTTGCTGTTGAACGGCTGTTCCATGGGCCAGATGGTGGCACGCACCTCCGTGACCATGCTCGACGGCGGTGTCGAGGCGCTGAACCGCGAGCCCGACTACGAACTGGCCCGTGAGGCCATCCCCGCCAATATCAAGCTCCTGGAAGGTCTGATCCACAAGGATCCTGGCAACCTCGCCCTGCGCCTGTATACCGCCCAGGGCTTCTACGGCTACGCCTTCGGCTTCATCGAACTGGACGATCCCAAGCGGGCCGCGGAACTCTACCGCCGGGGCTATGAACACGGACGCGAGGGCCTGCGCAACCTGGGGGTCGAACTCGAGCTGGAAAGTGCCTCCCCCGATGCCATCCGCGCCGCCGTGGCATCACTGCGTGCAGATGCCGTGCCATTGCTGTTCTGGACCGCCTCCAACTGGGCCAAGCGCATCGACCTCGATCGCACCAACCCGGCCATGATCGCCCAGCTGTCCGGTACTGCGGCCCTCATGGAGCGGGTAATGGAACTCGAGCCCGCCTATCACCATGCCAGTCCGGACCTGTTCTTCGCCGTCTACTTCGGCAGCCGCGCCCCCATGTTCGGTGGCGACTACGACCGTTCGGCGGCCCACTTCGCCCGCGCCAACGAATTGAACTCGGATCGCCTGTTGCTGGTCGATGTGCTGTACGCGGAATACCTGGCGCGCCAACGACTCGACCAGGAAGCCTTCCATCAGCGCCTGACGCGGGTACTCGAGGCCCCGGCAGGTCTGTTGCCGGAAATGGAACTGGCGAATGCCATTGCCAAGCGCCGCGCCGCCTGGTTGCTGCAAAAAGAACAGGAGTGGTTCTGATGAATGGATTCCTTCACCCGGCACGGGGCACGACCCCGCGCCGTCTCCCCGTAGGAGCAGCCTTGGCCGCGAATGTTCGCGGGCAGAGCCCGCTCCTACAGGGGGGCATTGCTGGTATCTGGCAGAGAACCCTGCTCGCCCTGTGCCTGCTGCTGCTCGCCACCAGCGCCTGCGCCAAACCCGAGTTCGAGCTGAAGTTCGCCACCCTCGCCCCGCCCGGCTCCACCTGGATGGTTTTGCTGGAGGAATGGGCCGCCGAGGTGCGCGAGCGTAGCGAAGGACGGCTCGCGTTCAAGTTCTATCCCGGTGGCATCCAGGGTGACGAGCCCGATGTTCTGAAAAAGATGCGTTTCGGCCAGGTGCACGGTGGTGCCTTCAGTGGCCATGGTATCGGCGAGATGTATTCCCCGGCCCGGGTACTGGAACTGCCCTTCCTGTTCGAGGACTTTGCCGAGATCGATTACGTGCGCGAGCATTTCACGCCACGATTCGAGGAAGGCTTCCGGGACAACGGTTACGAATTACTGGGCTGGATGGAAGTGGGATTCGTGCACATCTTCTCCAAGCAGCCGGTGGCAAGCGTGGACGCCCTCAAGTCGCGCCGCGTCTGGCTGTGGCAGGGTGACCCGCTGGGTCGCGCCTTCTTCAACGCCAGCGGGATCTCCCCCGTACCCCTGTCCATCATCGACGTATTCACCAGCCTGTCCACCGGCCTCATCGACACGGTGTACAGCACACCCCTGGCTTCCCTCGCCCTGCAATGGTTCACCAAGACCGACTATGTCTCGGAGACGCCCCTGACCAACGCCATGGGCGCCCTGGTGGTCACCAAGCGCTTCTATGATCGTCTTCCGAAAGAGCTGCAGGCGCTGCTGCGGGAGACCGGCCAGGAGATCGGCACGCGCCTGATCGAGGCAAGTCGCATCGATAACGAGAAGAGCATGACCGAGCTGCGCAAGCGCGGTTTGACGGTGGTGGCGGCCAGCGAGGGCATGCGTGAAGCGGAACTGCGCGCCATCTCCGACCGCGCCGCGCGTGAACTCATGGACAGCGGTTACATCCCCGAAGCCCTGATCGAGGAAACCCGCCGCCTGATCGACAAGCAGCGGGCCCAGGCCGCCGCACAGCCCGTCGCGGCACCCTGAACTTGGCGCTGCTGGCCGACATCCAGGCCCGGCTGCTGCGCGTGGAGCGCTGGCTTGGCGGTGCCTGCCTGCTGCTGTTGCTGATTCTCGCCCTGACCCAGATCGTCGCCCGCAATCTGTTCTCCATCGGCCTGCCCATGGCCGACACCCTGACCCGTTACCTGGTGCTCTACGTCACCTTCTTCGGTGCCATCCTGGCCATTCATGGGCAACGCCACATCAGCCTCGATGTGCTGTGCGTCTGGCTCGGGAAATGCTGGCGCGACCGACTCCATCGCCCCCTGCACTTCATCGGTGCACTGGTCACCGCCCTGCTGTGCCAGGCGGCCTGGGCGTACTGGTGGGATGAATGGACCTACGTCAGCGACGATGAACGCTGGATGACCTTGCTGGCGCTCATCCTCCCCGTGGGCTTCGGCCTGCTGAGCCTGCATTTCCTGCTCGCCGGCCTGATCGGCAAGCCGGCGGCGGAGCCGAGTCCCCCGTGATGATCATGCTGGTCCTCGGCCTGGTCCTGCTGGCCCTGCTCGGCCTCCCCCTGTTCGTGGTGCTGGGCGCCGGCAGCCTGCTGGCGGCCCATTCCGCCGACCTGGTGCCGGCGGTGCTCATCATCGAGATCAGCCGCCTGGCGGCCTCGCCAAACCTCACCGCCATTCCCCTGTTCACCTTCGCCGGGGTGGTGCTGGCGGCGGGCGGCGCGGCCCAGCGCCTGGTACGCCTGTTCAACAGCCTGCTGGGCTGGCTGCCCGGGGGCATCGCCGCCGTCGCCCTGGTGGCCTGCGCCTTCTTCACCTCCTTCTCCGGTGCCTCGGGTGTCACCATCCTGGCCCTGGGCGGGCTGCTGCTGCCCATGCTCAGCCGTGCTGGCTACCCGGAGCGCTTCTCCCTGGGCCTGCTCACCTCCTCCGGCTCGCTGGGGCTGCTGTTCCCCCCCAGCCTGGCGATCCTGCTCTATGGCATCGTCGCCGGGGTCAACATCGACGAACTGTTCCTGGCCGGCCTGGTGCCGGGACTGCTGTTGCTGGTGATCCTGGTGCTCTACAGCGGCCTCATCGGCAAGTTCGCCGGCGTGCCACGCCAGGACTTTTCCTGGGACGAGGCACGCCAGGCGTTGCGCATGGGTATCTGGGACCTGTTGTTGCCGGTGCTGGTGGTCATTGGCATCTTCGGCGGCTTCGTCACCATCAGCGAGGCCGCCGCCTGCACCGGCCTCTATGTACTGATCCTGGAGGCCTTCATCCACCGCACCCTGAACTTGCGCCGGCAACTGATGGAACTGCTGTCGGAGACCACCTTGCTGGTGGGCAGTATCCTCATCATCCTGGGCGTGGCCATGGGCCTCACCAACCTGCTCATCGACGCCCAGCTGCCCACGAAAATACTCGAGTGGATGGAAGGCAGCGTGGACAGCAAACTCAAATTCCTGTTGTTGCTGAACCTCTTTCTGCTCATCGTCGGCGCCACCATGGACATCTTCTCCGCCACTGTGGTGGTAGTACCCTTGATCCTGCCCCTGGCGCTGCTCTACGGCGTCGACCCCGTGCATCTCGGCATTCTGTTTCTCGCCAATATGGAGATCGGCTACAGCACCCCACCCGTGGGGCTGAACCTGTACATCGCCATGCAGCGCTTCCGCCGCTCCATTCTCACCCTGTTCCGCTCCGTACTGCCGTTTTTAGGGCTGATGCTGCTGTGGCTCGGCCTGGTTACCTATATTCCCTTCCTCAGTCTGTGGTGGAAATGAAAAAGTGCTACACTGTGCGCCACATTTTTCCAGGATTCCCACTATGAAAATCGCCCAGGACAAAGTCGTCACCATCCACTACACCCTGAAAGACGCCGCCGGCAAGCAACTGGAAAGCTCTTTCCAGGGTGAGCCACTGGCCTATCTGCACGGCCACCACAACCTCATCCCGGGGCTGGAAAAGGCATTGCAGGAAAAAGAGGCCGGCGCCAAGCTGGAAGTGAGCCTGCCCCCGGAAGATGCCTACGGAGAGCGGGACGATCGCCTGGTGGAAACCGTGCCCAAGGAAATGTTCGGTGAAGGTGTGCAATTCGAGGTCGGTATGCAGTTCCATGCCCAGAGTCAGGACGGCCAACCCTACGTGGTGTCCGTCACCGCCATCGAGGATGCCCACGTTCAGGTGGATGGCAATCACCCCTTCGCCGGCGCCACCCTGAACTTCGAAGTGGAAGTGATGGATGTGCGCGATGCCACCGAGGAAGAACTCAGCCACGGTCATGTGCATGGCCCGGGCGGACATCAGCACTGATTCCAAAAAACCGGGGACAGACCACGGTTTTCCCTCAGTTTGAACGTCGTCGAGAAAACCGGAAAACCGTGGTCTGTCCCCGGTTTTCCTAGCCCTTGCGCACCGCCTCGTCCATGCGCGCCAGGGCCTGCTCCCACTCCTCACCCGCATTGCCCCCGCGCGCCATCAACTCCATCAGCCGGTAGGCCAGTTGACGCCGTTCCGGCGTCAGGTCACGCAGTTTGCGCAGCATGTACATATAGCCGGATTTCTCCATGCGCAGGGTGCTCATCAAGGCATAGAGATTTAGGGCGAGGCCGCTATGGGGCTCGGCCTCGATCAGATCGGTGACTTCCTGCAGGATCTTGTCGGTCATAATGGTTGCTCTCTGTGAAATCAGGGTAGGGTCTATGTACTTGCGCAGGCAGGCCGTCACGCCGGAGTCTTGGTCGGCTTCCAGTAGCGATAGGGATAATCCCTGGCCGGGACACGACTCTCCAGCCCTTGCATTCCCATTGCCTGGAAGAACCCGGTCGCATCCGGTTGCGCCTTGACCAGGAGGCCGTCATAGCCCTCTTGTCGCAGCTTTTCCTCGACCGCTCGGAACAGCTGCTGGCCGACCCCCTGCCCCTGGCTGCGAGGATCCACGTACAGGCCATGCAGCAGCAGACCTGCGCGACCCTCCGGAAGGTCGGCCGAATTGGCCGGTTCGCAGGCGGCCACAGCGACGACCCCGTCCTCGAGGGAATCGGCCACCAGGATTTCCAGGTGGTCGAGGTCCAGCACGTCGTAGCGGTAGCTGGGCAGGGCCAGGCGCTTCACCCGTTCAGGCAGTTTCCAGCCCATGACCGCGGCATCGATCACCCGGTTGATGGCAGGCAGGTCCCCGCTGGTGGCCTGGCGCAGTTGGATAGGGAGGGTTTCGGACATGGAACGGGAATTGCCTGCAAAAAAGAAGCGACGATTATACGAAATATATGAATTATCAGTAGCTAAATGCTCGCAAAGGGTATAAAGTGCCTTCAGTGGCAGATTTTTGACCGTAGTTCCGGCAGTTGCTTGCAGTGTTGTTTAGCAGACCGACCGTACGTTCCTCTCATGAACCTGCTCGCTAAACAGTATTGTTATCAATCGATTTGAAGGTAATTAGCATGGCTACAGGCACAGTAAAGTGGTTCAACGACAGCAAGGGTTTTGGTTTTATCGCACCGGCCGATGGCAGCGATGATGTATTCGTACATCACAGCGCCATCCAGATGGGCGGTTTCAAGTCCCTGGCTGAAGGTCAACAGGTGACCTTTGACGTAGAGCGCGGCCAGAAGGGCCCGAGCGCGGTCAACGTCGTACCGCAATAAGCAGCCGTCAAACCGGTTGCAAAAAGCCCCGCTTCGGCGGGGCTTTTTTTTGGGCGAGTTTTCATCGGGGACAGACCACGGTTATTCCGTTTCTGCTCGTGAGAAACAGGGGACCTGTGGGAAAACCGTGGTCTGTCCCCGTTTGGTCAGGACCTCGAGGATTTCTCCGCCACCCGGTCACGCAGGTACACGGGCTGCGCCTGTTCCGCGGGCACCGCCCTGCCCTGCGTGAATTCCTCCAGGGCCAGGCGGGCCAGCGCCGCCGCATGGGGCATGGCCTGGGGATACCGCCTGACCGGTTCCACGCCGACGGCATGGGCAAGTTGATCGCCGTAGCTCGCCCAGCCGCTGCCGGCGCCGACCCATGCGCCTGTCGTCACCGCGGGGAGTTCATCCGGGTTACAGACACGCTCGTCTCCTCGCAGGCATACCAGTCCCGTGGCCTCGGTCTCGTAGACGCCCCAGTAGACCTGGCCCATGCGGGCATCGAAGGCGCACAGCACCTGCCGGGCCTGCTCCGTCTCGAACACCCACTGGGCCATGGCCGCCAGGCTGGACACCGCGACCACGGGCAGATCGGCGCCGAAGGCGATCCCCTGTACCACGCCGGCGGCGATGCGCACGCCGGTGAAGGAACCGGGGCCGCGACCGAAGGCCAGGGCATCGAGCTGCCCCAGGGTCAACCCGGATTCGGCCAGCAGGGAATCCAGCATGGGCAGGATGAGCCGGGCATGTCCCTGGGGTGCCAGCTCGTATTTTTCGAGCACGGCACCGTCCTGCAGCAGTGCGGCGGAACAGGCCTCGGTGGCCGTCTCGATGGCGAGGATGCGCGTCATCCTTGCACTCCGATATCCGCTTCGTCGCTAAAGAATTCCACCACGTCCGCCAGCTCGCGGCTGCGGCGCATGGGCGGAAAACTCTTGAGAAAGACCTTGCCGTAGGGCTTGCCGGTCAGGCGCGGGTCGCACAGCACCAGTACGCCGCGATCACGCACGTCGCGAATCAGGCGGCCGATACCCTGTTTCAGGGTAATCACCGCTCGTGGCAACTGTTCCTCCATGAAGGGATTTCCGCCGCCGGCGCGCAGGGCATCGAGACGCGCCTGCAGCAAGGGATCGCCCGGCGAGGCGAAGGGCAGCTTGTCGATCACCACGCAGGACAGGGCTTCGCCGCGTACATCCACGCCCTCCCAGAAGCTGCTGGTGCCGAGCAGCACGGCATTGCCAAGCACGCGAAAACGTTCCAGCAGCTCCGCGCGCGGCGCCTCGCCCTGCTGCAGCAATGGATAGTCGAGCGTGCCCTGCAACAGGCTGGCCGCCTCACGCAGGGCGCGGTGGCTGGTGAACAACAGGAAGGCACGGCCACGGCTGGCGGCCAGCACCGGGCGCACGGCCTCGATGACCGCTGTGGTGTAGGCGGAATCGTTGGGATCGGGCAGACCCGTGGGGTGATACAGGAGGGCATTGCGGGCGTAGTCGAAGGGACTGTCCAGGCGCAGGGTGCGCGGTTCCTCCAGCCCCATGCGGTGGGCGAAGTGGACAAAGCTGTCGCCCACCGCCAGGGTGGCGGAAGTGAACACCCAGGCACTGGGCAGTTCCTGCATGCGTTGCTGGAAGGTGGTGGCGATTTCCAGCGGCGTAAGCTGCAAGCGGAAGGAATGGCGGTGGGTCTCGAACCAGTGGACATGACCTTCGGGCGGTTCGGTGGTGGTCTGCACCAGGCGCAGCAACAGCAGTTGCGCGCGACGCCAGCAGGCCTCCAGGCCCTTGCCCCGCGGCGCGGCGATCTCCAGCCAGGCGGTCAGCGCCTGCAGGCTTTCCCGCAAGGCCTCGCAGTGGGTGCGCAATCGAGGATCGTCCTGCACCTCGGACCAGGCGGCACGTCGTTCCCGCTCGCCCAGTGCCAGACGCAGGTCCTTCACCTGCTTGTCGAGAAGCTGCACGCAGTCGGGCAGTGACTGCATGTCACCGGCCTCGCGCAAATGCTCGGCCAGGGTATCGCGACCCAGTTCCTCCAGTTGCCGGCTGCCCAGTCCAATGCCGAAGAACTGCGCGGCCGTTTCCGGCAGCTGGTGGGCCTCGTCGATGATGAAGGCGTCGGCACCCGGCAGCAGATCACCGAAGCCCTCCTCCTTCAACGCCATGTCCGCCAGCAGCAGGTGATGATTGATGACCACCAGGTCCGCCTCCTGGGCGGCGCGCCGTGCATTGACCACGTGGCAGCGCTGGTACTCGCCGCATTCCTGACCCAGGCAGTTATCCGTGGTGGAAGTCACCCGTGGCCACAGGGGTGAATCCTCGGGGATGCCGCTGAGTTCGGCAATGTCACCGCTGCGTGTGCGACCGGCCCAGGCATGGATGTCCTCCAGCTGCGCCAGCTGCAGGCGGGAACGCAGCCGGCCCTCGGCCAGGGTCAGGTCGAGGCGATGCTTGCAGAGGTAGTTGGCGCGGCCCTTGAGCAAGGCGGTCTGTACCGACACCCCGAGGGCATCGCGTACCGTGGGGAGGTCGCGGTGATAGAGCTGATCCTGCAGGTGACGGGTGCCCGTGGAAATGATGACCCGGCGGCCGGACAGCAGCGCCGGTACCAGGTAGGCGAAGGTCTTGCCGGTGCCGGTACCCGCTTCCACCACCAGGGTGGCGCGCTCTTCCAGTGCAGCGGCCACCGCCTCGGCCATGGTCTGCTGTTCGGAGCGCGGCGCGAAGCCGGGCACCTGGCTGGCCAGGGGGCCGTTGGCGTCAAGCAGCTGCCGTATGCTGGAGATGCCCTGCGCAGTGCCCCGGGCCGTGACCTCAGCCACCACCCTGGTTATCCCAGATCTCGTCCTCGACCGGACCCTCGTCGCGGGCCCAGACCAGGCGGGCAATGGCCTTGAAGCGCGCCACCGACATGATGCCGCGCTTGGCGCGCTTGCTGCTGGCGCCTTCGTCCAGGGCTTCGAGAATGGCGTCGCGTTCGGCCTCGTAGAGTTCCACCGGCTCGAAGGCGTCATCCATCAGTACCAGCACCACGCTGTCCCAGTCCTGGTCGAGCTTGAGCTGGCCGACGCGCTGGCCGGATTTGCGATCATCGAAGATGGCGCGGCCCTTGATCTGCACCCGACGGCCCGCGCGTGCACCCTGGCCGATGGCGTCATAGCCACCGGGGGCGTCCTTGCACAATTCCAGATCGAGCAGACGCGCAGCGTCGTAGTTGGCCAGTTCGCCACTGACGCCCGGCAAGGGTTTGCCCGTGGTACGGCGGTATTCCACTGCCAGCCGCCGGGCCTCGGACATCAATTTATCGATGGCGTAAAGTGACAAATTCCCCAAGGCCTCTATGTCTGCCGAAAGGCGGATCCTGCGGCATTGTACCGCAATCCTCCAGGGGCACCAGTTTCACCCGGGGGTCAGCGCAGGCTGCCGGCCTGGCGTTCCGCTTCACGGCTGCCCGCCAGGTCACCGCTGCCCCGGCGTGCCGCGGCGATGAGGCGCCAGTTGGCCGCGCCCAGCAGGCGATCGCCACTGGCCAGCCGCAGGGATTTCTGCGCCATCTGTTCGGCCTGTGCCCACTGCCGCTGTCCCAGGCGCACCTTCCCCAGTTCATGCCAGAGGTGGGCGTTGTCGGGCTCGATCCGCAGGGCTCGTTCCAGGGTCGCCGCCGCGCTGTCGTACTGGCCGCTGCGCTGCTGTTGTTCCGCATTCTGCAGCAGGGCCACCACCGCCGAAGAGGCCAGCGGCGTGGCCGGTGCCACCGGTTCCCGCTCCAGGGGGGAAATGGTCACCTGCTGGTCCTCGGGCAGCCGCTGTGGTATCGAGTGTGGGCTGCTGGCGCCGCGATCCTCCACCGGCGCCGGTTGCTGGCGCGGCATCGTGGTGCAGGCGCTCAACAGGACAAGGCCGGTCAGCAGCCAGGGCAACAGCGTGCGTGTGGCCAAGTTGGATGTACTGTTCTCCATTCAAAACCTCTACATCGATTGGTGAGCCGCCAACGAGCCTACTGAAACAGCTCGCGCAGCCATTGTAACGGACGCGGCACGGGTGTGCGCGCACAAGGTGCCAGCTCCTGCGGTGCGCTGCCACGAATGAAGGGCAGCGGCACGGCACCGGGGCAGCCTTCCTCCGAACGCAGGCCGGTGGCGGCATCGATCCACAACCACTCGATACCTTCCGGCGGTTGTGGTTCCAGTGAACGGGTGGACATGCGGGAAAACAGGTCTCCCCAGACCTGCATGGCGCCATTACCGCCGGTCAAACCCATGGCCTGGTTGTCATCGCGACCGATCCAGATGACACCGAGGTGATCCGCGCTGTAGCCGGCGAACCAGCTGTCGCGCAGGTCATCGGTCGTCCCCGTCTTGCCGGCCACCTTCAAGCGCGGGTGCAGCCACTGTGCCAGCCCGTTGGCGGTACCTTCCCGTACCACACCCTGCAAGGCCACGGTGAGCAGGTAGGTGGGTTCCGGCGCCACCACCGCCTCCACTTGCAGAGGGTAGTGTTGCAGCGGCGTGCCATCCACCGCCACCACTTCGCGAATGGCCCGCAAGGGTACCCGGAAACCACCGCTGGCAAAGGTCTGATACATCTCGGTGACCTTCCAGGGGGACAAATCCACCGCCCCCAGTACCAGCGAGGGAAAGGGTCGCATCTGCTGGTCCAGCCCGAGCCTCTGCAGGGTGGTGATCACCGCGGGGATGCCCAGATCCAGGCCCAGGCGTGCCGTGGCCACGTTATAGGAATGCACCAGCGCCTGGTAGAGGGGCACGGCACCATGAAACTGCTTGTCATAGTTTTGCGGCTCCCAGGGTTCCCCGGTAGGCTGTTCGAGGCGCAGGGGTTCATCCTGTAACAGGGTGGCGAGATGATAGCGATCCGGTTGTTCCAGGGCGCTGAGAAACACGGCGGGCTTGAGCAGCGAACCTACGGGACGGCGTGCCTGCAGGGCACGATTGAAGCCGGCTGCATGAGGCTCGCGATCCCCGACCATGGCCAGCACTTCACCGGCCACGCTGGTCACCACCCCGGCACCCTGCAATTCCTTGTCCGCAAGACCGCGCTGCCGCTCCAGCCGGGTGAGCTGGCGGGCCAGGGACTGCTCCAGCGTTTCCTGCACCTGCGGATCCAGAGTGGTGAAGATACGCAGCCCTTCCGACTGCAGGTCCGCCTCCTGGTAGTCACGTCGCAACTGCTGGCGCACCAGGTCCATGAAGGCCGGCACCCGGTTGCTGGATTGCGCACGATGAGGCACCACCCGAATGGGGCTGGCCTGCAGGTGCTTGAGCCGGTCCGGGGCGATGATCCCCTGTTCCGCCATCAGCGCCAGCACCAGGTTACGGCGCCGGGTCGCCCGTTCCGGCTGGCGCAATGGGTCGTAATAGGAGGGTCCCTTGACCATGCCCACCAGCAGGGCGGCCTGTCCGGCATCGAGCTCCGCCAGTGGCCGGTCGAAGAAGTGTCGGCTGGCCAGTCCGAAGCCATGGATGGCGCGACTGCCATCCTGGGCCAGATAGACCTCGTTGAAATAGGCCTCGAGGATTTCATCCTTGTCATAGCGGCGTTCCAGCAACAGCGCCATGATCGCCTCGTTGGCCTTGCGCACCAGGCTGCGCTCACTGCTGAGGAAAAGGTTCTTGACCAGCTGCTGGGTCAGTGTGCTGCCACCCTGGACCACGCCACCGGCACGCAGGTTCACCCACAGGGCGCGACCGATCCCGCGCAGGGAGATACCGTGATGCCGATAGAAATCCCGGTCCTCCACGGCGATGAGGGTATTCACCAATAACTCGGGGACCTCCTCGCGCCGTACCAGCAGGCGGTCTTCGTGGCGTGCCGGGTGGATAGCCCCGATCTGCAGGGGCTCCAGCCGCAACAGACGTACCGGGTCATCCCCGCGCAAGGCTTCCACCGACTCCAGCCGCTGATCGGAAAAACGCAGGCGCAACTGCCGTGCGGGTTCGTCACCGTCGGAAAAGGCGAAGCCCCGGGTCCAGAGATGGAAACGCGTGCCATCGCGGGACACCTCGCCGGGCTGTCGCAGGCTGGGTACCAGGTGATAGCCAAGCAGGCTCAGCTCCCGGGCGAAGGCATCCGGCCCCAACTCCGCCCCGGCATGGAGTTCCAGCGGGCGTGCATAGACCTTGGCCGGTAGCGCCCAGCGCTTGCCCTCGAACTGGCGATAGACCTGGAAATCCAGCCAGGCCACGTAGACCAGGCCCAGGAACACCAGGACCAGTGCCAACCGCCACCAGGGAAAGGCGAAGCCGCTCTTGCGGCGACGCGGCTTCCGGGGAGAGGATTTTTTTGTACTGGATTTCTTGGGTTTGCGTGCCATGGGGTTGTCCGGCCGCCCCTGGCGGAACCTGGATGGAAGAAAGGATATACAGCAGGTTTTGGTGGCAATGCATTGAAATTGCATTGGTTCGCCCGCTCACATACTCTACCAGAGTCTGCCGGGACTGACAGCCTCCATTGCCACCGGTTTTCAAGGATCCCCTGGCCATGGCCGATTACCCGATATCCCTCCCGTCCGAGGACGACGCCATGAGGCTCCGCTCCACCACCACTGGTCATGCCCTTGCCCACCTGCTCTGGCTCGGCATGCTGCTGGGCGGCTGCGCGCACCAACCCGCCACGGTACCCACCACCCAGCCACCCGGTTCCACCGCACCCGCGCCACGGGAGCGGGTGCCGGCATCCGGACCACGCCGCTATGTCCTCGACGAGGCCCTCAACATGCTGGGCACGCCCTATCGCTATGGCGGCACCAGCCCTGCGGGTTTCGATTGCAGTGGACTGGTCTACTACAGCCATCTCCAGGCCGGCATCGAACTGCCGCGCACGGCCCGCGACCAGCGCACCCACTCCCGGCCCGTGCCGGGACGCCAGCTGCAACCCGGCGATCTGGTGTTCTTTCGGCTCTCGGGCCGCAAGGTGGACCATGTGGGCATCTACGTCGGCAATGGCCGCTTCGTGCATGCACCTTCGTCGGGTAAGCAGGTGTCCATGGCCAGTCTGGACAATCCCTACTGGCGGCAGCGTATGGTGGGGGCAGGGAATTTCTATTGAAGCCGGGCGGAGACCCGACCTCAGTTTGACGGTACTTCGGGATCGCTCAGCTCCAGGTACTTGGCTTCCAGCTCGGCGTATTGTTTTTCCAGTTCCTCGATGGCGGCTTCCTTGAATTCCAGCAAGGCCTCCAGTTCCTGCACCTTGATCTCCAGCGTCTCGTCATCGCCGCCACTGTCATCGCCGCTATTGGCCTCCTTGCGCAGACGGTCGATGTCCTGTTCCAGCTGTTCCAGAGTGGCATCCTTGAATTCCAGCAGGGATTCCAGTTCCTGGATACGCTGCTGGAAAACGGCGATATCCGCGCCATCCTTTCCCTCGGGTGTGTCGTCCTGCTTTTCGATGCTGTTGAGCTGGTCGCGCAGACTCTGGTTCTCATCCTCGAGCACCATGATGCAGGTGTTCAATTCCTTGTTGGATTTGACCACGTCGTTGAGCATGTCTTCCAAGTCATGAGCCTTGCCGGCCTCAGGGCGTAACTGCTCCAGCATGATCTGCAGGTTGCCAATGGTGGAGTGCTGGTCGTTCACCATCTCCTTGAGACGGTTCAATTCTTCAGGGTTGGTGCCGGGACCGGTAACCACACCCTCTTCCCGTGCCTGCTTCAGGCGCTCGTTCTCCTGCTTCAGGCGCTCGTTCTCCTGCTCCAGCACCTCGATACAACGCACCAGTTCCGTCATCTGTGCCTCGAAGGCATCCAATTGCGCCACGATGCTTTCCAGCTCGTCGATTTCGCCCGAGCGCGACTCCAGCTCGGTCCGCAGGTTGCGCATCGCATCCTGCTGATGGCCGATCAGATCGCGCAGGCGCATCACTTCCTTCTTGTGCAGGTCATCATCGGAAACCCGGCTATTGGCCGACTCCTGGACATCCGCCTCCTCGGCTTCCGGTTGCGTTTCCTCCGCCAGTTGCACGTCCTCGGCCTTGTCCTCGACGCTGTTCTCGGGAAGCGGCCGACACTCTTCGAGCAGCGCCTGGAAGCCGCTCTCCAGTTTTTCCTGGAGGGCCATGGGATCTCCGCCCATGGTCTGGGTATCGAGTTCCAGTTCCAGGAAACGTCGACGCGCAAGCAGCCAGTCGGGCGCGTCGTCCGCAGCGACATGCTGTTCCAGGAGGGCCCGGGCCTTGAGGAGTTCATCGCGCAGATAGGCCGCGTAGGACACGCCACCCGCCTCGATTACTCCGGGCTCATGGCCCTGCAGATCATGCAACTTCCTGGACAGGGCGCGATTGCGCAAGGTCAGCACCACCGCCACAATCAGCAGCACCAACAGGAGTTCCATCCACAACAGCAGCGGCAACAGGCCGAGTTCGATCATGGCCATGTGCTCCCGCATTGAGACTGGATGTGCCGGACAGACATGCTATTTCCGGTCCTCGTCTTCGTCCTCATCCCCGTCCTCTCCCTGGATGGCGGCCGCGGCTGCCTTCTTCTTGCGCCGCGCCAGGAACCACCAGACACCGCCACCCACCAGGACCAGCAGGAGGTTCACACCGAAGAACACACCCAGGATCATGACCAGGCTGCTGCCCTCTTCCTGCGGTTCCTCGACCAGCACCTCTTCCTCCAGCTGGGGAGCCGGTTGCTCCGCCTCCGGTTCAGGGACGGGTTCCGGTTCCGGTTCAGGCTCCGTTACCGGTTCCGGTTCGGGAAGGGTCTCCGCGGGTGCCTGCACCTTGAAATAAGCGGAACGGCTGCGCTCGAAGGTGGGACTGCGGGCAATCACCCGCAGGTTGTGATCACCTGGTTTGCGGAAGGTGAGCAGGTTGGTATGAACGCCATCACCGGCCTCGCGATCACCCACTTCTCCCAGGTCCAGCATGGGAAAAATATCGGACACCACACCATCGGGTTCGGTGATCTCGATCAGGAATTCGGTATTGCTCAGCATGGCTTCCGCGGTCACCCCTTCACCATCCCGCTCCAGCCAGCTTTCGATGGCCGTCTGGCTGCCGGCAGGAACTTCTCCACCCTGCAGGTTGGTGCCCATGGACAGATTGGTGACGATATAGGCACGGTTGTTACCGGCACTGAACAGCAACTTCCAGCGTCCCTGTTCCGGCTTGCGTACGGTAATCATGTCAAAGTGCTCGGAGATGAACCATTTCAGTTCATCGCCGGCATCCTCGGCGGAAACCTGCTTGCCTGAAGGCGTCTCGAGAAAGATGCTCACATCGGCGCGCTCCTTGGAGGCGACGATGGTGACTTCCTTGATGGAACTGTCCACCATGAACTCGCCACCCTCCATGGGCAGCATGTCCGGCGCCTTGGCGCTTTCGAAGATGGCGCTGAATACCTCGTGCAAATCACGGTCGGTCCTGGCGAGGCGATACAGACCACCCGTGCCATCGGCCAGCCGTTGCAGCATTACCTGGTCGGAGCCTTCCGTGAAGGCGATGGTATAGACCTTGATGCCATCGGCTTTCAACTGATCGAGGGTCTCTCCAACGACCAGACCGCCGAGACGCTCGTCCTCGAGATCATCCCCCACGTCCATGAGTCCGTCGGTCATCAGGATCAGGATCTGTTCCCGTTGTGGGTCCCCCCGCCGCTGCAACATCTCCTGGCCCTTGAGCAGGGCGGCGTGCAGATTGGTGAATACCCCTCGCGAGGAAATCCGGTCCGTGGAGGCTAGGGCCTTTTCTTCCGCCTCGCCTTCCAGCGGGGTTAGGAATTGCACCGGGTAGCCGGCATCACTGAAACTGACCAGCCCGACCCGGTCCTCGGGGCCCAGCAGGGACATGAACAGACGCGCCGCCGGGACACGCAGCTTCTTGGGGTCGGTCCAACGCATGCTGCCGGAGCTGTCCATGAGCAACACGGCATCGATGCCGTTCTTGGCGTCGGCGGGTTGCGCCCACAGCCCGGCACTGTGCAGGCCAAGCAGTGCTGCCAGCAGGATCGGCAGCTGCCAGCTGAGACGGGCCCACGCGGGGACAAAGGGAAAGTGGCGCTGGTCAATGCTCCGATTCATGCCGGGATATCCTTATAACCATTTGATTCAGTGTTAAATCGCGTCACCGGAAGCCGCCAGCAGGTGGGCTTCCGGCCCGCACCTGGTCTCTATAGCGACCGACATCAGAAGCAATTTAGATTCAAATGGTTACTTGGCAACCCCGGCAACCTGCGGATCACTGGATCCGGTAGGCCTTTTCTTCCAGACGGCTGAGACCGCGGGCCTGGAAACGGGGATTTTCCGCAAGGATGGATTGCTGGAACAGGCGTGTTACCTGGCGCCGCCCCGCGAAGAGGGTACGCACTTCCGTCTCGCTCACGGAGAAGGGCGGGCCATCCATTTCCTGCTGGGGGTATTCCAACGTGACCAACAAGGTGGGCGTGGCCGCGGGCAACAGGCCAATGGACTGTTCGGCATAGCGCTGACGCATGGCGGGCGGCAGTGCGATCAAGGAGGCTCGATCATAGGTGGCACCGACCGCAGTCAGATCCGCGGGTTGCAGGTCGAAGTAATCACCGCACAGGATCACCAGGCCCTCGTATTCCCAGCGGGTGAAGGGCCCCTGGTTCGTCTGGACCGCGGCCAGCCCGTTCTCCTGGAAAAAAGCCTCCACGGCGATGGGACTGATTTCCACTCCCAGCACGGGATGGCCCTGCTCGCGCAGCCAGAGCAGATCACGACTCTTGCCACACAGGGGGACGAACACGGTACTGCCGGCCACCGCACCGGTTTGCGCCCAGAAGTTCTGCAGGTGAAGATTGATCTCCTCCTGGTGAAAGCCGATTTCACGATTGCGCCAGCGGGCATGCCAGAAATCCGGGTCCATGATTATTTCTCGCTCCAGGCGGCGCCACTCTCCGTGGGGCGGAACCAGTCGAGTTTTTCGTGCAAGCGCACCACCTCACCGACGATGATCAGAGTCGGTGGCTTGAGTTCACTCTTTTGCACATCCTCCGGCAGGCTTTCCAGGGTGCTGATGATCACCCGCTGGTGCTGGGTGGTGCCCTGCTGCACCAGGGCCACCGGGGTGTCCGCGGGCAGACCGTGGGCGACCAGTTCCCTCGACAGGATGGGCACCCCGTGCAGGCCCATGTAGAACACCACCGTCTGGTTCGGGTGGGCCAGCGCCTTCCAGTTGAGATTGACGCTGCCATCCTTGAGATTGCCGGTAACGAACACACAGGACTGGGCGTAATCGCGGTGGGTAAGCGGGATGCCGGCATAGCTGGAGCAACCCGAGGCCGCGGTGATGCCGGGCACCACCTGGAAGGGAATGCCCTCTTCCATCAGCTCCTCGATCTCCTCACCGCCACGGCCGAAGATGAAGGGATCGCCTCCCTTGAGTCGCACCACCCGCTTGCCTTCCTTGGCCAGGCGCACCAGCAGCTGGTTGATGCCTTCCTGGGTCAGGGTGTGCTTGTCGCGTTCCTTGCCCACGTAGATGCGCTCGGCATCCCGGCGCGCCAGGTCGAGAATGGGCGGCGCCACCAGCCGATCGTAGACAATGACATCGGCCTGCTGCAGCAGGCGCAGGGCACGGAAGGTGAGCAGGTCCGGGTCGCCGGGACCAGCGCCCACCAGGTACACCTCGCCATGGAATCGGGGCAGCTCGGCGCCGGCGACCGCCTGTTCCAGGGCCTTCTCCGCATCACCGTCGCGCCCGGCGAACAGCAATTCGGCAATGGGTCCCTCGAGGATATGTTCCCAGAAATGGCGCCGCTCGTCGGTGGTGGCGAAACGTTCCTGCACCCGGCTGCGAAAGCCATCCACCATGCGGGCCAGACGCCCATAGGCGGAGGGGATATAGGTTTCCAGGCGGGCGCGCAACAGGCGCGCCAGCACCGGTGAGGCACCACCGGTGGACACGGCCACCTGGATGGGTTCGCGGTTGATCACCGAGGGCACGATGAAACTGCCCAGCTCGGGCTGGTCCACCACGTTGACGGGGATGTTGCGGTCCCGGGCCAGTTCCGCGATGTGCCGGTTCACGCCATCGTCATCCGTGCCGGCGATCACCAGTGCCTTGCCCTCCACATCGGCATCGGCGAAGACGCGCGCCTCGTGGTGCAATTCACCGGCTGCCACTCGCCGTTCCAGGGACGGGGCCAGCACGGGGGTGACCAGGGTCACACGGGCACCTGCCTCCAGCAGCATGGCCGCCTTGCGGGCCGCCACGGGACCGCCGCCCACCACCAGGCAGTCGCGCGCGCGCAGATCAAGAAATACGGGGAAGAACTTCACATTCCACTCCTATGAGGACAGCAAGGGATCCAGGCCACCTTCGAAATCCAGGTCCACCAGGTCGTCGTAGCCACCCACATGACGCTCGCCGATGAAGATCTGCGGCACCGTGTCACGGTGGGTAAGGTCCATCAACTCGTCCCACTTGGTGGGATCATCGTCGACACGGATCTTGTCGATGTGGGTAACCCCCTTGCGGCGCAGAAATTGCTCGGCGCGTATGCAGTAAGGGCAGCTCGCGGTACAGTACATCAATATCTTCGGCATCATCACACCAGGGTTGCGCTGGTAATCTCCAGAAAATCGAATGAATCCTTCAGCCAATGGTGAGCCATGTTACGGGCCATCTGCTCCATGCCCTCGGCTGCGTCTTGTTTGCGGAACAAGGTCACCTGCAGTTCCAGCTTGATACGATCGGGCGTGAAATGCTCCGCCAGACGCTCCAATGCAGCAGGACCGTGAGGGCGAACCGTGGGCATGACGAAGGCCTGGCACTGAATGGACTGGATCTTGACGTTTGCGAACACACCTCGCAAGCGCAGCCGCACCTCTTCACGCACCAGGCTGCTGCCCAGCCAGGCGATACTCTCCGCCGCGTTGAGCAGCTCCGGATCCACCTGTCCCTGTTCCTGGAAGAAATCCAGGGCGGGATAATAGCCCAGTTCATGTTCCTGTTCGTAACGCCCTACCTCTTCTGCCAGCAGACGCCCCACCAGCTGTGGCGAAGACGGCAGGTGACGTTCGAACACCGCGGGCGGAATCCCCACCACCAGGGTCAGGGACACCCGCGTTGCCCGCAGTTGCGGCATCAGCCGGCCGTTCCGAGCAGGCGCGCAAACTGTTCCAGGATGGGCTGGGTCACTGGTTCCAGCTTGCGGCGCATCACCGTGCCGATGGCATCGGTATGGGCGAACACGGGGGTTACGACCCGGTCACTGAGGCAGGCCAGTACCAGCATGGCCTGCACCGGCGCCTGCAGGTCCGGATGGGCCGCCAGCAGAGCACGCACATCGTCGCGGCAAGCGCAGCCATCGATCGCTTCATCGGCGCACAGTCGTTCCACCTGGTCGATGATCACCGGCATATGATCATGATTGGGCAGACGAGGATGAACCGGGGCGAAATACTGCTGCAAGGCCTGCAACAGCCCCAACACCACATCCTGGTTATTGGGTTTGCGCAATACACCTTCCGCGGTCCGCAGGAATGCCTGGCCCGGGCCCCGCCATACCCGTTGCAACTGGGTGGCCGCGCCATTGCCCTGCTTCGAAAGTGCCTCCAGGGTATCGGCCCGACGCGCATATTCCGGGTGGGGTGCGGCAGGCTCGGGCAAGCTGTCGGGGATGGCGCGCAGGAACCCCACGTAGTAGGTATTCTTGTGTTTCGCCTTGACCCAGAGTTTGTCCCGGGCATCGTCGCTGATCAGACCAGGGCGCAGGATCAGGCGCACGCTTTCCATCATGGCCTGGGGTTCGGTTTCGAAAGGCAGGTATTCGAGCAGAAACTCCGCCAGCACCTGGCCCATCTCACCGGCCACCACGCAATCGCGCTCCAGCATGCGCCGGGCGTTGCCCGCTTCCGGCAGGGCCCACCAGGCACGACGCGCCAGTTCGTGGGTGAGCCCGGGGGCATGCACGGCGGCCACTACCGCCTCCGGCTCGCCCAGCATCAGCAGCTGTTCCAGGCTATCGTCACGGGCCTGTCCCATGCGCGTCCAGCGTTTGAGATAGACGGGGTAACCACCCGGTGACCCGAGCACCTGGCTGGAGATCAGTTCCTTGACCTTGCGGATGTACTGGTCGTGCCGGCCCGTGGGATTGAGGCGGATGGTGGCCTCGCCGCGCTCCGACAGGGCACTGACGGCCATATGGGATTCATCGATGCGCACCGCCTGCAGCTGGTTGGCCAGCAACACATTGAGGCGCAGGGCGTCTTCGGTGGCAAGCTCCATCCCCGCGGCCGCGTCCTAGCGGTCCTCGAAGCCTGCCAGGCGATACCACTTGTTGGCCTCTTCCTGGTTCTGCTCCACGCCGTTGCCCTGCTCGTACATCAGGGCCAGGGTGGTCTGCGACCCCACCAGCCCCTGCTCGGCGGCCTTGGTGAACCACTTCACCGCCTCGGCGGGGTTCTTCTCGACGCACTCGCCTTCCAGGTACATGAACCCAAGGCCATGCTGGGCCAGGGCATGCCCCTGCTCGGCGGCGGCCTTCATCCAGCGCAGCGCCAGGTCGTCATGGCGGGCACAGCCAAGGCCATTCTGGAACATGATGGCCATACGGTGCTGGGCTTCAGGGTGTCCCGATTCCGCGAAGGGCGACAGGAGTTTGGAGGCCTGGGCAAAACTGCGGCTCTCAAAGGCCGACAGGCCACTTTGTAAATCAATATCTTGCAAATCAGGCATGGTAGACCTCCGTAAAGCTCGGGGTATTTCCGGGATGGCGATACACCGGCATCGATGCCGGTCCACCGGACAGGCTTATGGTACGGACCGGTGTGGAGGGGTGTTATACCCCAAAAGCTAGAGCATTGGGGGAAATACTGGCATAATCCGTGGTTTTCGCCCCGGCCATCCCCCCC
>SWBZ01006232.1_pt1 | contig 23025 bp, 19 predicted proteins | sample 4693031 | NCBI WGS metagenome assembly SWBZ01 (sample SAMN10267274, study PRJNA491770) | bioreactor metagenome | isolation source: DHS bioreactor inoculated with | place: Japan: off Shimokita Peninsula
TTGCGGCTGACGATGGGGCGGATGGTCCTGGGGTGCAGCACTTTGGCACCAAAATAAGCCAGCTCACCCACCTCCGCAAAAGAGATCTCTGGAATGGGGCGGGCATCCGGAACAACACGTGGGTCAGCCGAGAGTACCCCATCCACATCTGTCCAGATCCAGACCTCATCCGCATCCAGACAATCCGCCAGGATGGCTGCTGTGAAATCGCTGCCACCGCGACCGAGGGTGGTGATGACACCTTCCGGGGTGGCTGCCAGGAAACCGGTTACCACCGGAACCAGATTGTGTTGAAACAGAGGGCTCAAAGTGGATTGAATCTTTTGGCGGCTGAGCAGCATGTCAGGCACCGCATTCTGAAAGGTGCGGTCGGTGATGATGCAATCGGATGCATCGACTGCCTGTGAGGGCGTCCCGATGCTGCGAATGACGGCTGCCACAACCTGGGCATTAATGCGTTCCCCCAGTGAGGAGATCACATCCATTCCACGCGGGGTGACCTCCCCCAGCACCTGAATGCTCTGGCAATAACTGCTTAATTCATCCAGACGCTGTTGCACACCCAGCAGAAGAGTTTGTTTTTCAGTTGGGTCACTGATCAATGTATTGATCACCGCGAGGTGCCGCTTGTGAATTTGCTCAATGATTGCCCGTGCTCCGCTGCCATCATTATTGGCAGCCAAACGAGCACTCAGGATCAGTTGATCGGTGATGCCACTCATCGCAGAAACGACCACCACCAGACGCTCCCAGGCGGGCTTGTGATTCTGAACAATGTTTGCTGTTTGTTGAATGGCAGCCGGGCTGCCAACCGAACTACCACCGAATTTCATCACCAATGTGCGCATCATCACTCCATAAAAGTTTGTAACGAGCGTTGATCAAATCAACGATTGTTAACGGATAGGATTAGCAAGATTATAGCGCGTTAGGTTAATGCTGGTCAACCACCATATCAGAAATTTGCACTCTTTGTCGATATCATGTTTAAATTCACCAATTATTCCAGGAGTGTCTGCATGCCTATCACTGAGAAATGAAAGCAGTGCTGCAATTAATCCGGCCTGAGTTGCCCATCCCGGCGGGTATTTGTGTGGTTGTTGGACAAACCATTGCTCTTGAAAAAATTCCCGGTATGACATTTATCCTGGGGCTTCCGTGTTGAACAGGCTGATATTTCGATGGTCTGGATTTTTAGGCAAATTAAATTTTTATTGTTATAATACGACATAATTTATCTACAAAGTAATTTTATAGTAGGAGTAAATAGATGGAAACTTCCCTCTGGATAGTATTTTTAACTGGCATCACGGCAGGTGGGTTAAGTTGTATGGCTATTCAGGGTGGATTATTAACCAGTTCTTTGGCAAGCCAGGTTGAAGTTGCGCACATTAAGACCACCCAAAAAAAGAAAAAGAAAACCAGGCTCAGCCTGCCATTGGCAAAACCGATCATTTTGTTTTTAATTGCGAAACTGATTGTTTATACGCTATTGGGCATGTTATTAGGTGCTTTGGGGAATGTCTTCGACTTGACTGCGCAAGCGCGTGGCTGGCTGCAGATTGCGATTGCCGTATTTATGTTGGGGAATGCCATGCGATTGCTGAATGTGCATCCCATTTTTCGTTATTTCAATATTGAGCCTCCTCCAGCTTTGCGGCGCTGGATCCGCAAGAAGACCAAAAACCAGGAAAACTGGTTCTCTCCCATTTTTCTGGGTGCACTAACAGTCATAATCCCTTGTGGCATTACGCAATCCATGATGGCACTGGCAATCACCACAGCCAATCCGGTGCAGGGGAGCATGATACTATTTGCATTCACTCTGGGTGCCAGCCCGGTATTCTTCTTGCTCACGTACCTGGCAACCAAATTAGGAAGTTTGATGGAAAAATATTTTGTGCGCATTGTTGCATTGGTGTTGGTGATCTTCGCGTTTATTTCACTGGACTCCGGATTAAATATCTTGGGTTTCCCTTACACCTTAAGTCGCCTTTCGAATGCCAGCCGGGTGAACGCGAATACGATCCCACGCATCGATGATCAGGCAAACTTCCCTTCAGTCTCAGCAGGTGCACCACCTGAGGCTAGCAGTGATGTGATCGTGTATGCCAATAACGATGGTTATTATCCGTATGAGAGTTTAGCAATCGCTGATGTGCCGGTCTCGTTGCGATTGAAGACCAACAATACCATCTCCTGCTCACGTTCTTTTGTGATCCCTTCCTTGAATATAAAGGCTTTACTGGATGCGACAGGAGAGAAAGTTATCGAAATCCCCCCACAGAAATCAGGCACGACCTTGAATTATGCCTGTTCGATGGGGATGTATACCGGAGTGATCAAATTCCAATGAGCATCGTAAAGAAATCCTTCCACATACCCGATATGCATTGTTCTGCCTGCGTGATGAAACTGGAGAGTCTGGAAGATGTTCTACCAGGTGTCAGAATGGTGCAAGCCAGTTATCATAAACAAAGCATGTTGGTGGAATATGATGACAGGTTGTTGGATGAAACAGCCATTCGAGATGCGATCCAGGCTTTAGGGTATACGGTGGAGTAGGATTAATTTTTCTCTATTACACCAAAAATTAAAAAAGGTTGATCTGAAAAGATCAACCTGTGTGCCCCGGGCAGAACTCGAATCTGCAACCATCTGCTCCGCAAGCAGGTACTCTGTCCAATTGAGCTACCGGGGCATGCTGAATAAGCACGAAAAATATACCGCATTTCAGATAGATCGTCAAGGAGAAGCAGCATGCAGTCTGCACCTCATTTTGCAGGTTGCTTTGTGCTTGATTCTTTCTTCCTTTCATGTTTTTCAATAAATCGCATTTTTACTGAAATCAAATCTTCTAAGGAGTAAAGGTATTGATGTAAGGCAATTCTGTTTTGAAGTTGATTCAAAGTTGATGGCAGGTCTGCTAAATAGGTGAAATGATATTTAATGCCTTCCAGGATTTTTATCTGATCTACACAGGTATCCAGCACTTTGGTATTGTTGACAAAATTATCTGTAAAATCTTTAAGTAGCTTTACCTCTGTTTCCAGTAAAAAATTTAACTTTAAGAACTTTTGCATCAATTCAACAGTGTAATATTGTTGCCTTCTCATACTAAAATATTCCACATAGTAATTATTTTCCTGTAAGTAATAATTGTTCATGTATTTATAGGCACGAACTTCACTTTTTGATAACATCTCATCCAATTGATCCAATTCATCCCGAATCACTTCCGCTTTACATTGGTTTTCCAGGCGTTTGCCCATGTTATTAAAAATACTCTGAAATAAGGATTCCGCTTTTTTTTGATACTCAATCAGTTCATCTTCAATATCTAATATGAATACATTAATGATCAATGCAACTGAAATCGCAAGAAACATCAATCCAAATTCATTCAATAATATAGGAAATGATAATTCCTGTAATGAATAAATATGCAATACCAAAACCACATTTAAAACAATGGCTAATTTCATATCAAAAATATGCATTAAAAGAGTAAATATCAAAATATAAACGGTAAATACAGCTAATGAAAAACCAAACACAATAAACAATACACTCGAAAGCGCCAGCGAAACAATGGCAGCTAATAGACGTGTCGCGGCCAATTTAATGGACTGTTTTTTGGCAGGCAACATTGTAACGATCACAATTGTTCCTACGGATGTATAAAATTCCATTTTTAATGCCTTGGCAAGTAAAATTGCTATTGCAACGCCGATAGTTATTTTCAGACTATTTAAAATGTGTTCTTTTAACATATCTTGCTCCCACGCTTTATGTACGAAGCGGTACATCTTAAAAAAAGGGTGTTGGCTCTATTTTGGCGAGCAGGGTCCCCGAGACAGAGCCCCAAATGATCGGAAGTAATCAATGATATCTATTCTTTAACTATACTCCGGATTCTACAGGGAATAAATTTTTTTACCATTTTTTTCTAAAGGTTGGCTGCTGCAACAGTTATTCCCAAAATTCAATCTAAAAATGGGAATCAATTCCCAAAATTAGATCGATAAATGGGAATCAATTCCCAAAATTCGTGCTATAATACCTATATGATCTCAAGAACTCTCGAGTCCATTCTTTACCAAAGGTTAACAACAATACACAAAGCGATAATTCTGCTGGGTGCCAGGCAGGTTGGAAAAACAACCCTGCTACAAAACCTTCAGAAAAGACTCATTACAGAGGGAAAAAACGTTCGCTTCCTGAATTGTGATTTAGAAGAAGAAAGACAGGCGATTAACACAACTTCGCGCACATTGTTGGATCGTCTTGTGAATGATATGGACGCAATTTTTATTGATGAAATACAACGCCTGGATAATCCAGGATTAACCTTAAAAATATTAGTTGATCTTTATCCGCAATTGATGATTTTGGTCACCGGTTCATCCAGCTATGATCTTCGTAATCAATTAAATGATGCATTGACCGGTCGTTATATTGATTTTTTACTTCATCCACTATCATTTTTGGAAGTTATCGAAAATTCACCCGGAGGAAAAGATCCAGCGCTCCTGCGTCCAATTGCTGATGTGTTATTACCGGATGTTCTACGATTTGGTCTTTATCCAGAAATTTTTCTTGAACCAAACCCAGCAACCAAACAATTACTACTTTCCAAAATTGTTGAAAGCTATCTCTTCAAAGATATTTTGGCTTACCAAAGAATACGTTATTCTCAGGCAATCATTGACCTTGCCAGGGCATTAGCTTATCAGATAGGGAGTGAGGTCAATGAAAATGAACTTGCGAGACGCTTAAAAATTGATCGGAAAACGATCCTTAGTTATATAGAAATATTAGAAAAAGCCTTTGTTGTAAAAAGGATACACCCATTTTCTCGTAACCCAAGACGTGAAATTGGAAAGCAAAGCAAACTCTACTTCATTGATTTGGGTATTCGCAATGCTTTAATTAATGACTTCAATGATTTAGAAGTTAGAACGGATGTCGGCGCTATTTGGGAAAATTTCCTAATTGTGGAGCGTTGGAAATTATTTTCAAACCAGGGGAAAACAATACAAAGCCGGTTTTGGAGATCGTATAGCGGTGCAGAGGTTGATTATATAGAAGAATTGAGCCCTAAAGACCTCGAGGCGTTTGAATTCAAATTATCAACCATCAAAACCAGAAGGGGCGCGTCTTTCACAAATGAATATGGGGTAGATGTAAAAGTGGTCAATCAAGAAAATTATTTAGATTTTATCTTCCAGCAATAATTTCCTTAAGTACTGCCCGGTAAACGACTCAGGCTCCTGAGCCACCTGCTCGGGGGTGCCGGTTGCCAGCACATTGCCACCGGCGTCTCCTCCTTCCGGTCCCAGATCGATGACCCAATCAGCTGTTTTGATCACCTCCAGGTTATGTTCCACCACAATGACGGTATTTCCAGCTTCCACCAGTCGTTGTAAAACAACCAACAGATGGGCAACATCATCCAGATGCAAACCGGTGGTGGGTTCATCCAGCAGGTACAGGGAGTGACCCTTGCCCCGCCGGCCCAATTCTCTGGATAGCTTGATGCGTTGTGCCTCCCCACCAGAGAGAGTGGTGGCTGGTTGCCCGAGTTGCAGGTATCCCAGGCCGACATCCGCCAGGACTTGCAAGCGCGAACGGATAGCGGGCACAGTGTTGAACAGCTCGAGTGCTTCTGCAACGGTCAGATCCAATACCTCAGAAATGTTGTGACCTTGATATTGAACACCCAGCACCTGGTTGGTGAAACGCCTGCCCAGACAAACCGGGCAACGCACCTCCACATCCGGCAGGAAATGCATTTTGACAGTCAGCACACCGGTTCCTTCGCAGCGTTCGCAACGCCCCCCAGGCACATTGAACGAAAAATGACGGCTGGTCAATCCGAGCTGATGTGCTGCTTCCGTATCGGCAAAGGCTTTCCGGATGGAGGTGAAGGTGTCGGTGTACGTTGCTGCATTCGAGCGTGGGATGCGACCGATATGCTGCTGATTGATCGTGATGACCTGATCAATCTGATCAATCCCTGCGATAGAATCATGTTCACCGGGGTGATCACTGGCTCCATACAGGTGTTGACGCAAAGCCCGGTCCAGAATATTGAAAATTAGGGAAGATTTACCAGATCCGGAAACACCGGTCACGGCTGTGAAGACACCCAGTGGCAGAGCCACATCCATATTTTTCAGGTTGTGATGACCGGCACCCCGAATGATGATATTGCTACCGTCTGCTTTTCTGCGCTGCTTTGGGATGGGGATGTTAATTTTGCCTGAGAGATAAGCCCCTGTAATGGACCCAGGAAGATTCATCAGATCTGCAGGAGTTCCGGCCGCCACTACCTCCCCGCCATGTTTGCCAGCCCCTGGTCCGAAGTCGATCACGTAATCAGCGCTGCTGATCATCTCCAGATCATGCTCAATGACCAACACAGTATTCCCGAGATCACGCAACCTGCGTAAAACACTGATTAAGCGCTGCGTATCGCGTTGGTGCAAGCCGATGGTGGGTTCATCAAAGACATACAAAATACCGGTCAGGGACGATCCCAACAGTGAAGCCAGGCGTAAGCGTTGCGCTTCACCAGCAGAAAGGCTGGGCGAAGCGCGTTCAAGGGTCAGGTAGCCTGCGCCCACCTCCACCAGACGGGTGATGCGTTTGTGGATATCCGTCAGAATGGCAGTAGCGATTCGTTTTTCATCAGAAGAGAATGTGGTGGGCAGTTCTTTTAACCAAATGCCCAGATCGCTGAGCGGAATTTGGGAAAGTTGGATGATTGTCTTGCCGTTTACTGTCACCGCCCGGCTGGCTGGCTTCAGACGTGTACCCAGACAATCCGGGCATATTTGAGTGACCAGGAGTTCTTGCATCCTTTCACGGTAATCAGCGTCCTGAATACGGTCTGCATAGCGACGCAGAAGGCTGGTGGCGATGCCCTCGAAACGACCTCTGGAGACAGTCTCTGGTGCTGCTATATGCCGGAAATGGCGTTGGAAACGGGGGTCATGCACGCCATAAAAAAGCAGATCGTGTTCTTGATTCGTGTAATATTGGATCGGGCGTTCAAGGTCGAACAGAAAGCCATAATGGGCAGCGGCCAACTGAAGAATTTTTCCGTGATAATGGATGAGCGTTTGATTCCAGGCATATACAGCCCCGGACTGAATGCTTTTTTGAAAATCAACCAGCTTATTCAGGTTTGCTTGATGGACAGTGCCCAGACCGGTACAGGTCGGGCAGGCTCCTGCGGGTTTATTAAAGGAAAAGTGAGCCATGCCAAGTTCGGGAATCGCTGCCCCACAATGCGGGCACGGAAAGGTGGTTTCTGCTGATGAACTTTCCTGACCTGTATCTGATTCCCCTTCCCATTCAGACTGGGCAGCCGAAAAGGTGGGAGGCACATCCTGACCGCACTGCGGGCAGATGCGCTGCCCCAAGCGCGCGTATAAAACCCGTAAATAGGTATAAATCTCCGTGGCGGTGCCAACTGTCGAACGTGGACTATGATTGCTGATATGCTGGTCGATGCTGATGCTGGGTGACAAGCCAGTGATGGCATCTATAGGCGGTTTTGACATGCCAAAGGGTATCAATCCCAGAGATTCCAGATACTGGCGCAGCCCTTCTTTGTTGAGGATATCGAACCCCAGAGTCGACTTGCCAGACCCGGACAACCCGGTCAGCACGACCAGTTTGTTTTTGGGAATGTCCAGATGAATGTTTTTCAGGTTGTGTAGCCGAGCACCACGAATAGAAATGTATTCAGTCATCAGTCCTCCACGAATTTTGGTGAACGCCTTCAACCAATTTTATTTTAACACCATGGAAGATAATAGGAAGGTTTTTGATTTTGTTAAAAGGTGGTTAAGGATTACAATAAAATAGGTTTTCAGGAACCCTGTAGTCCGACGATACAATGGGTATGTTGTTGTTGAATTGAACTACTGACCAAAGAATTGTATCGGAGGTAAATATGCATCATCGCGCAGTCAGTGTCAGTATTGGTTCCTCTAAGAGAGACAAAACAGTCGAAGTGGATCTTTTCGGAAAGACCATCCAGTTGGAAAGAATTGGCACGGATGGAGATATGGAAGCAGCTGCTCAATTGTATCGGGATCTGGATGGAAAAGTGGGTGCATTGGGCGTCGGGGGGGCAATCATCGGATTTCTGGTTGATCAGAAATGGTACAATCTGCGCAGTATACAGCCACTGGTACGGGATGTGAAAATAACACCGGTGGTGGATGGTACCGGTTTGAAAAATACACTGGAACGCAAAGCTGCTACGGTGATTGAACCACATCTGGATGGTATGCCGAAAAAAGTTTTTCAAATGAGTGGTGTGGATCGCTATGGACTCTCACGTGGATTTATGGATTTGGGATATAAATCCATTTTTGGTGACCTGATGTTTGGTTTGGGATTACCAATCTCGATCAGTGATGATGCCGGATTAAAACGTATGGCAAAAATTCTAATCCCCCTTATTACCAATTTGCCTTTTAATTGGTTGTATCCAACCGGAGAAAAACAGGAAGTTCACACACCAAAATTCACCAAATATTTTGATTGGGCGACTGTTATTTCCGGGGATTGCCATTACATTACCAAGTATATGCCAGAGCGCCTGGATGGAAAAATTATTGTTACCAATACCACGACGGCTAAGGATCGGGAAATCTTTAAAAATGCCGGGGTACGCTTACTGGTGACCACCACCCCCATGCTGGATGGACGGTCTTTTGGTACCAATATGATGGAAGCGGGTATCATTACAGCGCGTGGCTGGACCGATCCGATTAACTATCAATCAAAACAATACTATGAAAAAATGGAAGAAGCCATTCGGGAACTCGGTCTTTCTCCACAGGTACAGGAGCTCTGAGCCATGGATGTCATCTTAACTGCCGGTGGCACGCCCACCCCTGAAGACCCTTTGTATGCTTATTGCAATGGCTTGCCAAAAGCAATGATTCCCATCGGGGATAAACCCATGATTCAGTGGGTGCTGGATGCTCTCTCAGCCGCTAAAACCATTCAGCGCATTGTGCTGATTGGTCTGGCAGACGAAATCCAGGTCAACTTTCCGCGTGAAATCGTACGGATCGAAGACCGGGGCAATATGGTGGAGAATATCATTGCTGGTGCCAGCACATTGCTCTCTTATCCATCACCCAGTCAGTATGCACTGGTGGTTGCATCCGATGTGCCAGCTGTGACACCCGCAGCCATTGATTGGGTTAGCGAACAGACTGTTAAAGCCCAGAAAGAGATGGTTTACACTGTGGTGTCGCAACCAGTCATGGAAAAACGTTTTCCCATCTCTAAACGATCCTATATCCCACTTAAGGATATGTCTATTTGTGGTGGCGATGTGAATGCCATTGAACTTAATAAAATAAATTATGATAATCCGATCTATCGCAAGTTGATTGCGGCCCGCAAGAACGCACTTAAACAAGCTGCAATGTTGGGCCTTGATACGCTCTTATTGATCATGCTGCGGGCAATCACACTGGCCGAATTGGAAAAGCGCGCCTGTAAGCGTCTGGGAGTTAATGGCTTGGTTTTACCCAGCCCATTCGCAGAATTAGCAATGGATGTTGATAAACCCGGTCAATTGGAATTATTGCGTCAGGATTTGGTGAAATAGCCTTAAACGCGGTTGGCCAAAATCCGAAAATGATAGCCATAAATCGCGAGTGTGATCGCCTGGGGGAACAGTTTGGGTTTGTTCCATAACGTCCAGAAGAACAACTTCCAATACTCCAGCCTTTCTACTCCTTTGAATCCCAATAAATAAATAGACCGGAAGAACGCCCGGACATAACTTGGGTCCATCCCTCTGCGAATCTCAGGTGCCTTAATGGTTTTTAATAACATCAGACAACGACGATAATATTCTTTGGGAAGGTATAACTGTTTGACCAATGCCAGGTAGCCTGATTTCAAGACTTCAATGTCCAGGTGAGGAATAATATTGGTAGACCCATCCGCATTATCTCCAGTCATTTCACCCAGCAAGCGTCCTTCACCCAGCAAGCGTTTATACAGGCGAGTGCCGGAAGGCGCCTGCAACAACCCGATCATGGCGGTGGTGATCCCGGCTTTGCGGATGAAATTCTCCTGCTGTTCAAATATGCGGTCTGTATCTGAATCGAAACCAACAATGAAGCCGCCCTGCACGACCATCCCGGCGCGCTGGATGATCTTTACGCTTTCCACCAGATCGCGATTGCGGTTTTGTTTTTTATTACATTCCAATAAGCTATCATCATTAGGTGTTTCAATACCGATAAACACGGCGTTAAATCCAGCTCTTGACATTAAGTCCATTAACTCCGGATCATCTGCCAGGTTGATCGATGCCTCGGTATTGAATGGCAATCCTTTTTTTCCCTGTTGCCATTCAATTAATGCTGGGAGTAATTCCTGTTTGATAATCTTTTTATTGCCAATGAAGTTATCGTCCACCAGAAAAATCGAATCACGCCAACCCAATGCATAGAGATGGTCCAGTTCGGTAATTAATTGCTGCGCACTTTTGGTGCGGGGAACGTGACCTAATAAAGCCGTCACATTGCAGAATTCGCAATCAAACGGGCAGCCGCGCGAGAATTGTAGGCTCATGGTGGCGTATTCTTTCAGATTCAACAGTTCCCACATCGGTGGCGGGGTGGTGCTCATATCTGCGTAGGCATCGGTTTGGTAGATGTGCTGTGGGGTGCCATCTGCCCAATCAGCCAAAAACATGGGTAGTGTAATCTCACCCTCATTTAGAATAAAATGATCCACCAGCGGAAAGTCCTCATATTCTCCGGTGAAGAGGGGACCGCCGGCGATGACAGTCTTTCCGGCTGCTTTGCTGCGTGCGATCACTTCATGCGTGGATTCCCGTTGTACCACCATGGCTGAAACCAGCACACAATCTGACCAGGCGATGGCTGCATCTGTCAGAGGCTCTATATTGAGATCAACCAGTCGTTTTTGCCAATCCAATGGCAGCAAAGCAGCGATGGTGATTAACCCTAGAGGCGGATTACTGGCTTTTTTGTCAATGAATTTCAGGGCGTGCTTAAAACTCCAAAATGTATCAGGAAATTCAGGATAAACCAAGAGTACGTTCATTTTTTCTCCTTTTCGAATGATCAGGTGTATCCAAAAATCCCCGATAAACATTCGGGCTCTTTCAACGGATTGGTGAAGTGAAAAAATTTTACCTAGGGCAATGCTGGATAAGCATCCTCGCGAGCATAAAATATACCAACCAAACCACGTCCGGTATGAGCGCCTAACACAGGTGCTACGGTGGAATCCGGCAGCCAATGACAATCAAAGCGTTTGTCCATGGCCTGGTGTAATTTTTCTGCGCCTTCCGGGTTAGCAGTGTGCGCAATTTGCGCTCTTAATTTTGTGCCTTCCGGAATGTCTTTTGCTATCGTCTTGGCAATACTTTCCAATGCGCGATTGAATGTTGGACTTTTACCACGATCATAATATTTGCCATCTTTTTTACTAACACCAATCAGTGGTTTAATGCCTAACACGGATGCCATCAAGCCTTTTAAATGACTGATGCGGCCACCATGAATTAAATAGCGTAGATCCGGCAAGGTGAACAGAGTCTCGGTGGTTTCGTATACCTGTTTGACCAGTGCTTTGATTTTTTCCAGCGGCCAGCCAGCTTTAACGGCCCGTGCTGCGGCTTCCACCTGCCATCCCTGTGCGCCAGAGAGTGTCATCGTGTCAATAAAATGAACTTCTGCTTCCGGTACTAATTCAGTCCCTGAATGGGCTGCCTGATAGGTGTTGCTCAGTCCGGATGAAATATGCACCACCAGAATCGGTCCTTGGGAGGCGTGTTTTCGATACACTTCGGCAAATTCACCGGGTGAGGGCAGTGAGGTGATAGGCATGCTATCAGTGGTGAGAAGTAGTTCATAGAATTCCGCTGGTTGAATATCGACACCACTTAAATAGGTTTTGCCATCTAATTCCAATTTGAGCGGTACTTGCACCACGTCAAATCCATCTAACTGGCCTGGAGAAGTGTCCATGCCACTATCCGTTACAACGATCATATTATTCCTTCCCTTCAAGTTGAACTAAAAAAGTTCCGGCAATGGCATTGCTGTTGGACCCTGTTGCATCCTTCCACGGCTTTGGTGAGCCATTTCAATGATGTGATGCATAATCGCTTTGGATACCTGGCGCACATACGCATGATTATCCACGTTTCCACGAAATACCAGTGGGCGACCGATGGTCATGTTGTATGGGCCATGAGTATACCAGCGGCCAATTTCTGGTTTTCCTTCTACCATGCTTTTAATGAAACGAACGCGTTCCAATGGCAGATGGATTCCCACAGGGATTATTGGTGCAGCACTCATCAACGCCAGCCGGGCCGCGCCGGTACGTGGTTCACTAAAACCACCTTCCACCGGGCTGAGTGCCCCTTCTGGAAATACGATGATGGTGTCACCTTTGCTCAGGCGATCTAATGCTGCATCCAGGGCAGCTTTGCCATTTCCGGCGACAACCGGGATGTGTCCCGAACGCCGTAAGTATTCGCCCAACACGGGAACTTTGAATAGTAATTCGTTGATCAGAATGAAAACCTGGTGACTAGCCAATGAAGCGACAAAGAAGGGGTCAGTGGTGGTGGGGTGGTTCGCCACGATAATTTTCGCACCGGCTGGAAATGGTTCATGCCATTGCACGTCCATTTTTAACATTGATTTTGTATAGGTCTTCAATACCGGGCGGGAAAAGTGATACATTGCTTCTTCGATCATAAAATTCCTTTTTGAGGAGATAAATCCCCAGGTTGTGGTTCACCTGTTGGTCATGATACATATTAACTGATACCAGCGCTGAGCACATGGTGCTGAAGGGCTACGTTACTGCGGTATTCGGGCACATCTTTATGCCAGGTAAAGTGTGCCGGTCATAGTGACCCTCATGACTGCAATGCAGGTGTGTAGGTTAAAACCCTCGATTGCAATAAAGTTTCGAAAAAAATGCGCCTGATTACAGGCGCAAAATTTTTATTTTTTACTTCTATGAGACATCTTTTTGAGTTTGTCTTTTGATATGTGTTTCTTTTTCGATCTTTTCTGGAGGTCTTTTTCCGTTCCAATCCAGATACCAAAGGCGGGCAGGATTTTGCGGTGAACCAGCAATATGAGACCCGTCAATCCAAAAGCGACTGCAAAGATGATCAAAGCGCTGTTGAGATCATTCAATAAGTTTGGATTAAAGATCATCACGCCAGCCAGGGTGAGCATGAGGGTGCCACCAACCAGTTTGAGAATACGGCCGTGTTTCTCTTCCATACGGGTTGCTTTTAAGGTGAATACTGCCGCGAAGAAAATTACCAATTCATCAATCTGATAGATTACCATGTATAGCAAGAGCAAGAGGATAAATTCCCCGGTGGCGACATTTTGGGAGGAGATCATGTTGGTCCACAAGACCGGGAAGCCGGCTGTGCACGAAAACTCCACCAGCGAAACACCAGCAGCCAGCACCACGGTGGCGCTGATGACACCCCATAATGAATTGCTGGCTTCCAGCACTTTGCGCATACGCTTGAAAAGCCCGGGTTTCTTATCATCACTGATGGTGAAGGAAACGCCTTCTTTGTACCAGAAATAATCTTTGATGTTAACCAAAGCAAAGACCAGCGCTACCAACGCCACCACGACCTGAATCCAGGTGACCACACTGATAAAGGTCAGAATGGTGAATAAACCACCAATGAAGAGCGCATACACGAATGCAGTAATACTGATAAAAATGATGCCGATTAATGCGACACGTTTACGCGAGCCGGTATGCAGTGTCAGGGCGATTAACATCGTTAATACCCACACGGAACAAGGATTGACACCATCAACAAAGGCAATTAAAGCAGTTGCGATAAATAGTGGTTGATTGTTGAGATCAATATCCCCCAATAGCGGCACCTTGATGACCCGATTTTCTGAAGCACCGGGGTTACCTGGCTCCGGGGTGACAACCGGATCGGGGGTCTGTTTGACAGCCGGAACAATTACTCCTGCCCCGGCGTCTTTACAGCCGTTTGCGATACAGTCTTTGATGACACCTTCTATTTCAGGCTGCAGTGTCTCGGCGTATCCTTCCCAATAATGATCTCCAATAAAAATGGTCGGCACCCCCCAGGCTTCGAAGCCGTAAGCGTCTGCCATTTTGACGAACATTGCCTGGTTTTCCGCAGAGTTGTAGATTTCATAGAAGCGAAATTCAATTTCTGGATACTGCGGGGCAATCTGTGCAAACCATGTTTTAGCTGAGGCGCAATGGGGGCAGGTTTCTCCCCAGAACATGTACACAACCACCGGGTTGCCTTCCTGAGCAGCGACTGGTTTGGGGGTGGATAAGGTGAGCAGCGTGATTGCCAGCACTGCCAGTATTACCCAGCCTAGAAATCGGATTGTTTTATTTTGTTTATGCATTCATGCCACCTGATAATGATGATATTTGTAAGAGGATGATTGTCTTTCGACTTTGTTTATGGGAAATCCTGATCAATTTTCTCATATTAACCCAATAACGTCAAAAGTGCATTAAATCACATTAAGAAAATCGTTGCAATATCCTAAAATCATCTTTTTTGTGACTAAAAATCCTGGGATTCCATGTCCTGGCTGTATCATCTTAAAAAACTCTACCCCAAATGATTGAAATGATACTACTGGATTTCACATAAATCATGAGAGCATTGATTATGAGGCACAGAAAATCTTATCGACTTTGCTATACATGTCTGGATATAACAACACATGTAAGCGGTCACCTTCCAGGATGGTCATATCTCCGCGGGGAATGATGTATGCCTGATCTCGTTCAATGAGAACAATCAAAACTTCTTCCGGAATATCCAGATCCATAATTTTTTGACCACAGGCACCGGCCCCAGCGCGGACTTCAAAAATCGTTAACGCGCCATCGGAGGTTAATTCAATATCCTGTGGCAAAGTGCGGGTGGATCTGGTTTGTGGGGTTCTTTGTACGCGCAGCCATTTCGACATGACAGTTAAGGATGTCCCTTGGATGAGAGAAGAAGTGATGACCACGAAGAAAACGATATTGAAGATCAAATCAGCATTCTTCACACCGGCCAATAAAGGAAAGGTTGCCAGGATGATAGGCACGGCCCCGCGTAACCCCACCCAGGAGATCATTGCTTTTTCCCTCAGGTTGAATTTTGTTTTGATCAGGCAGATCATTACGCTGATCGGTCTGGCGATCAATATCAAAAAGATAGAAATTAATAAACCCATCCCGGTAACCGGCAGCACCTGGGAGGGAAATACCAGTAAACCCAGCGTTAAAAACATAAGGATTTGCATTAACCACGCCAGACCATCGTGAAACTTGCGCAAGGTACGCTTGTGGATGAAGTTTTTATTCCCCATCATCACACCCGCCAGGTAGACTGCCATAAAGCCATTGCCGTTGATTACGTTGGTTAGTCCGAAAATCAGCAGCACAATGGCGATAGAAAATACAGTGTAGAGCCCTTCAATTTTCAAATTCAAGCGGTTGATGAGCCAGGTAAAGAACTTACCAGATAGTAGACCGATCGCGATGCCAAGACTCATTTGGATCAGGAAAAATGGAATCAATTCAAAAGCGGATTGATTGCCATTGGTGATCAGTCCGGTCAAACCAATGGTGAGCAGCACAGCCATCGGATCGTTGCTGCCCGATTCAAACTCCAGGAGAGGTTCAATTTTCCCTTGCAGCCGGACGTCGCGATTGCGCAGGATGGAGAAGACAGCAGCGGCATCCGTGGACGAGACAATCGATCCGAGTAAAAGGCTTTCCAGCAAGGGAATCTTGAGCGTCAGATGCACGAAATATCCCAACAGCAGCGCTGTGATCAACACGCCCAGTGTGGCAAGCGTGATGGCCGGTTTGACGACTGGTTTTACGTCAGACCATTTGGTATCCAGTCCACCGGAAAAAAGGATATATGCCAGAGCGATCGACCCCAGATATTGAGCGATCCAGGGATCATCGAAATAGATACCCCCAATGCCTTCTGAGCCGCTGACCATTCCCAGGCCCAGAAAAAATAATAAGACCGGAATACCCAGGCGACTGGATGCCTTGCTTAACAAGACAGCTACAATGATTAAGACGCCACTGATTAATAAAATCCCTTCAATGGAAGGTAGATTGACCACGCTGCTCCAAAAATTAAAAGTTTTTTGTTCGATTTCAATAATCGAGGGCTTCTTTTTTTTTGGCGAACAGGCTCACCAAAAAAATATCAACCCATTTCTATTGAGATATTACTTAATTTTTATTATAAGGAATTATAAGTGATGCGCAAGGAAAATCGGATATGGATGTGAAAGAAACACAGAGGTGCCAGACTCAAACCGGATAAAACCGGTTTGCAAATTTTTCTTTGATAAAATAAAAAAATCAAGTAACCAAAAATATTCAATGGAGAATTCAATGGTTTATGCACGCCTTTATTATCATCTAGTTTGGTCAACGAAAAATCGAGAACCGGTCATTACTCAAGAAATGGAATCTGAATTATTTCCGTATCTCATGAATAAAAGTAAAAACTTAGAGTGCAGGATCATTATTGTTAATGCCTATTTGGATCATATACATCTGATTATTGAAATTCCTTCTAAGTTTTCCATAGCGCATATCGTAAAAGAATTGAAAGGGTCAAGCTCATTTGATTTTCAAGAATTATATTGGCAAAGGGGATATGGTGTTTTGACAATAAGTGAAAGAAACCTGAATGCTGCAATTGAGTATGTTAAAAAACAAAAAGAACATCATCGTCAGAATAAAACCTTTGATCGATACGAATTATATAATAAAGAAGATTTGAGTGGTTCAAAAAAAATTAACGAACCAAAAGCGAATTATGAAACAATCGACGATCAGCCCTTTTAATTGATCCTGATTACTCCACTTAATTCTAATCACCCGAACCTGTTTGAATAGGTTTGAATCTGACAGCCTGTGGGTTTCAACCGCAGGCGACATTCGACTCAAACGAAATTGGAACAGGCGACTTTATCAAAGGCGATATCCACCACACGCAACAATCGCCACAATTGCAAAATAATGTTTGGGTTTCAACCCCGCCACAGGTTAAAACCTGCGTCTGCCATACTCAAACCGGATAAAACCGGTTCCAATCCGAACCTGTTTGAACAGGTTTGAATCTGACAGCCTGTGGGTTTCAACCACAGGCGATGTCCACCACACGCGACATTTCATGCGAAATTGCCACATTCGACGTCCACCACAGGCAACGTTCCTAAAGGCGATATCCATCACAAATAACCATCGCCACAATTGCAAAATGAGGTTTGGGTTCAACCCCGCCACAGGTTAAAACCTGCGTCTGCCATACTCAAACCGGATAAAACCGGTTCCAATCCGAACCTGTTTGAACAGGTTTGAATCTGACAGCCTGTGGGTTTCAACCACAGGCGATGTCCACCACACGCGACATTTCATGCGAAATTGCCACATTCGACGTCCACCACAGGCAACGTTCCTAAAGGCGATATCCATCACAAATAACCATCGCCACAATTGCAAAATGAGGTTTGGGTTCAACCCCGACACAGGTTAAAACCTGCGTCTGCCATACTCAAACCGGATAAAGCCGGTTCCAATCCGAACCTGTTTGAACAGGTTTGAATCTGACAGCCTGTGGGTTTCAACCACAGGCGACATTCAACCACAGGCGACATTTCATGCGAAATTGCCACAGGCGACATCCACCACAGGCAACGTCCCTAAACGCCACAGGCGAAATTGATAAAAAAGGCTTTATTTCCCTGGATATTTTCCCATGGGAAATAAAGCCTCCAGGCGTTGGTTCGTTTTTAGGGAATGTTATAGCGAATCAATTGTAGCCCGGTTGTTCCAAAATCTGTGTCGCTATCCAATTTGACATAGCCAATCCCTTTGGCCATGACCGTATACGTTTCAAAATCGAAATCGATATTCGGTAATGCTACTTCCACGCCATTCATCATGAGTTCCATATTCGTTTCAAATTGACGTTGAAATTGCAGACCTTCGAACGTTTCACCATTCACTTCAACGGGGTCGGTACTTAATACGGTATAAAAATCAGTAGATTGCATACTGCCAGTCGCCCCCATGAAGCTCTCAGCATTAAAATCTGAATTGATTGTCATTTCCCAGGTATAGCCGGGTTGCAAGACATCAGCAGGAGGCAGCAAGACGCCCTCGCCTTCCACGTTTTCCATCGTCATTGTGAAGGAGTCATCACCCATATTGGCGACATTCAGGGTGGCTAAATCAAAAGAGACAATACCTTTCTCTGCGCTGCAAACCCAATTGTACTCAATTTGAGTAGCTGCCTGTTTTTGCTCAGTGGTGGGTTGATCAAATTCGGTTATATATACCTGCATGACTGCATTTGCGTTTTGCATGTCTCCGCTGACAGTTTCCACCTCCCAATGATAATAGTACACATCACTTGAATCGTAGTACACCCACCGGGCACCTTCCCGCAATGGGAAATAAGGATGATCGCAAGCACTCTGCGAGCCGGTGCTGGCAGGGGATGATGATTCGGAGCTGTCCATCGATTCGCTCTCTGGTTCGGGGGTTGCGTCCTCCACAAATTCTGGTGATTGTTCTGGTTCCTCTGTGATGGTATTCAATTCAGCGTCTGAGGTACTTTCTACAGCAGGTTCTGTCTCCCTGTCATTTCCAGGCAGCATATTGGTCAGGTTACAGGCCATTAAGGTCAAGGCCAGGAATAAAAATATGAATAATAATCGACGTCGTTTCATTTTTCCTCTCATTATTAAAAAAGATCTTAATATACGACTATTAAGATCATTAATGTAAGTTATACGCGAAAGTAAATAAAAAACAATCACCCTGCATAAGGTCGATTAATTATTAAACCTGGCAGAAAGAGAATTGATTAGCCAGCAGCTTCGTTGAGAAATTCAGCCTTCTCCGTGAGGGAAATTTTATGCACCTGATCCTGGAATTTGTTGACACTGATTTTTCTAAGTAAAATAAGCGAGATTGCCAGCATACCAGCTTCAATGATGAACACTACCATATAACCATACACCGGATTAAGCAAAATACTGGCAGCAATATCCCGCACCACACCACTCATTAATGTGCCGATGAAGCGGGAGAGAGCATTCGCCACCCCCCAGGCCCCGATGAATAATCCAACCTTCTCGGTGGTCATATCCAGCATCAGCGATAGGTTGGAAGTGGTACTGGATCCGGTGCCAAATCCCAGAATGACAACCCCCAGGTAAAAAGCGCTCAGATTGCCGATGGCACCACTGGCAGCAATCAACACAAAACCAGTCATCGCGATATAAGCAGAGATTTGCGCAACACGTTTTTTCGTCATCCAACGGTCGATAAAACTGGCGATTAACAAAGAAGTCAGGAATGCTGTGCCCCAAATGGCGGTGATGCGGGTGGTCACACTGACCGATAAACCAAAAGCCTCCGCGCCAAAGGGTTCGAGCAGAATATCCTGGCCGAGGATTGCTGCCAGGAGAACGGTCAGATAAAGGAAAAAGCGGCGTGCCTGTGAGCTCCCCATCACTTCCCGGACGATATGCGACCAGGGCGTGCGCTCATCACTGGCAAGTGCCTGCTCCGTTTGCGATTGACGTGGCTCCAGCCGGAATAACCCGATCAGACCTAAAACCAGTGCCACCAGCGCAACAATTAAGAAGGATCGTTGTAGAATTTCGGGTGAGTAGGTTTGCAGCAGGCGGCTGAGCCCGGTGGAGGTCAGGATAATGCCAATGATCATCAGGAAAAACATCACGGCAATCGTCTTGGAACGTCCTTTTTCACCGGAGATCTCGGATGCCAGCGATAGGTAGGAAACGGCGGCGAAGTTATAACCCATTCCCCAGGCGCCAAACACCAATATACTCAGAATTAATCCCAACCAGAAATTTTCCGGCATGACAAACACCACAAAAGGAGCGATAGCCAGTCCGGCTACATTTAACAGCAGTCCTAAAAGGATGTAGGGGGAGCGCTTGTAGCCCAGGATGGGATGACGGTCGGCGTAGGAACCAATGGCTACCTGGATCGGGGAAAAAAGGTAAGGTAATACAGCTAAAACGGCAACCAGGGTGGCTGAGAGTGCCAATTCTTTGATCATCACCCGATTGAGGGTGCTGTTAATCGGTACCAATGTCATCGCAACCGCGACGTGAATGAATGAAATTTGTATGCGTTTTAGAAACATGTGTGGGCCTTCGTGTGGTGTGTTGAGCTCTTGAACTCGTGAGCTGTTGAGCTGTTGAGCCATCAGCTTTTGTTCCGTGCACCACTAATTGTAAACGAAGGGGTAAAAAATTGGAGGGTTTGCGGCTGTATACACTAAAAGTCTAATATGTTTTTAATCAAAATTGATTATTTTCACCAATCATTAAGCCAACGCACTTGTCCAATCCAATCCTCGGCTGCTGTTTCAGTTAAAAGATAATCCAGCGCTGGAAGTAATTCGGATATTGGCTTTTGAGTTGAAAGAATGATTCCTCGGTGCTCAGGATACCATTTAGCTAAAAACACAAAGTCTCGTATATTGAAAGTTAATATAATTCTTTCTTGTTCAATTGCTCCTATCAGTTGCTGTTCATCTGTTGCATCAAGGGGCATCCAATCATTAGGGGTTCTTGGTACATCATGACCGCGTTTTATAAGTTCACGCATCAAAGAAATCATAGAAGCATCCGCATCCAAATGAAGTTTGGGCTTGGTCAATTTTCTTCCAGGTCCTCTTCCGCTTTTATGCTTCCATTTATTTCCGATCGGTGAGCATGATAGAATGCTTGAGCTTCCTTTACCTTATGGATTTCCAATCCGTATTCTTCTGCAATTTGCTCAGGTTTCATACCATATATTAACTGTTTTGCGATTGTTTGAACACGGATTCCGGTACCTCGCAGCACTGGTGAAACCCACCCAGAAGCTCCGCTGCGGTAGGTGATCCCTGGAAAATCCGGATCATCCAGAGATTGCCGCAATGAAGTCACCTTCTCTGAGACTGACCACATAATGAACTGATTGAGAGAAATTCCCTGTCGTGCAGCCAATTCTTCAGCTTCCCGTTTTAAATCAGCAGGTAAATTAAGTGCATATCTTGCCATATTCATCACTCCTTTAATACATCCTATCACATCATATAAGATGTCAATAAGGAAAAAAATAGCTATTAAGCTCAAAAGTTGTTTAGGTATTAAGCAGTTACCCTAACATGAAATATCTTTCACAATAATAGATGCATACCACCATAGTGAGTAAAAGACCCCATATTCGTTTATTCGTTTTCCTATTCGTTGACGGCCTTCCCCCCCACCTTCACCGCCGCTTGAATCGCCTCCCTCACGGACCTGGCTTCGATGATCTGAATGCCGGTTGGCCAGGGTTCGCCACGGCGGATCCGCTTGGGGACGATGGCTGTCTTGAATCCCAATTTGGCTGCTTCCTTCAGACGGGCTTCCAGCTGGCTGACCCAGCGCAATTCCCCGGACAGGCCGATTTCGCCCAGCAGAACCGCATCAGCGCGAATCGGTGCATCTTTCATGGAGGAGGCAATCGCAGCAGCAATAGCCAGATCGGCGGCGGGTTCATCAATTTTCAGGCCACCGACCACGTTGATAAAGATATCCTGCTCGCTCAGGGAAAGCCCTAAGCGGCGGGTGAGCACTGCTGCCACCAATAGCAGCCGGTTGAAATCAATGCCATTCGGGGTACGGCGGGCGTTCCCAAATTGGGTGGGGCTGGTAAGCCCCTGTAGTTCGACCAGCAGTGGCCGGGTGCCCTCCATGGTGACCACAATCGCAGAGCCGGGGGCATTGACCATGCGTTCTGCCAGGAAAGCTTCGGATGGGTTGGGGACTTCGATCATCCCGTTCGCACGCATTTCAAAGACGCCCACTTCCGAGGTTGCCCCAAAGCGGTTTTTGACCGAGCGGAGCAAGCGGAAAGCCTGGTAGCGGTCGCCTTCCAGATATAAAACGGTATCGACAATGTGCTCCAGCACACGTGGGCCGGCGATGACGCCCTCTTTGGTGACATGCCCGATCACAAACACAGCGATGCCACTCGATTTTGCCAGTTCGCGCAAGCGCGAGGAGCTTTCGCGCAACTGGGTGACCGACCCGGCAGAGGAGTTGATCTGAGGCTGGTAAACAGTTTGTATGGAATCGATGATTAATATTTCTGGTTTGACGGATTCAACATGTTGGAAGATCACCTCCAGATTGGTCTCGGTCACCAGGTAAAGCTCTTCAGGAAAGTGATTGTTTTTTTTATCTTCTGCCGGACTGAGCCGGGAAGCCCGCATCTTGATCTGCCGCTCGGACTCTTCACCCGATACGTACAGCACCCGCCGTCCGGTTGGTTGGCTTGCCATTTCAAGGGTGACCTGCAGCATCAGGGTGGATTTTCCAATCCCGGGGTCGCCACCGATCAGCACGATCGAGCCAGGCACAATCCCGCCACCCAGCACACGCGCAAACTCGCTGATCGAAAGCGGTAAACGTTCATCCGCATTGCCTTCAATCTCGTGCAGGCGTACGGGCTTGGATTGCATGCTCAGCCCGCGTTGTCCACCCTTGCTGACGGTTGGCTCAGGGGCAATCACCTCTTCGATCATGGTGTTGAACTGACCACATTGCGGGCAGCGTCCCATCATGCGCGCCGAGATGCGTCCACATTCCTGACAGATATATTGGATTTGGGTTTTTGCCATAGAGGTAATTATAGCGCAATAGGATTTAGTTGATAGTGGAGAGTTGGTAGTGGAGAGGCGAAAGGCGAAAGGCGGAATTAGTTGAAAGTGGAGAGTTGACAGTTGACAGTGGATAGGCGAAAGAGCTACCAGTACTGGAAAATGTAGGGTGGATCGCTGATCCACCACATTCCTTTAATACTCAAATCTGTATGGTAAATGTATTCGATATTCAAAAATTCCCCCTT
>SWBZ01001548.1_pt1 | contig 22940 bp, 17 predicted proteins | sample 4693031 | NCBI WGS metagenome assembly SWBZ01 (sample SAMN10267274, study PRJNA491770) | bioreactor metagenome | isolation source: DHS bioreactor inoculated with | place: Japan: off Shimokita Peninsula
TCTTCATCAATCGCAATGGGTTGCGGTGGTGCGACGCGCCGAAGGAATATGGCCCGTCCAAGACCCTCTACAACCGTTGGAAGCGCTGGAGCGACAACGGGGTCTTCGCCCGGATCATGGTGGGCCTGGCTGCCGAGAATGCCGAGCACAAGACGATCATGATCGACGCGACGTATCTGAAGGCGCACCGCACGGCATCGAGCCTTGGGGTAAAAAAGGGGGGCGCGGACGCCAGATCGGGCGCACCAAAGGTGGCATGAACACCAAACTGCACGCCGTCGCGGATGCGAAGGGGCGGCCGATCGGGTTTTTTATGTCGGCCGGGCAGGTGAGCGATTACACCGGCGCGGCGGCGCTGCTGGGCGACCTTCCGAAAGCGGGCTGGCTGCTCGCCGATCGAGGCTATGACGCCGATTGGTTCAGAGAAGCGTTGAAAGACAAGGGGATAAAGGTTTGCATCCCAGGCCGAAAGTCTCGCAAGAAGGCCGTGAAATACGACAAGCGGCGCTACAAACGGCGCAACCGCATCGAGATCATGTTCGGCCGCCTGAAGGATTGGCGGCGCGTCGCCACTCGATATGACCGGTGCCCGGAAACCTTCTTCTCCGCCATCATGCTCGCCGCAACCGTCTTGTTCTGGCTGTAAAACTCAATGAGTCTGGACCCTAGCGGCTATGCGGGAAGGCGCGCCCAAACAGGGCCTTCTATGCGCCTTGATCACCCGCCAAATAGCCCTCCAACGTGCGTCACTTTCACCGCTCAGCCAGGATGCTGCTGTCAGGCGGTCGCCACGAAAACGCAAAATGCGGCATCTCTTTGTCTGAGCAACGACCCGTCACGCCCGAGAGCAAAATGTGATCCTGCGTCCCGCCGCGCCGATGCGGTACACTTGGTGCTCTGCTATGATGTTCTGATGGCTACGGAATCCACCAAAACAAAGATTTGTGTTGGCGCGCCGATCGAGCACGAGTCGGAGCGAAAATTCTTATCATTCATAGTTTCATGGCTCGAAGAGAAAAAGATCCCAGCGATCGTTCTCGCCAATATCGAACTCGAAGGTCGTCAAATCGATTGCATAATCGCCACGGCGAATTCCGCATCAGTCGTGGAAGTGAAGACCAGCCGGCTCCCGATCCGCGGTGAGGTCAACGGAACCTGGACGCGGTTGTCTGCCTCCGGCGAGTGGAAAGACTACACGAACGCCTATCAGCAAGCGGTTGGCGCGAAGAACAGTGTGCGCGATGCGATGCAGGCGGCAAAGTCGGTGGGCAACTTCTACCCGGATGGGTACGTCGTGTTCACCAGCCCGATCCCGGAAGGATCCGTCGTCACGCCCGGTAATTTCAAAGCGGTCGTCACGACCATCGATTTGTTTCCGAGCAAATTGAAAACGGACGGGGCATCACCTTGGTCATTGGCGGACTGGGAGGCATTCGCCCGCACGCTCAAGCTAAAGCCGGTGACCTTGGATCAAGCCACGGCGGGCCGAGAAGCGCGCGAGGAGCTCGAGGTGCTTGGCAGCTACGCCGCCGCCGTCGTGGCCGAATATGAACGGGATGGAAGATCGTGGCTCCCCGAGACGGACGACCAACGCGCGGCACTGATGGATGCGGTTGCCGCGGATGCAGGATGCTTCATCAGTGGCCCGTCCGGCTGCGGCAAGTCCCTGATGGCAAAATGGCTCGCTGCGAGCCTTGCTGAGGCGGGACACCCGACTCTCTTTATCGCCGCGAAGAACTTCAGCGGTTCTTGGGCCGAGTGCTTGCGCCGGGAGGTTGGACTTCTCACTGACAGTGCTCCGGCGAAGCTCTATCGCGCGTTCGCGCGCTCCGATCGGCCAGTCTTTCTGATCGTCGATGGTATCAACGAGTTCGGTGCGGCGGCCTCGGAGGCGCTCCGTGGTGTCCGGGCACTGGCGAGGCGGATGGGAGCGCTGCTCGTCATCACCGGTCAAGATGCAAAGCCGGGCGAGTTTGCTGGGCTCGGAGGCGTGACGGTTGCGCGCCCGAGCTTGGAGCTGAAGAAGCGAATTGCACGAGCAGCTGGAGGGCAACTCACACCGGTCGCTCTGGACGTGCTACGGGCAGTCGGATCGGGCATCGAGGCCGCTCTCGTCGGGCAAATTGGCGCCGATCTGAAGGCCGACGCCACTCGTCTGCTTCTGATCGATCAATACATCCGCAAGCGTCTGGCTGGGCACGCGCGGGCTGGATCGTTTGGCTTGAGGCGGCTCGCGAGCTCGCTACATACGCAGATCGCATTCTCGATGGCGGAGGCGAATTTCGACGACTTCATGCGCGCTGAAGGTCTGGGCTTTGCCGAGTGCGATGCGCTGTTTGCGGCCGGCCTACTGGCTCGACGGACGGGGCGGGTGTCGTTCTCCCATGAGATGATTCTGAATGCGTGCGCGGCGATCGACCTGGCACGAACGGCGGAAAGCGATCCCATAAGCTTTGGGCAGCGATTGTCGGCGCCGATCCTCGAGCCGATCGCCGGCGACATCGTTGCGGCGATCGACGATGCGGCTGTCTGTCGAGGCGTCCTTTCCGAGGTGACGAGTTCGACAGTGTTGGGCGATGCGGCGAGAGGACACTTCGGTCCAATCGCAGCCTCGAGCGCATGGGATTTGTTGAACGAGGCGACGGAAGCCTGTGTCGAGGAAATTCGCGGCGCTCGGCTTGCGCTTTCGAAAAAAGGCGATGCCGTCCGGATCGGCTGGGAAGACGCGACCCGGCGCGAGTGGACCTATCCTGAAGAGGCAAGGCTTCGCGTGGTCGGTCGCCTTGCCGTCCACGGATCGGGCCTCGACATCTTCCTGAGGCTCTGTGCGGAGATGGACGCCCGGTTAGCAACGGAGAGGAGCCGTTGTGCGGATTTCGCTCGTGAAGAGCGATATCCGATCCGAAGTCAAAGCTTCGCGCTGACGTACTACGGGTTCGGTGAATCCATCGGATTTACCGAGGTTGCCCGATCAACGCAACGTGGTTTCGAACCAGCATCAAAAGAGGAGCGAGCCTTCCCGATCAAGGTTGAGCAACTGACTTCTGGCCAACTGCATTTCTTGCTGGAGGGGCGACGAGCGTTCTTCGATGGCAATGATAGTGAGTTCGCCGAGCAACTGATTTGTCTGTTTCGCGAGCGCTTTCGGTGGGAGCCATACCACGTTCAACTCGCTATGTTGAGTTCAGTCGGGTATGCACGTCGGGCGCCGCAGGAGGTGCTCGAACGCCTGATCGAGGCTATCCAGGCTCTCGACGTGAACCCAACAAACTGGGCCATCAATTCGAGTATCGTCGACGCGCTGAAGATTCTCGGCGCACTTGACGTTGAGGCCGAGGATTCACGGGCGCAGGTCAAAGCCGAGCTGGCGTCTGTCCTTGTTGACGATGAAGATGTCGTCGACAATGATCTTGCTCTCTCGCTGTGCTTGAGGATGTTCGACCATCCGTTCGACTCGATCTATGGCGAGGAAATTTACAATCTGGACGAACAGCTACGGCGACGCCTCTATCGGCGAGCACTGCGAGCTTCGGATATTAAGAGTTCAACGAGCTTGGACTGGCTTACCAGGGAGGTGGCGGCGTTTGGCGACCCTACCGACGCAGCCTTGATGCAGCCGCTTACCGGCCTGCCCAGCCGGACAAATCCGTTTCCCCAGGAGGAATGGGGCGCCTTTGCGACCGCGACCCGGTTTGTCGGTCGACATCATGCCGAGTTGGAGCCGGTTGATCCGACAACATCGGAAGAAGCGTGCCTCGTCGCTATACGTTTTCTGATCTATGCCATTGAGGCGAAGCGACCAACGGAAGCAGAGTCGGCGCGGCTCGCTTGGGTGCGGCTCCATGAAATGCCGGCCCAGTTGGTCGTCGGTTGCCTGAGCGAGATTCAGAAGGCGCTAAGCGATCGGTTTATTCCGAGCGAAAAGGCCGATGCGTATCCACCGTTGGACTTCGTGGCAGCCTATCCGTGGGATTGCCTGGCTGTATCACGACGCTTCATCGACGATGGGATCGATGCTCAGTTCTACCATCGCGTCCCGCACAGGGAGGATGGAATAACGGTCGCGTTCGACACGGTCGCGATCTACGGAGATCGAAGCGACGTCGAAAGGCTTCGAGGCCGAAGCCGGGCTCATCGCTTCGCGCGCCACGCGTTGGCGGCGCTTAAGCGTTTGGAGAATGGCCCGTCCGAGGAACGACGGCGAATTGCGCCATTGGACGACTAGCTTGTTGGGGCCGATTTCGTCGCGCCGCGTTGCAGACTCGATAGCTTCTCCTATCCATGCATGATAGGAATCATTGACGGTAGTTTTCGAACCGCCATCGGCGCTTCGTAGGATCGCAGCGGATGCAAAATCAGACTGGTTGCTGCCGATAGATGCTGAAACCAGCAAAAAATTGTTCGGCCGAAAATCCCTGCAAAATCAAAAGCGTAGGTTTTTGACGGTATCAGCGGCGGTATTTCGCGCTGCTCAGAAAAAAATTGACAATAGAATCAGATAGTTGGAAGGCGTTTGAACAATCGAGTGGGAATAGCGGTTTTCCGACCGGGGCTGGCGTGAGGTCGTTTGCGCCAGCCTTAATTTTCTGAAATCAATCAACTTTCCAGCCTGGACTTGTTGTGACCGGCCCACGCCGATTTCGGCAAGAACCGCCCTGGCGGCCTATCTGACGGTATGCCGAAGGCTTTAACTCTGGCGTTCCAGCAAAAAACCGTCAAGCCATCCGGATGCGTTACGGCAGGGCCGGTATTTCTCTGGCGATTGCGCGCGAGAAATGTCTCGATACCCGGCGATCGGTATCGGAGGGGCGTTCATCAGCCCAGGAGAAGCATCGAACGAAGCGGCGATTCAAGGAGCCAACAGCTTCGGAGAGCGCGCCAAGCGCTGGCCCCAGGAAACGCGTAGGGCCGACAGCGCCGGTCAATGTACACGACCATCTTTGATTGTGACATTCTTCCGGCTGTGAAGAACCGGCTTCTGACCGAGGTAAGACCGGGAGGGCATCCGGCCGCTCTGCGGTCAGGTCAGGGGGGGCGCGGCGCTCCAGCGACCGCGACATGCGCGGGAAAAGGCAAGCCTTCGTACGCCGAACCGCCGATGGTCTGCTCGATTGCGTTTTCTTTCTTACATCAAAAAGCGGTCGTGATGGCGTCCACCACGACATAGTGGTCGTCCACAACCGGAATGAACCGCCACTTGTCGAATGTGAGACAGGGGTGAGAGATTCCGAAGCCGAGCATATCGCCCACTTCCAGCGGTGAATCGGGCGGAACCTTGAGAAAAAGATGCTGGTCGTTCATCTCGACGGTGGTGTATTTTCCTTCAAGTGCCACAGGAGCGGGGTCCCGTCCTGGCCGGCTCGATGCGAACGGTACCGGTAGACCGGCATCATAGCTCGCATCCCGTTTTCCCATGCCGACGATGACATGGTCGGGTTGCGGACGAGAGACCACATGCGCCCAAACTTCCAGTGCCGGTCTCCACGATTCGCCCAGTGATGCGAGGTCCGGCCTGCGGGCCTGCATCTGCGCCATAAAGTTGCGGAGCATGACGGAATCATGGGTCAGATAGCAGCCCGGGCGCAAAACGATACGGCTTGGCTGGCGCAAATCCAACGCTCCGAATCGGGAGGCGACAATATCGAAATAGGCTGATCCTCCGCCACGGAGGATCACTTCGCCCTCGGCGAACAACCCTTCCCCTTCACAGCGTTTTGCGATCTCGCAAAGGAACTCGATGAACGTGGCGACATCCTCTTGCCGTTTGAGCGGATCGGGATTGTCTACAATGCCTTCGAAACCCTCGACACCGCGCAGCGCCGTGAAAGGTGCGTTACCGGAGACAGCGCGTGCGACCTCAAGCGCAGCCTCGATTGTTCGGCATCCAGCCCGCCGGTCAACAATGCCCCCTTCAACGAGCATTTGTACGGGGCGGGTCATTCCGCGCTCCTTCGCCAACTCGGCGACCGCTTCAACATTGGCGACGCTGTCGACGAGGCAGAAGAACTCGAATTCAGGGTCGCTGGCTAGTTGATCGAGCACGTATTGGATAGCCGCCCGACCGACCAGCTGATTGGCCAGAAGGATCCGTCTAAGGCCGAAATGACGCCCCACTTTGAGCTGATGGATATTCGAAAGCGTCATACCCCAAGCTCCATCCTCCATCTGGCGGCGGAAGAGTTGCGGGCTCATGGAGGTTTTTCCATGCGGAGCGAGTGATGTGCCGGTCAGTTCCAGAAAGCTCTTCATCCAGGCGCTGTTGTGCTCAACCGCGGACTGACGCAACAGCAGCAACGGTAGTGGCAGCTCGTCGGACAGGGCCCGAATGTTCTTTTTGCCGATATCACTGACTGCAATCGGTCCGATCGCGGGCGGCAATCCCTTTTCGAGTGCGTCAATCACGATCGAATCAAGTCGCGCGTCGTCCATTGAATCTCCCCCTTTTCGATACTTAGGCGACTGGTCACCGCGCAGCCGCAAATGAACTGAGCGGAAGTCCGTCGACGAACCGTTGCGCCGTGGCAGGCCCGCGGGAGCCAGGGACGGGAACCCAGGCTCCTACTTCCATTCGTGCGAATTAAGCGAGGTCTTGCTTCACCATCAAAGCGCATCGTGGCCACTGGGGGCCGCTTTCCATGGATCAGACACGCGCGGCCAGATCGGTCGCGTCAGTTTTCGGTATTCAGTCTTGCTCGGGTCTGTCGGGTATGAGGTCTGCGCCGATACGTAGATCACCTCGGCGGCGATAGGCGCAAAGCCGGCGTAGAAGTGATTGGTCGACTTGACGACCAGGATATCCTTGTTGAGCGGATCCACGCCCATATTCGAGAAGATGTCGGGCTCGTAGGCCTGTGTCCGATTGGTGTTGAGGATGATGTCGATTTCCGTTCCCTCAATGCGGATAACGACCGCCGGGCCGAGGGTGACGCGACTTTTTCCGAAGCTCTGCCAACCTTCCGCCGCGACCTTCAAGACATGGACCTGCGCATCGATGGGTTCACCGGCCGACGAGCCGGCCTTGCCGCCGAAGCGCAATTGAATGCTCGCGCCTTCACCGGCCGCATGGCAGAAGGTGACGGCGACGGGGTCCCAGATCGTCGCGATGCCGACGCAGCGAATATCGCGTTCCAGCATCCGTCGAAGAATGGCCGTCCCGTCGCCGGCAACGCCCCCGCCGGGGTTGTCCCATACATCGGCGATAACCGCCGGTTTCTCCGAAACGGCGCTCCTTGCAGCCAATGCCCGGTCTATCCCTTCGTCGGGACCGACCATCGTCATGCGCGTCTGCTCGCGCATGGCATAGAGTTCCATGCCCAGTTTTTCCGCCAAGGCATCGCCTTTGGCTTTGTCATTATCCGTCACGACGAGAATACGGGCCCCCATCTCGGGCACATCGGCGGCCATGAAGCCATGAATCACGGAAATGGACAGGATGCCATCCTTGCCGTGGAGCGCCTTGATCCGGTCGACAAAGGAGCGCATCGGTTCGCGGCTCGTGGGCAGGACCGTGATCATGCGGCAATCAAAAGTGGAGATTACCGGGGTGATCGCACCGCGCACCGTGGCAAGGCTCAGATCGACAAGATGCTCGCCGCGTTCATAGAAATCAGTGTGAGGATATTCGAGGAATGCCGCTAGAACGTTGCACGCATCCACGCGCTCAGATGTCAGATGACTATGTGGATCCAGTTCGCAGGCGACTACCGTATCAGGACCCACGATGGAACGTACCCGCGTAAGCAGGTCGCCCTCGCAATCGTCATATCCGTGCGCAACCATCGCGCCATGCAGCCCAAGAATGACTGCATCGACCGGCATGGCTGCGCGTAGCTGTTCCAATATCTCGTCGCGCAGGCTTTCATAGGCCTGCTGCTGGATCAATCCGCCGGGCTCGGCCCAGGCCGCAGTCCCTTCGATAACCTCGAGATCTTCCGTTCGCGCACGCTTGCGAAGCGCCACAATTGGCGACGAGCAGAGTGTAGGCGTGTCGGGATGGGCGCCCGGAAGGGCGAAAAACCCTGCTTCGAACGATTTGCGGTCTGTCGGAACCGGAGAAAATGTATTGGTTTCAGTCGCCAGCGAAGCGGTAAAGATGCGCATAGATCAAGCCATTATTTCTTGTGATTTTTAGTGAAATTTCCAAGAAAGATGCGCAAATGGATCCTGAAATGCGATCCAGGCCGTCGAAAATAAGTATCGCGAGCCACCGCGCGGGCGGTTTCTTGCGCTTTTCATTGGCCTTCTCATTTTTCTTTGCTCAATTCGTCGCGGCTGGTTGTGGACAACCGGTATGACAATTTCCTACATATATCGGTGGTTTGTGCGCATCAAGCGATTTTTGTGTTGCTAAGCTACTTTTTTCAACCTATTTCTTCGCCGGTTGGCTGACTCGAACGGAGGTGCAGGTCGAATGCTCGGGACCGGATTTGTCGGTAAGACCGTGGTCATTACGGGTGCTGGTGGGGGGCTGGGATCTGCCCTGGTGTCGAGCTTTGAGGGCAAGGGGGCTCGGGTCATAGGGTGCGATGTCACGCTCGACTCGATGGCGGCGCTTCCTCTCGAGGCCAAATTCACCTTTGATCTTCTGGACGGGGGTTCAATTGCTTCCGCTGCCGGCCAGATCCTGGAGGCGACGGGTTGTCCGGATGTTCTCGTGAACAATGCCGGCTGGACGCGAGCGGAGACGGTGCCGGACCTGACGCCCGATAATATCAAGCAGGAAATCGACCTCAATCTTACCGGCGTTATGAGCTTTACGGATCCGATCGCCGCCGCAATGTCTGCGCGCAAGCAGGGCAGCATCGTTTTTGTCTCTTCAGTCAACGCGCTCGCACATTTCGGCAACCCCGCTTACGCCTCGGCAAAGGCCGGCATCAACGCCTATGCGCGATCGCTTGCGGTGGAGCTTGGCTGCAACGGCGTGCGGGCCAATGTCGTCGCGCCAGGATCCATTCGCACGCCTGCCTGGGATCATCGGCTGGAAAAGGACGCGGAAATTCCCGGCAAGCTCAGGCGCCTGTACCCACTGGGACGACTCGTCAATGCTGCCGAAGTGGCGGAGGCGGCGGCTTTCCTGGCATCCGACCTGGCGTCGGGCATAACCGGAACGGTCGTGCCTGTGGATGCCGGTCTGACCGCTGGCTGCCTTCCGTTCATTAACGAGATTCTCGGATAACCGCTTTCGGACAATCACGGAAACAGGCCTGGACGGTCGGGGATGGTCGAATGAGAGGCCGAGAACCGTGCGCCATCGGGTTTTCCGTGATGCCATTCGATGCGCCCTTTGGGCGTCGCAAATCTGATGGCTACGTTGCGGTGTCGATGTCTGCGACGGGCTGTCACTGGCCGCGTATGGGCGGCGCCAATATTGGCAAGCTGGAGCGAATTTCATGACGACCGAATTGAACCCCTTTGCCGGTGATTCTGACAGGGCCTTCATCTGGGAAATGCTGATGGCGCGCGACTTTGTGGCATTCGCGGCGCGCGATTGGTCCATGGTCGCGACGGATTTCGACGAAGGTCGGTTTTTCGGCATTCACGGAAACAATTCCGCCAATTTTGATGACTGGAAACCGGCTTTCCCGACATTGGCCGATTATCGCGAAGAGTGGCTGCGCCAGGCGGCTGAATCAGCGCGCTTTACCTATGAAGAGCCCTTGGTCGATACTTTGCTGCGGATCGTCAGCTTGAACCAGATCGATATTTGCGGCCCGGCCGCAATTGCACACAAGAAATTCTGCGGAGATATCATGCGCACCGACGGTTCGCGTGAGACGCTTGCTTTTCAGACCCTGTATTTCTGCGCCAATGCCGGCGACCGCTGGCGCATTACCGGGTTCGCCGGCTACTTGCGCTATACCGGCGAGGCCTGAATACCGAACGCCCGGCCGTGCGAAAGAAGGGACGGCGAGATGTGGCTTCAGGAACGGCTCTAGTCTCCAAGTGGCCAGTATCTTTGACGACCCTTGAGGTCGCTTAACGTCAAGCGGACTCTGCGCATTCGTTCGATCGTCTCGTCGTCCAGATGTTCCATCGTCGCCATCGCGAGCAAATCGACTATGGCCATCAACCCATAGCGTACCGATGTCGGTTTCTTGACGTTGTCGTTTTCACGGGGCTCAAAGACGACGTTGATTTCGGACGCCTGCGCTAGAGGGGATTTCGCGGGAGCGATCGAGATGGTGCGGGCGCCATAGCGCCTTGCAATTTCCGTCGCTGCGACCGCCGCAGGTGCGGAGCCTGAAAGAGAGATGGCGATGATCGCGGTATCGGAGTCGGCGACCGCCGCAGTCATTTGCTGCATTTGCCCGTCGATATGCGCGATGGTGGGGATGGAGAAGCGGAAGAGCCGGTTCTGCAGTTCGATGGCGCCAAGCGATGAAATGCCGCCAGAACCGTAGATATAGACCTGTCTGGCCTTCGACAGATGTTCACCGACCGTCATGATCGCTCCCATGTCGACATCCTTGCGGACGGCAACAATGGTTTCGATCGCGGCATCGCAAACCGTTGCGGCAATTCGCTCCTCGGGGGAATTGGTGCTGGGCGGCGGCGGCACGAGATAAAACTCGCCGATGGCCAACGCCTGGGCAAGCCGCAGCTTGAAATCACGCAAGCCAGTGCAATTCAGGGCACGGCAGAGACGCGTAATGCTCGGCTCGCTCACGCCTGACTTCTCGGCGAGGACGGCAATGGATGCGCTGCAGGAGAACTGAAGATCTGATAGGAGTACCTTCGCAATTTTCCTTTCTACTTTACTTCCGTTTCTTTCTATGTTGCGAAGATCCATTATTATATCAGGGGTCACACTCATTTCTTGCAGTTCCTTAGTCAAGTACCGGCCCTATCCATATTCAAATTGATGCAAGGTTCCGTATCGGCGGACAGTGCGTCGGGAACATCGCCTTGTCCATAGTCTGCTGTCGCAAGCGTCTGCCGCGCAGCGGTGTTTTCGCCGTGTGGCGGCCTCTTCCGTTGCTTGATCTATCGACTCAGGTACGGCGTGTGAGACCGGGCCGAACGTTCTGTCGGGGCCGGGCGGTCGACCCCCGCCAAGCCCTCCCGTGGAGCTTATCATTTTTGTAATTAAAACACAAAAATTGCGCTCGTTGTCAGTTGAGATTTAAAAAATGTTGCTATATTACGAAATCGAGTTATCCGAACGTCGAAGGTTTCAGGAGGGACGAACAGTGGGCGAACATTCCACCCAAAACAATGGGTCCTACACGGCGGAAGAAATGCTGCGCATGCCGTACCAGAAGGCGCAATGCCCAGAGATGCTGCCTGATCTGGTTGTTCCAAACGCTATTCCCAGTGATGAGCGGATCTGGGTTCCGCAGAACGAGAATGTCTGGTTTCGCCCGCTGTGCCTGAGCCGTTCCGGCGGCTACTGGATGAATCTCCTGCGCGTGCGCGGTTCGGGGGTCGTGAGCAGGCATCGCCACCCGGGTCCCGTTCACGCATTTGTTCTAAAGGGCCGTTGGCGGTACCTGGAGCATGATTGGGAGGCCACGGAAGGCGGCTATGCGTTCGAGCCTCCGGGCGAGGTGCACACGCTGGTGGTCGATGAGGGGGTCGAGGAGATGATCACCTATTTCCAGGTCAATGGCTGCATGTACTACGTCGATCCATGGGGCAGCCATATCGGTTATGAGGACGTTTTCACAAAGATCGATATGTGCCGCAAGCATTATGGCGCGGTGGGTCTCGGCGAGGACTATGTGGATCAGTTCATCCGCTGATTGTTGAACGGGTACCTGCGAATTCGGTCCGCGGGCGCGGCGTGCATGGCGGTGACGTGCGTTTAGGAAGAGGAAGACTTGTGAGTTTTCAACCGGATTTGTTTCGCGGCAAGACGGCCCTCGTGACCGGCGGTACGACCGGCATCGGGGCCGCCGCCGCCGAGATGCTGGCGACCCTCGGGGCGAGTGTCCATGCGGTTGGCCTTGGGGCGGAAAACGTCGCCGGTTCCGTGTCTGGCGTCACGTTCAATGAGTTGGATGTCGCTGACGACGAGGGCGTGCGCGGATTTATCGAGGGGCTGGACGGTCTGGACATCCTGGTGAACTGCGCCGGGATCATCAGGCGTGTCGAAGAACACGAGCTCGATGTGTTCGAACGTGTTGTCGACATCAATCTCAACGGAACGATGCGGTGCTGCGTGGCCGCGCGCGCCAAATTGGCGGAGCGCCGTGGGTGCATTGTGAATATGGCATCCATGCTGAGCTTCTTCGGCGGCGGTCTCGTGCCTGGCTATAGCGCCAGCAAGGGCGGCGTCGTGCAGCTCACCAAGTCGCTTGCGATTGCCTATGCCGACCAGGGAATTCGGGTCAATGCTGTGGCGCCGGGCTGGATTGCGACGCCGCTCACCAAGGCGTTGCAGGATGATGCGGAGCGTTCTGGAGCGATCTTGTCGCGCACGCCTCTGGATCGGTGGGGTAGGCCCGAGGATGTGGCGCAGGCCATAGCTTTCCTATGCAGCCCGGCCGCCGATTTCGTCACGGGCGTTACCCTGCCTGTCGATGGCGGCTATCTGGTGACCTGATCATTGCCGGTCACGTCCGCGCTGGGTGGAGTTTGCGTCAAGGGATGCCGCTAGGCTGTGGTGTCGTGACTGAAAGGGATTTGGGGCCAGGCTGGAGATGTCCGAACCGCAGTCGGGATAGTCCTTGCCACCGCGTAGCGTGCCGGTTTCTGGAAGGAGCGAGTTCCAGGGGCAAGATGCCAGATTGGGCCATTTGACCGGCCGCTTGTTGCTTGTGCGTCGGAGGAGGTTTTTTCCTTCGGAGCTTCCTGTCCCCACGTCATTTCCTCGCCAGCTAGCGTGTTTTTCAGGGCATTGGCCCGATCCAGGTTGGCGAGAAACATAATGTAATTTACCTACAAATTCTCTCCTGGTAGGTGGCTGAAACATATGGAAGCTGGGATTTGTCACCAGTTTCGAATTCGGCGCGCTTGACAGGAATGTAGGTTAATGACATAAAAAAACGAAAATTTGGTAAGTGACCTACATAGACGCTGACAGAATGCGGGAGGCGATACTAAGCAATGGTTGGCATTGCAGAGCAAGCACCAAAATTGCGGATTTCCGCGGTTGGAATGGCCTATGGTCCGCGTGTCGCGTTGAAAGACTGTTCTTTCGATGTGGCGCCGAACACTATTGTTTCAATTGTTGGTCCCTCGGGTTGCGGCAAGAGCACCCTTCTTTGGGCGATGTCGGGTCTGCGTAAGCTGACCGAGGGCGAGATTTTTCTCGATGAAAACCCTATCGACGGCCCCCATCCTGATATCGGGCTGGTGTTCCAGGAGCCCAATCTGCTGCCGTGGCGCAATCTCATGGAGAACATTCTGTTCCCGTTCGAGATCAGGGGCGAGAAGCCTGACCGGCAGTGGATCGAGCACTTGCTGGAGCGGTGCGGCCTTATCGGTTTCGAACAAAATTTCCCGCGTGAGTTGTCGGGCGGAATGCAGCAGCGCGCGTCGATCGTGCGCGCGCTTTCGTTGCGTCCGTCGGTTTTGCTCATGGATGAGCCGTTTGGGGCTCTCGATGCATTTATCCGCGAGGAAATGAACCGGCTGGTCGAGGAAATCTGGCTGGAAACGAAAACCACGATCGTCTTCATCACGCATTCCATCGAAGAGGCAATATTCCTCTCCGACCGCGTGCTGGTCATGGCTAATCGCCCCGGGCGGGTACAGATGGACCTGGCTGTCGATTTTGCGCGGCCGCGCAGTATGCAGGCAATGGCGAGCAAGGCGGCATTCGACCTGACGAACAAGATCAAGGCGGGGATCTACGGCTTCGATCCCGCCGTCGATTTGGCAGCGGAGTAGAAGCGTGAGTGTAAGTGGTTCTGACATGTCTATGGCGGATGGCGCAAATGGTCTGAGCAATATGTCGGCGTTCTCCGGCGGGGGCGCGCGCACGCGGGTCGAAGTGTTTGCAATCGTCCTGACGGCGGTCATCGTGATCGGCGCGCTCGAGGCCGCGTTGCGGTGGTTCAACGTGCCTGTATATGTGCTTCCGACCCCGTCAGCCGTGGCGGTCGCCTTGTGGACCGAGTTCCCCAGTATTGCGCCGCATCTGGGCTACACCCTGATTGAACTCTTTGCCGGCTTTGCGATCGGGGCGAGCGTCGGACTGCTTCTGGCTGCGGTCATCACCCAGTTTCCTTTCGCCGAGAAGATCATCGCGCCTTATATTCTGGTGCTTGTCACAACGCCGATGCTGGCGCTGGTTCCGCTTCTCATTTTGCGGTTTGGTTTCGGATTTGAGCCGCGCATCATCGCCGTTGCGCTCGCCTCCGGTCCGATGGTCATGATCAACGCCGCCACCGGCTTCCGCCGAGTCGATAGCGCGAAGATTGCGCTTGCCCGCTCCTATGGTGCCAGCACGTTGCAGATTTTCTGGAAAATCCGCGCACCGATGGCCCTTCCAATGATTCTGGTCGGCCTGATGATCGGAGCGATCTTCGGCATGTTGACCGCTGTTGGCGCCGAGATGGTCGGCGGCGGTTTCGGGTTGGGCAACCGGCTTACCACCTACTCGTCGATGATCGATATGCCGGAGTTTTTCGCGGTGATCGTCATCCTCTCCACCCTGGGGATCCTCATCTACAGCTTCTTTGTCCTAGTCGGCAAGAAATGGGCTAGCTGGGAAGTTTGAGGTCAGTCTCGGACCATCCGGCAGGCAATTTTATCAACAAAGGGAGTGAAGAAATGACGCTGTCTAACAGGAGTTTTTCGCTGAATCGTCGGCAGTTGCTGCAGGCAACCGCGACCGGCGTGGCGGTGATGGGAATGGGCCTCCGGCCGTCGATTGCGGCTCCGTATGAGCGGGCCTTCACCTGGATTTCGCCGCGGGGCAGCCTCGAAGTGACCGGTGACTTCCCGTACTGGGTCGCGAAGAAGATGGGCTATTTCGGGGATCTGGATATCGACATCCAGCCGGGCCCGTCTGATGGGACCGCGACTGTGAAATTCGTCGATGTCGGTCAGGCCGATATGGGTTTCCCGTCTCCTGGCGTCTTCTCCTTTGGCTTGGAGGCCGGGATGAAGCTGAAGTCCGTATTCCACATGTGCCCGCGCGACTCCTTCAGCTTGGCTTTTCGCAAGGGTGAAGGCCCCAAGGATATCAAGGAGATCGAAGGCAAGACGATTCTCCTGGGGTCGGCCGCATGGCAGCCGATCGTGGAACCGATGCTTGCCGCGCATGGCGTCGATATTTCCACGGTCAAGTATCTTGAGGCGGGTTGGCCGACTTGGGGAACAGCGCTCGCTGCCGGCCAGGGCGACGCGGCGCTCGCATGGGAAGGTCTGCGCGCCGAGTGGACCGCGAAGGGCTTGCCCTTCGAATACTGGCTCGGTGTGCAGAAGTCGCCGCTGCCTGGGAACACATTCTCGGTGCGTGCAGCCGATATCGAGGATTCCGACAAGAAAGCATTCCTGGAGCAGTATCTGCGCGGTTGGGCCATGGGGCTCGAATTCTCCGAGCATAATCCCCGGGCCGCAGTGGACGCCGTGTACGAGCAATTCCCGACGCTGGCTTCGAATATGGGGCCTGAACTTGGCGTGATCTCCGTCCTGCAGGAAGCCAATGTCTTCCGCGGCGATTGGGACAAGCGTCAGGGCTGGGGCTGGCACGACATGGAATCGTGGCAGACTTTCTTCGATCTGTCGGCTTCAGTATCGAAAGAAAAGAAGGATCCGATCCAGGCCGCAGATGTTTGCACCAACGAACTGATCCCGGCGATCAACGATTTCGACTTCGCCAAGGTCAAGGCAGATGCCGCGGCCGCGCCGGTTTCCGATGCGGTGGCTGCCGTCGATGTCGATGCTATTCGCGCATCCCTGTTCGCGCAGTCCATCTGATCGGGCGATCCGAACGGGTGACGGGCGGATCAACCGCCCGTCACTGACGAAAAGAGATAAGGGAGAACCTCTGTGGCTGCACCAGTGAAAATACTTGTCGTGGGTTTGGGTTTTATGGGCGCTTCGCATGCCAGCGCCTATCATCGCAATCCTGGATTCGAGATTGTGGGCTTGTGCACGCGCACGGTCAAATCCAAGACCCTTCCCGAGGAGCTTCAGGGCTATCCGCTCTATGAGGATTACGATGAGGCCCTGCGTGAGGCCAAGCCGGAAGCGGTCTCAATCAATACCTGGGCCAATACGCATGCCGAATACGCCATCAAGGCGATGGAAGCCGGGGCGCACGTGTTCATGGAAAAGCCGATCGCGACAAACAATGCGGATGCAGAACGCGTTGTCGAGGTGGCGAAGGCGAAGAACCGCAAGCTCGTGCTCGGCTATATCCTCAGGGTGCATCCGAGCTGGATGAAGTTCATCGAACTTGGCCAGACTCTCGGCAAGCCGCTGGTGATGCGTCTCAACCTCAATCAGCAGTCGTCGGGCGAAGCATGGTTCTGGCACAAGAACCTGCTCGAAAGCCTCACGCCGATTGTCGACTGCGGTGTGCACTATGTGGATGTGATGTGTCAGCTAACAGGTGCCAAGCCGGTGAGGGTTCATGGCATCGGAGCAGCCCTCTGGGAGGGCGCTGCGAAGCAGAATTACGGTCACCTGCACGTGACATTCGATGATGGCTCGGTCGGCTGGTACGAGGCCGGTTGGGGCCCGATGATGTCGGAGACGGCATTCTTCGTGAAGGACATCGTCGGCCCGAAGGGATCTGTGTCGCTCGTGCCGAACGAAAAGGCGCGCTCGGAAGCAGGTGATCTGTCCGGGAGTGCCGACATCGATGAGCATACCAAGACAGGCGCAATCCGCTATCACCATGCTGATGTCGGTGAGGACAAAAACTTCACGCGGCCCGACGACCTGATTTCGATGGAAGACGAGCCCAGCCATCAGGAGCTCTGCGATCTGGAGCAGTCGTATTTCTTGCGTACCATTCTCGAGGATATCGACCTCACGGATTCGATGGAGGCGGCGCTGAACTCTCTGCGTATCGTGCTGGCAGCGGATCAAAGTATCGCCGAGGAACGCGCGATAATGTTGGATTAGATTCATATCAGCACGGCTATTCCGCACCGTCAGATTTGCCGGACATCCCGGTTGTCATGCACGGTTACTGGAAGCCTGTGAGATGTGACCTCGGACGCCTTTCCTCCTAAGGCGGATGGCCCGGCGGATGATAACGATCATCTGTCGGGCCACTTTTTTGGGGATTGACCTGAGACCCCTGGCCGGATTGAGGCGAACCCGACTACGCCGACGGTTAAACCGGTGGGCTCGCTGCCGTGTGACGGCTTGGTCAAGTCGGTCTCGAGGCCAGGCGCCGTGAGCCGGTCGCAGCGCAACGGGCAGGGGAAGGTCAGCGTGCGCCAGCGGCGTCGCCGCCGCGCGGCGTCGCCGCCGCGCGATTTCGGCGCGGGCCTGCTCAAGGGCGAACAGCGTTTCTTGAACCGCAGCCCCTCACGGCGCAGGAACTTCCACACCGTGTCGTGCGACACCTTCACCTCGCGCCCTGCCAGTTCATCGTTCAGCCCATGCAGCGTCAGATGCGACGTCTGGCCGATGCGCTCGACGCTGAACGCCCGGTGCGGCTCAAGAAAGCGCATGCGATGCCCGCCCATCTTGCCTGGCGCCACCGAGCCGGTTGCCCAGTAGCGTCGGTGCCACTTCACCGCAGAAGAAACGGCAACCCCGAAGCGGCTGGCAGCCGACCGGCAGCTCTCCCCGGCCTCGATCGCATCGACAACACGCTCATGAAGATCATCGGATAGAGGTGCTGGCCTCCCGTACAGCCAGCATCTTGAATCACAAATCAGCAGAACAGGAAGCCCGCGCGATTCGAACGGTCACTGAAACGCTCTAATGAAGGCGGGAAGGGCATTCTCGGTTGTGCCTGTCGCAGGACCGATATTCAACGTCGATAGGCGGACCGAATGCCGAAAGCAGCGCCAAGCCAATTGACGGCGCTAATATACATGTTATTATCATGTAAATTAAGTTGCGGAGCGGCCTTTCTCGAGAGGCCGAAAAGCCATTTTGCGACTTAAAATATGGAAATTACTCGGTTTGCGCGTGAGAGGAGGCACGCGCGGACGAGGTCGAGTTATGCGTCTTTGACGCATATAAATGATCTCATCATATAAATCCGGAAAACTTGGAGAAGACGAATTGGGCATGCGTCTCGGCATGCCGGTCGTCGGATCGATAGATTTTTCATCAATCACGCAAAAGAGGGAGGACACAGTGACCCATCAGGATCGACGCGGACCGGCGGGGAGTGGCCGTTCATGACAAGCAATGTCGGGATGTCCCGGCGCGGTCTGCTGCGCATGATCGGCGCGGCGGCTGGAGCGGGAACGATGTATCAGGCGATGACCACGCTCGGTGTGGCACAGGAATCGTCCTACAAGGGGCAGATCAAGCTCGGCGGAGACCCGAAAGGCGCGACGGTCCTGATCCTCGGTGCCGGGTTGGCCGGGCTGGTGGCTGCTTTCGAATTGCGCGCTGCGGGCTACAAGGTCAGGCTTCTCGAATACCGGGAAGTGGCCGGCGGCCGCTGCTGGACGATGCGCGGCGGCGACACCTATACCGAGCTCGGCGGCTTCAAGCAGGATGTGTCCTTCGCAAAGGGCAACTATTTCAATCCCGGGCCTTGGCGCATTCCCTACCATCATCACGGGGTAATGGATTATTGTCGTCGCCTTGGTGTCGAGCTCGAGCCCTTCATCCAGGTCAATCAGAACGCTTATTTGCATTCCGCAAGGGCGTTCGATTCGCGCCCGCAACGATTTCGCCACGTCGCGGCCGATTTCCGTGGCCAGATATCCGAGCTGCTGTCGAAGGCAGTCAACCAGGATCATCTCGACGATGCGGTGACGGGAGAAGACAAGGAACTGCTCCTCGATGCGTTGCGCTCCTATGGCGTGCTCGACAAGGACTACGCCTATGTCGCCGGCCCGGACGTGAGCAAGTACAGGGGCTACGACCGCGACCCGGGAGGCGGTATCGCGCCCGACGGTATCCCGTCTCAGACGATCGCGCCCAATGATCTCTTGCGGTCAAGGCTTTGGGATCATTTGCGCCGGAACGAGGAATACTGGTTCCAGATGCCCATGTTCCAGCCGGTCGGCGGCATGGACATGATCGCAAAGGCTTTCGAGCGGGAAGTTGGCGAGGCAATCCGCTACAACGCCAAGGTCACGGCGATCAAGCAGGACGACGACGCCGTCACCGTCACCTACGTCGACCGCCAGAGCGGAGACGTGCTGAGCGAAACGGCTGACTGGTGCATCTGCACCATCCCCTTCTCCGTACTCAGCCAGGTCGAAACCAACCTGTCTGCGCCGATGGTCAAGGCGATAGGCTCGCTGCCCTATGACGGCTTGGTCAAGGTCGGTCTCGAGGCCAAGCGCCGGTTTTGGGAAGAGGATGAGCAGATCTACGGCGGAATTTCCTATACGGATCTGCCGATCTCGCAGATGAGCTACCCATCGACCGGCTACCACAAGCCCGGCCCGGCCGTGCTTCTGGGCGGGTATACCTGGGGTGTCCATGCGCATGAATTCACGTCGCTTGCGCCGGAGGCGCGGGTCCGCAAGACCCTGGAATACGCCTCGCAACTCCACCCCCAGCTCAAGACAGAGTTCCTGAACGGCGTTTCCGTGGCCTGGCATCGCGTTCCCTGGACACTCGGCTGCTACGGTCGGTGGCAGGATCGCAACGTCAACTACAAGGCGGCGGCGGAGTTCGACGGTCGCGTGGTCATGGCGGGCGAACACATCTCGCAACTGCCTGCCTGGCAGGAAGGGGCCGTGCTTTCGTCCCTCGACACCGTCGCCCGTCTGCACAAGCGGGTCGTAAGCGGCTGACTTACCACCAAATCGGTTCAGGAGGACTTCCGGCAATGAGAAGCATCCCGTTTATGGCCTTGCTGTTGGTCGGCGCTTTTGGTGGCGCCGCGCAGGCACAGGAAAGTGCTGACTTCACACATCCCTACCGTTTCCAACACACAGAAGGAAAAGACCTCTATCGTTCGCTTTGCCAGGGCTGTCACATGCCCGATGGCCAGGGGGCGGAAGGAGCCGGCCGCTATCCGGCGCTCGCGAAAAACCCCAATCTCGAATATCCCGAATATTCCGTGCACCTCATCCTGAACGGCCGGAACGCGATGCCGGGCTTTGCCCGTCGGCTGAACGACGATCAGGTTGCGGCGATCGTGGACTATGTGCGGACGCATTTCGGCAACGCCTACGAAGGAAAGGTCGATCCGGCCAGCGTCAAGGACGCGCGCTGAACCGGTGCCCGCGCGTTTCGCCCGGGTCTGTCCAGCGATCGGCTGCTATCCGCATTTTCTGGCCGGGCGATCGCAGCCGGGCAGACCAGACATACGGGCGAACGTTTCGGCAGGCTGACTGTGCCTTTGGCCCGACTTCCGCGGCGACTGCGTGGTGACGCAGTCGGTCGAAGATGGCCGTGGCTCCAGCGCGATCGCCGTACGCCGCGCATCGTCCGGCAGATCATGCCGATCCCTGGTGGCTCTTTCGGCGCGCCGGAGGATGTGCTCGGCAGGGACGTCGAAGTCAGGTCACGCTGGCGTCCTGAGCCCCGTTCATCGCACGATGAACGGGGCCGGGCCCTGCGCTCGCCGTCCGGCCATCGTTGCTCCAGAGCCTGCGTTTCGCCGGTGCGTCCAGTGTCTCACAGCAGAAGGTCGCGGATTATCGGACCCCGGTGACCGCTTCGCTGCGATGGAGCGTCGGCGCGGCGCGTAGCGCCGGGCGCTGCCTGCAGGCTGTTTGCCTTTCGACATCGCGCACCCGGCCCGCAGCGCGGTTGCCGGTTTGGTGCCGACGTCTTCCCTTGTTTGAGGGGGGGTATTCGAAACGTTCCAAACGCCGTGGAACAGGAACATCAGTTCCGGAAAGCCAGGGTAGGTCCGTCGTTTCCCTTCGCTTCGAAGAATCGCGTCTGCGTCCAGCCGATTCCCAAGTTTTGCCCGATACTTAAGCCGGCATCGCCATGAGGTGCCGCGTGGTCAGCCGCGCGCCACGCTGGCTATACCGCCTCTTTTCGAAATTTCCACAGTTCCGATTTCTTCCGGCAAGGCGCCTCAAAGCGTTCAAGGAGTGCCGAAGCGGCTTCTCGATGGTCGCGCTCGCGACGTTTCTTCGTAGGCCGGCCGGGTTTGGCGCCGGAGCCCTTGACATTAATCCATAGTCCATATTCTATAGAATATATAAAATAATGTCACGGCAAAGGAGGAAAGATCGTGAGGATGACGCACAAAAAGAGATTGACGGGCCGCCGAAACGTGCTGGTCGGGCTGGCTGGGTCCCTGGTTCTGGCGGCGGGCTCGTTGTCGTCCGCGCAGGCGCAGGAAGGGGTTGGCACCGCCGAAAACCCCGTGGAAGTTAGGATCATGGCCAACGAGGCCTTCGCCAACACGTGGCAGACGCTGCTCGTGCCGGAGTTCAACAAGGTCTATCCGCATGTGCGCGTCGTTTTCGACGGCGTGCCTTATACTGAGCTTCTGGCCAAGATGATGCTGGATGCAACCAGTCCGGATCCCGAATACGACGTGCTTCTGGTCGACGATCCCTGGGTCCCCCAACTCGCCGAAATCGGCGCGCTCGTCGACCTGAAGGGCGAGAAGATAGCCGCACTGACCGGTGACGACTACGATTGGGACGATTTCAATGCCGCGCCCCTGGCGGCCGGCGAGTGGCAAGGGGTTCAGTATGCCGTCCCGGTGCGCTCGAACATGCTGCTGCGGTTCTACAACCGGACGCTTTACGAGGAGGCGGGGTTGCCCGCGCCGACGCCGGCGCAAACCTGGGACGAGTTCTTCGCCGATGCCGAAGAGCTGGTGCGCGATTCCGATGGTGACGGCAAGGACGACCGCTGGGCGATCGACACCTACTTCGTTCGCGAGCCGCTGACGCCCACGATCTGGCAGTCGATCCTCAACGCCAACGGCGGCAGCCTGCTCGATGCATCCGGTACGCCGGCCTTCGCCAACGAGACCGGCGCACAATCCTTGGAAGCCCACAAACGCATGCTCGACTACGCGCCGCCCGGCGCGCTCGGTCACGGCTTTTCGGAATCGCTTCAGGCGTTCCGCCAGGGTCTGGTTGCGAACATGTTCAACTGGGGCAGTGTCTACAAATCGACGGCGGTCGATCCGAAGTCGACAACCCTGACGGTCGACGAGGTGGGGATCCAGGTCTTGCCTGTGGGAACTGCCCAGGCCGGCGCGCATCGCGGCATCTGGATCGCCGGTATCAGCAGCAAAACCGAGGAGCTGGAGGCGTCGTGGGCATTCCTGGAATGGCTGACCTCCAAACAGGGCGAGAGCATCAACGCTTCGCTGGTCGGGTCTTTTCCGGCGCGTAAGTCGACGCTCAACGGCGAGCCGGCCGAACCCTGGCTCGGGCCCGTCTACGAGACGTTGCAGCACGCCTACGACGTCGCCGCCAAGGGCGGAATGTGGCGGATACGCAGCCCGAAATCCGATGCTGCCCAGCAGATCCTGGCTGACGAGATCGCGCGCGGTCTCGCCGGACAGGTCAGCGCCGAAGAGGCGTTGGACATAGCCGCCGAGAAAATCGAAAAGGCCTTGAAATAGTCCACGGCTGCGAAATTCGGCATGGGCGCCTCGCGCGTCCATGCCGCATCCGGCCGAGGGCGCGCCGGATGGACTTGAGATCACGCAATTCCGGCCGCGTTTCGTGACGTGGCGCCAACCTGGCGATGTTTGCCGCATCGCGCTTGCGGGGCGGTTTGTCCGTGCCCGACTTTGACTGGGGAACCCGATGCCGACGAAAGCGATTGTCAGCGAAGTCAAGACACTCTCTTGCAGCAACTCTTGGCGAAATTATCACTTTCTGAAGATCGCCACCGAAGACGGCATTGTCGGCTGGAGCGAATTCGACGAGAATTTCGGCTCGCCGGGCGTCTCGGCCATC
>SWBZ01006332.1_pt1 | contig 22863 bp, 17 predicted proteins | sample 4693031 | NCBI WGS metagenome assembly SWBZ01 (sample SAMN10267274, study PRJNA491770) | bioreactor metagenome | isolation source: DHS bioreactor inoculated with | place: Japan: off Shimokita Peninsula
CCCCCCCGTTGCTAGATTACCCACCTTAAGCTTACCCACGGATGCCGCACCTAATATGTTCAAACGCTTAATGGGCCTTTTCTCCAATGACCTGTCCATCGACCTGGGCACGGCCAACACCCTCATCTATGTACGCGGCCAGGGAATCGTGCTCAATGAACCCTCGGTGGTGGCCATCCGCCAGGACCGCGGCCCCGGAGGGCCCAAGAGCATCGCGGCCGTGGGCGCCGAGGCCAAGGCCATGCTGGGGCGTACCCCCGGCAACATCACCGCCATCCGCCCCCTCAAGGAGGGTGTAATCGCCGACTTCACCGTCACCGAGAAGATGCTCCAGCACTTTATCCACAAGGTGCACGAGGCCCGTTTCTTCCGCCCCAGCCCGCGGGTGCTGGTATGCGTGCCCTGCGGCTCCACCCAGGTGGAACGGCGTGCCATCAAGGAATCGGCCGCCGGCGCCGGGGCGCGCGAGGTGTATCTGATCGAGGAACCCATGGCCGCCGCCATTGGCGCCGGCATGCCGGTGGACGAGGCGCGCGGCTCCATGGTGCTGGATATCGGCGGCGGTACTTCCGAAGTGGCCGTCATCTCCCTGAACGGTATTGTCTATTCCGCCTCGGTACGCATCGGTGGCGACCGCTTCGACGAGGCCATCACCAATTACGTGCGGCGCAACTACGGCACCCTCATCGGCGAGGCCACCGCCGAGCGTATCAAGAAGGAGATCGGCTCCGCCTACCCGGGCGCCGAGGTGCGCGAGATCGAGGTCAAGGGCCGCAACCTGGCCCAGGGTGTGCCGCGCAGCTTCACCCTCAACAGCAACGAGATCCTCGAGGCCTTGCAGGAACCCCTGTCGGGCATCGTCGGGGCGGTGAAGACCGCCCTGGAGCAGACCCCGCCGGAACTGGGCGCCGATGTGGCCGAACGCGGCATCGTGCTCACCGGCGGTGGCGCCCTGTTGCGCGACCTGGACCGGCTGCTGATGGAGGAAACCGGCCTCCCGGTGGTGGTGGCGGAGGATCCGCTCACCTGCGTGGCGCGTGGCGGCGGGCGGGCCCTGGAACTGATGGACGAGCGCGGCGGCGACATGTTCGCCCTGGAATGATCCGTTTGACCCTGGCAGCGCCGGTTTCCATCCGGCGGGAAGCACGCTATTAAGCTCCTGTTCACACAAGGACCGTCCATTACGATCCGCGCGATCGTGCTGGTGCTGGCGTCCCTTGCCCTGATGACCCTGGACCACCGCCAACAGCACCTGGACAGCATTCGTTCCACCCTGTCCGTGGCGGTCTATCCCCTGCAGGCCCTGCTCGACCTGCCCGGCAATGCCAGCCTCTGGTTTCGGGAGTCACTGGCCACGCGTCGCCAGCTGCAGGAGGAAAATGCCAGCCTGCACACCCAGCAACTGATGATCAACAGCCGCCTGCAGAAACTTGAAGCCCTGGAGGCGGAAAACCTGCGCCTGCGCGAATTGCTGGGGTCCTCCTTCCAGCTGGGCGAGCGGGTGCTGGTGGCGGAACTGATGTCCGTGGACCTCGATCCCTACAAGCACCTGGTGGCCCTCAACAAGGGCGACCTGGAAGAGGTCTACCCGGGCCAGGCCGTGCTGGACGAATCCGGCATCATGGGCCAGGTCATCCATGTGGGTCCGCTCAGTTCCACGGTCATGCTCATCACCGACCCCGACCACGCCATCCCGGTACTGGTCAACCGAACCGGCCTGCGTACCGTTGCCCTGGGTACCGGCGCCATCCACCAGCTGGACCTGCCACACATACCGGTCACCGCCGACATCCGGCCGGGCGACCTGCTGGTGACGTCCGGGCTGGGCGGCCGCTTTCCCCCCGGCTACCCGGTGGCCGTGGTGGATACGGTGATCCAGGACCCGGGGCAGGCCTTTTCCCGGGTCAGCGCCGTGCCCCGCGCGCGCCTCGATCGCAGCCGCGAGGTATTGCTGGTGCGCCGCGCCCATGAACGCCTGCCCCTGGAATCGCCCCAACCAGCCCCGGAAACCGGGATTGACGGCGCGGGAGGCAGTGCGCCATGAGCCTGACCCGAAGCAATGGCGGCCTGGTGATCCTGTTCACCTTCATCGTCGCCCTGTTGCTGACCATCGTGCCCCTGCCCGAGGGCCTGCGTCCCTACCGCCCGGATTGGGTGGGGCTGGTGCTGATCTACTGGTGCCTGGCGCTGCCGGACCGGGTCGGCGTGGGCTACGGCTGGGGTGTCGGCCTGCTGCTGGACGTCCTCACCGGCACCCTGCTGGGGCAGCATGCCCTGGCCCTCACCCTGCTGGCCTTCCTCACCCTGAAGCTGCATCAGCGGGTACGCCTGTACCCGCTCTGGCAGCAATCCCTCACGGTGCTGCTCCTGCTCATGCTCCATCAACTCATCAACATGTGGGTGCAAGGCATCACCGGGCGTCCGCCCCAGGATTGGTCCTACTGGCTGCCCTCGCTCATCGGCATGGTCCTGTGGCCCTTCGTCTACCAGTTGCTGCGCGGTCTGCGCCGCCAGTTTTCCGTGAGCTGAGCCATCGCCGCCATGGCTCGCTTCTCCACCCTAAAGGACCATTTCCTCGAAAACCGCCTGTTCATGGGACGCGCCCTGGTGATGCTGGCCTTCTGCGCCCTGCTGGTGAGCATCCTGGTCATCCGCCTGGTCTACCTGCAGGTGATCGCCCACGAACATTTCACCACCCTGGCCGATGGCAACCGGGTCCGCATCCTGCCGGAACCACCCAATCGCGGCCTGATCTACGACCGTACCGGAGTCCTGCTGGCGGAAAACCTGCCGTCCTACCGACTGGAAATCACCCCGGAACAGGTCAAGGATATGGAGCTTAGCCTGGAGGCGCTCGGTGAACTGATACAGCTGCGTGAAGTGGACCTGGAGCGGTTCGCGCGTTTGCGCAAGAGCAGCCCGGTCTTTCGCGCCATCCCCCTGCGCTTTCGCCTCAGCGAAGAGGAAGTGGCGCGTTTCGCCGTGAATCGCCATCGCTTCCCCGGCATCGACATTGAAGCCGGCTTGACCCGCCATTACCCGCTCGGCCCACTGGCGGTGCATGCCCTGGGTTACGTGGGACGCATCGATGAACGCGACCTGCAGAATATCAGTGAATCCGAGTACAGCGGCACCAGTCACATCGGCAAGACCGGCCTGGAGCGCACCTACGAGGAACAACTGCACGGCCGCGTCGGTCACCGCCAGGTGGAAACCAACGCCCAGGGGCGGGTGCTGCGGGTGCTGGAACGCAGTGCGCCGGTACCGGGCAGCAATCTGTACCTGACCCTGGATGCGCAGCTGCAGGCGGCCATCGAGCGTATCTTCGACGGCCGCACCGGCGCCGCCGTGGCCATCGACCCGGACAGCGGGGATGTACTTGCCCTGGCGAGCATGCCGGTGTTCGACCCCAACCCCTTCGTAAACGGCATCGAGGTGGCGGATTACCGTGCCCTGCAGGAAGATCCCGCCCGGCCCCTGTTCAACCGCGCCCTGCGCGGCCAGTACCCGCCCGGCTCCACCATCAAACCCTTCGTGGGACTCGGCGGGCTCGAACAGGGCATCACCACCAGCCATGCATCCACCTACTGTCCCGGTTTCTATAAACTCCCGGGCCGGGAACGCCACTACCGGGACTGGAAGCGCAGTGGCCATGGCACCATCAACTTGCACGAAGCCATCGTCCAGTCCTGTGATGTGTATTTCTACGACCTGGCCCTGACCATGGGCATCGACCGCCTGCACGAGGCCCTGGCCCACTTCGGTCTCGGGCGTACCACGGGCATCGACCTCGTCGGTGAGCTCAGTGGCCTGCTGCCCTCCCGGGAGTGGAAACGGGCCGCCCGCAACGAGGGCTGGTTCCCCGGTGAGACCCTTATCACCGGCATCGGCCAGGGCTTCATGCTCGCCACTCCCCTGCAGCTGGCCAACGCCACCGCCATCCTCGCCAATGGCGGGCGCAAGCTGCAACCACGCCTGGTCCGTGCCATCCAGACCAGCGGTGCGCAGGAACCGGAAGCCGTGCCGGTGCTGGAACTGGACAATGTCCCGCGCGTCAATTCCCGGCACTGGCAGGATGTGATCAACGCCATGATCGACACCATCCACGGACCGCGCGGAACCGCCCGCGGTATTGCCAACACCCACTACCGCATCGCCGGCAAGACCGGCACGGCCCAGGTCTTCGGCCTCAAGGAGGAGGAGGAATATGATGCCGAGAGTCTGGAGTATTACCTGCGCGATCACGCCCTGTTCATCGCCTTCGCGCCGGCGGACAAACCGCGCATCGCCCTGGCGGTGATCGTGGAGCATGGCGGCAGCGGCGGTGGTGTGGCCGCGCCCGTCGCCCGCCGCATCCTCGACGCCTACCTGCTGGATGAGCCCACATGAGCCGGTTGATCGACAAGCGTCGCGAAGATGCCAGTCAGCGCGGCTGGCAGCAGTTGCTGCACCTCGATGGCACCCTGCTGTTCGGCCTCATCCTGGTATCCGCCTTCGGCCTGGCGGTGCTCTACAGCGCCAGCGGCCAGAGTTCCGAAGCCCTGCTGCGCCAGGGCATCCGCCTGGGGCTCGCCTTCGGTGCCATGGTCGCCCTGGCGCAGATCCCGCCCGCCTGGCTGTACCGCTGGGCACCCTGGCTGTACGGCGCCGGCATCCTGCTGCTGCTGGCGGTGCTACTGGTGGGGGACGTGGGCAAGGGCGCGCAACGCTGGCTCGATCTGGGGTTCATCCGCTTCCAGCCCTCGGAGATGATGAAGCTCGCCCTGCCGCTGATGGTCGCCTGGTATCTCTCCGAGGCACGCCTGCCACCCAGTGCGTCCCGGCTGCTGGTGAGCGCCGTTCTCATCATCCTGCCGGTGGTGCTGATCGCCCGGCAGCCGGATCTCGGCACTTCCCTGCTGATTGGCAGCGCCGGTTTCTTCGTGCTGTTCCTGGCCGGCCTGCAATGGCGGTTACTGGCCTTGCTGGGCGGCCTGGTCGCCGCCGGTCTGCCGGTGCTGTGGCACTTCATGCGTGACTACCAGCGCCAACGGGTCATCACCTTTCTCAACCCCGAGCAGGACCCCCTCGGCGCCGGTTATCACATCATCCAGTCGAAGATCGCCATCGGTTCCGGCGGGCTGTTCGGCAAGGGCTGGCTGAACGGCACCCAGGCGCACCTGGAATTCCTGCCGGAGCGCTCCACCGATTTCATCTTTGCCGTGCTGGGCGAGGAATTCGGGCTCATCGGCATCCTGGTACTGCTGTTGCTCTACGCCTTCATCATCGTGCGCGGCATCTATATCGCCACCCAGGCCCAGGACACCTTTACCCGCCTGCTGGCCGGCAGCCTGTCCCTCACCTTCGTGGTGTACATCATCGTCAACACCGGCATGGTCACCGGCCTGCTGCCCGTGGTGGGCCTGCCGCTGCCGCTGGTCAGCTACGGCGGCACCTCCATGGTGACCCTGATGATCGGATTCGGTATGCTGATGTCCATACACACTCACCGCAAGCTGCTTGCGAACTGATTCAAGGGATGACCATGGGACACAGGATGCGCTTCCTGGGATTCATCGCACTGCTGCTGGGCACCAGTGCCTGCAGCAGCCTCTCCGCAACATCGGAACGACCGGGGTTTGCCAACCATCCCGAGGCCAAGGCCTTCATCGACGAGATGGTGGAACGCCATGCAATGGATCGCGCTGAACTGACCGGACTGTTCGCCGAGGCGCAGGTGCGGGACGATATCCTGCGCGCCATATCCCGGCCAGCGGAAGGCAAGCCCTGGCACGAATACCGCCCCATCTTCCTGACCCGCAGCCGCATCGACGGCGGGGTGGCCTTCTGGAATGAACACGCGGACATCCTCGCACGGGTGGAAAAGACCTTCGGGGTCGATGCCCAGGTCATCGTCGCCATCATCGGCGTGGAAACCCGCTATGGCGGCAACACCGGTTCCTACCGGGTGATCGACGCCCTCTCCACCCTGGCCTTCGAATATCCGCCCCGCGCCAAGTTCTTCCGCAGCGAACTGGAGCAGTTCCTGCTGCTGACCAAGGAGGAACGGGTGGACCGGCGCGAGGCGCGTGGCTCCTATGCCGGCGCCATGGGCCATGGCCAGTTCATTTCCAGCAGCTACCGCAATTTTGCCGTTGACTTCGACGGGGACGGCCGGCGTGATCTGTGGGACAGCCGCGAGGACATCATCGCCAGCGTGGCCAACTACCTGAGTGTCCATGGCTGGCAGCTGGGCGCCCCGGTGGCGGAACGGGTCGAACCGAGGACGCGCCCGCCGGAGGAACTGACCGGCGCCGGTATCAAGCCCAGCCTCACCCCGGCCCAGCTGGAGGCCGCGGGCATCCAAAGCCGCCAGGCGGAAGGCGCCGACACCAAGGCAGCTCTGATCACCCTCGAGCAGCAGGATGGCCCCGAGTACTGGTTGGGCTTCAATAATTTCTACGTCATCACCCGCTACAACCGCAGCCCCCTGTACGCCATGGCGGTCTACCAACTCAGCGAGGAGATCCGCGAGGCGAAAGGGCGCTGATGTCCGGTGGAAGCTGGAAAGCCCCGCCTCTGTCGGCGGGTGTCGGCCGCATGGACGCGGCCGTCAAGCCTACAGGGATGTATTCACGGCGTCCCGCCGACAGAGGCGGGGTTTTCCAGCCATGGTGCATGTAGCCCAACCTCACTGGCATTTGGAACTCCTGCGCGGCACACTGGTCTTATGAAAATGCTCGATCCACGCCTGCTCCTGCTGACATTCGCCCTGCTGCTCAGTGCCTGCGGCAGCAAGGGTCCCACGCAATCGGCGGGCGGCGACAGCGCCCCGGCACGCCCCGTGGATGTGTCACGGGTGCCTGACGCCGTGCCCCGGGCAGAACCTCCGAGCCGCTACGGCAACCCGGCGTCCTACGAAGTATTCGGCCAGCGCTATCACACCATGCGCACCAGTACCGGTCACGTGGAACGGGGCATGGCCTCCTGGTACGGCACCAAGTTTCACGGTCGCCGCACTTCCAGCGGCGAGCCCTACGATATGTATGCCATGACGGCGGCCCACAAGACCCTGCCGTTGCCCACCTACGCCGAAGTCACCAACCTGAAGAACGGGCGCAAGGTCATCGTAAAGATCAATGACCGCGGGCCTTTCGTGGGCGACCGCATCATCGACCTGTCCTATGCAGCAGCCGCGCGGCTGGACATCCTCACCGCCGGCACCGGTCTGGTGGAGGTCCGTGCCATCGATCCACAGGCGCCAGCGCCCGTCACTGCCCAGGCCCCGACCCGGGAGCGCCTGCAGTTGTCACCCATTTCCACGGCCACGGCAGCCGCCGCCCCCGCCAATCCGACCCTGTTCCTGCAGGTGGGCGCCTTTGCCAGCCGCAATAATGCCGAGCGACTGCGGGCGGAACTGGAACGCGTCGCCGTCGGTCCGGTCCAGATCAGCGCCATCGCCGGTCTCAACGGCCCCGTATACCGGGTGCGCATCGGCCCGTTGTCCAGCATGGAGGAAGCCGACCGTATGGTCAGTTCGCTGAGCGGCCATGAGCTCGGCCAACCCAGGGTCGTGATCGACTAGTTTGCAAAACGGGGTGCGGCCACGGACAATTGCCGCTGATTCCCCCAAGGCAGTACCCATATTCCAAGCCCATGACAAAACGACTCCTTTTCCGCATCTGTTTGCCGTTTCTCGCCTGCCTGCTGCTGGCCGGCCAGGCCTCGTCCACTTCCCTGCCGGTGCCCAAGCCCCCGGCCATTGGCGCGGAGGCCTACCTGCTGCAGGATTTCCACAGCGGCCAGATACTGGCGGAAAACAAAATCGACGAACGTATGGAGCCGGCCAGTATCACCAAGATCATGACCGCCTATGCCGTGTTCAAGGAGCTCCAGGGCGGTCAGCTGGCCCTGGATGACATGGTCAGGGTGAGCGAGAAGGCCTGGCGCACCCAGGGCTCGCGCATGTTCATCGAGGTAGGCACGCAGGTGAGCGTGGAGGATCTGCTGCAGGGCCTGATCGTGCAGTCGGGCAACGATGCCAGCGTGGCCCTGGCCGAGCACGTAGCCGGCAGCGAGGACGCCTTCGCCGGCCTGATGAATCGCTATGCCCGGGAACTGGGGATGACGGGAACGAACTTCGTCAACAGTTATGGCTGGCCCCATGAGCAGCACTACACCACGGCCCGGGACATCGCCATTCTGGCCCGCCACCTGATCGAGGAATTCCCCGAGTACTATCACTGGTACGCGCAGCGGCAATTCACCTTCAATGGCATCACCCAGCACAACCGCAATCGTCTGCTGTGGCGCGACGCCTCCGTCGACGGTCTCAAGACCGGCCATACGGACTCGGCCGGCTACTGCCTGGTGACCTCCGCCCAGCGCGAGGGCATGCGCCTGATCACCGTGGTACTCGGTACCCGCAGCGAAGAGGCCCGTGCCGTCGCCAGCCAGTCGCTGCTGAACTACGGCTTCCGCTTCTTCGAGACCCACAAGCTCTACGAGGCCGGCAATGCCTTGACCCAGGCGCGGGTATGGAAGGGAGCCCTGGAGCAGGCCCCCCTGGGCCTGGGCGAGGACCTGTTCGTCACCATCCCGCGCGGCCAGTACGATCGCCTCGATGCCTCCATGACCCTCGACAGCCGTATCCTGGCACCGGTACAGAACGGCCAGACCCTGGGCAATGTACATGTGCGCCTGGGCGAGCACCTGGTCGCCGAACGGCCGCTGCTGGCGCTGGCCGGGGTGGAGGAAGGTTCCATCTGGCAGCGACTGGTGGACGAGGCACGGTTGTATTTCGATTAACCGCGCGCCACGGCCCGCCCTGCCCATGCCGGTGACCCGCCGGCGGGACGCCGTGAATACATCCCTGTAGGCTTGACGACCGCCTGCTGCGCAGGTCCAGGGTTCGCCAACACCATGCGAACCCGTTCGGCGGGTCACCGGCATGGACAGGGCTACCTGCGTAGCTTCGCTATACACAACCTGGCTGCCATCCAACACATTTTCACACTCCGGAACCCCACCCATGACCACGGTCTACCTGAACGGCACATTCGAACCCCAGGACCAGGCGCGCGTTTCCATCATGGATCGCGGTTTCCTGTTCGGGGATGGCGTCTACGAGGTGATCCCCGCCTATGGCGGTCGGCTGTTTCGCCTGGAACCGCACCTGGACCGGTTGCAGAACAGCCTGGACGGCATCCGCCTCGGCAATCCCCTGACCCGCGCCGCCTGGCGCGAGGTGCTGGAGGAACTGTTGCGCCGTAACCGCGATCCGGATGATCCCCGCGATGACCAGTCCTTGTATCTCCAGGTCACCCGCGGTGTGGCCCCGAAGCGCGACCACGCCTTTCCCGTGCCGGAGCAACCCACCGTGCTGGCCATGAGCAGCCCGATTCCGGCGCCCTCCCCCGAGCTGGCGCGCCACGGGGTGAGTGCCATCCGCCTGCCCGACAACCGCTGGCAGCATTGCCACCTGAAGACCATCACCCTGCTGGCCAATGTGCTGTCGCGCCAGCAGGCCCTCGATGCCGGTGCCGGCGAGGCGATCCTGGTGCGCGATGGCCTGGCCAACGAGGGCGCCGCCAGCAACCTGTTCCTGGTCAGCGACGGTGTGCTGCGCACCCCGCCGAAGAGCGCCAAGCTGCTGCCCGGCATCACCCGCGACCTGGTGCTGGAACTGGCCGGCCGGCACGGGATTCCCTGCCGCGAGGAAGATATCCCCGCCGCGGACCTGGACACGGCCGACGAGATCTGGCTCACCAGTTCCACGCGCGAGATCCTGCCCGTCACCGAACTGGACGGGAAGGCCGTGAGGGACGGCAAGCCTGGCCCGCTGTGGCAGCGCATGACCCGTCTCTACCAGGATTACAAGGACGCCGTGCGCGCCGGCACCGCAGCGTAGCGGCGAGCCCATGTCCATTCCCCAGGCCAGGGTGCCGGAGGACTGTTACCACTGCGGCCTGCCGGTACCCCCGGGCAGTCACTACCAGGTCCGCATCGACGGCCAGGAACGGGCCATGTGTTGCCCCGGCTGCCAGGCAGTGGCCCAGGCCATCGTCGCCGGCGGCCTGACCGACTTCTACCGCTACCGAACCGCCACACCCACTCCCGGCAGCCCCGAGCTGGTACCCGAGGCCCTGCGCCAGCTCGATCTCTACGATCGCCCGGAGGTCCAGCAGAGCTTCGTGCGCAGCGAGGCCGGCAGCGTGCGCGAAGCGGCGCTGATCCTGGAGAACATCGTCTGCGCCGCCTGCGTCTGGCTCAACGAGCGCCACGTGGGCAGCCTGCCCGGGGTACTGGAATTCAGTATCAACTTCGCCACACGCCGTGCCCGCCTGCGTTGGGACGACAGCGTCATCCACCTGAGCGAGGTGCTGGCGGCCATCGCCGCCATCGGCTACATCGCCCACCCCTACGATCCCCATCGCCAGGACGAACTGTACCGGCGCGAACGCGGTCGCCTGCTCAAGCGCCTGGCGGTGGCCGGCCTGGGCATGATGCAGGTGATGATGCTGGCGGTGGCCCTCTATGCCGGTGACTACTACGGCATCGATGCCGAGCTGGAACATTTCTTCCGCTGGGTGAGCCTGCTGATCGCCACGGTGGTGGTGCTGTACAGTGGCCAGGGCTTTTTCGTCAGCGCCTGGCGCGATGCCCGCAATCGCCGGGTGGGCATGGATGTGCCGGTGGCCCTGGCCATCGGCAGCACCTGGCTGGCCAGCAGCTGGGCCACCTGGACCCGCAGCGGCGAGGTCTATTTTGAATCGGTCACCATGTTCGTGTTCTTCCTGCTCACCAGCCAGTTCCTGCAGCTGGGCGCGCGCCAGCGCGCCGGCCAGGCCGCCGAGGCCCTCATGCGCCTGCTGCCCGCCATGGCCCTGCGCGTGGGGGAGCAGGGCGAGGAGACGGTGGCGATCGCCGACCTGCGGCCCGGCGACCGGGTGCGCATCCGGCCCGGTGACGCCGTGCCCGCCGACGGCACGGTGCTGGAGGGCGTCAGCTCGGTCAACGAGTCCCTGCTCACCGGCGAGAGCCTGCCCCATACCCGCCAGGCCGGTGACGGCCTGATCGCCGGCAGTGTCAATGTGGAAAGTCCGCTGCTGATGCGGGTGGACAAGACCGGCGCCGACACCACCCTGTCCGCCATCCAGCGCCTGCTGGACCGCGCCCAGACCGAGAAACCGCCCATCGCCCACCTGGCCGAACGCGGCACCGGCTGGTTCGTGCTCACCATCCTGGCGCTCACCGCCCTGGCGGGGCTGGGATGGTGGCAGTTCGACCCCGGACAGGCCTTCTGGGTCATGGTGGCCATGCTGGTGGTGAGCTGCCCCTGCGCCCTGGCCCTGGCCACCCCCGTGGCCGTGACGGCCGCCACCGGCGGCCTGACGCGCCTCGGGCTGGTCACCACCCGTGGCCATGCCCTGGAGGCCCTGGCCCAGATCCGCCATATCCTGTTCGACAAGACCGGCACCCTGACCACCGGGGAACTGCAGCTCGACGAAGTCATCCCGTTGCGCCCCGGCGTGGATGGGGAACGTTGCCTGGCGCTGGCCGCCGCCCTGGAGCGCGGCTCCGAGCACCCCATCGCGCGGGTGTTCAGCGCCCGGAAGACCGGGCTGGAGGCGCATGGCAGCCTCGCCACCCCGGGCCAGGGCATGGCGGGCCGCATCGAGGGACGGGAGTATCGTATCGGCACCCCCGTCCATGCGCGCGCGGCGGAGCATGCCGAGGTGCTGGCCGCGGCCGCGCGCCGCCCCGATGCCAGCCTGGTGGTGCTGGGTGACGCGGACGGCGGCCTGGCCCTGTTCGTACTCTCGGACCAGTTGCGCGCCGATGCCCGTGACGCCATCGCCGAGCTCCAGGCCCTGGGACTGGAGGTGGAGCTGCTGAGCGGGGATGGTACGGCGCCGGTGCGGCGCGTGGCCGAGACCCTGGGCATCGGCCAGTATGCGGGACGCATGACCCCGGCGGACAAGCTGGAACGGATCCGCGCCCTGCAGGCGAGCGGCACCGTGGTGGCCATGGTGGGAGACGGGGTCAACGATGCCCCGGTGCTGGCCGCCGCCCAGGTCTCGGTGGCCATGGCCAACGGCACCGAACTGGCCCAGGCCAGTGCCGACATGATCCTGTTGTCCGAACAGCTCCACCACCTGCCCGTCGCCGTGCGCACGGCGCGAGACACGGTGCGCATCATCCGCCAGAACCTCTACTGGGCGCTGGGCTATAACCTCATCGCCCTGCCGGTGGCCGCCGCGGGCCTCCTCACCCCCTGGATGGCGGCCCTGGGCATGTCCGCCAGCTCCCTGCTGGTGGTGCTGAACTCCCTGCGCCTGACCCGTCGGCGCTGAGCTTCAGAGCACGCCGACAGTGTTCGCGGGCAGAGCCCGCTCCTACGGGTGCCTGTAGGAGCGGGCTCTGCCCGCGAACCGGAAAATCACAAAGACCCGGTGCGCAGCACACCCACACCCAGGCCCTCGATCACCAGGGGCTGGCGGCGCAGGTCCACGCGAATGGGTTCGAAATCCGGGTTCTCCGGCAGCAGGCGCACGATGTTGTCCCGCTGCTGAAAGCGTTTCACCGTCACCTCGTCGCCCAGGCGCGCCACCACGATCTGGCCGTTGCGGGCCAGGTGGGTGCGGTGCACCGCCAGCAGGTCACCGTCGAGGATGCCGGCGTCGCGCATGCTCATGCCGCGTACCCGCAACAGGTAGTGGGCGCGGGGATGGAACAGGGCGGGATCAACGGGATAGTGATCCTCGATATGCTCCTCGGCGAGGATGGGATGGCCTGCCGCCACCCGGCCCACCACCGGCATACCGCCCTCCTCCAGCAGCCGGATGCCCCGCGAGGAACCGGGCACCAGCTCGATCACCCCCTTGCGGGCCAGGGCCTTGAGGTGGTCCTCGGCGGCATTGGGGGAACGAAAACCGAAATGGTCCGCGATATCGGCGCGGGTGGGGGGGCAACCCTCGCTGAGCATGAACTCACGGATCATGTCGAGGATTTCGGCCTGGCGCGGGGTGAGGGATTCGTTCATGGCGGAGCCCATCCTGTGGATTTATCCAGTAATGCCTGGAAGTATATACAGGCCGGAGGAATGCGCAAGCCCGGCAGGCATCCCTCCACTCCGTGGGGTTTGACACCCGCAGGAGCGGCCTCCGGCCGCGAACCAGCTTGGAGCTGGTGCCCGCAAGGTGGCCGGTATCCTGCCCCGGGACACGCTGTGAATACATCCCTGTACGCTCGATGGCCGCATCCCTGCGGCCAACGGTCCCGAGGCAGGATACCGGCCACCTTGCCCATATTGCCTGATTCGCGGCCAGAGGCCGCTCCTACAATTGCCGTAATCCGGTATCATAGGCCTTCCCTGCACAACCGCTGTACTGACTCCATGAACCTGCCGTCCCCCTACCAGCGCCACCGCACCGTCGCCGTCCACATCGGCCCCGTCACCGTGGGCGGCGATTCCCCCGTGGTGGTGCAATCCATGACCAATACGGACACCGCCGATATCCAGGCCACGGTGACCCAGGTGGCGCAGCTGGCCCAGGCGGGCTCGGAACTGGTGCGCATCACCGTCAATACCGAAGAGGCCGCGGCGGCGGTGCCGCACATCCGCGAACAGCTCGACCGCCAGGGCTGTGCCGTCCCGCTGGTCGGCGATTTCCATTTCAACGGCCACAAGCTGCTGGCCAAACATCCCGCCTGTGCCGTAGCCCTGGCCAAGTACCGCATCAATCCCGGCAACGTGGGCCGCGGCAGGAAACGGGATGAACAGTTCGCCAGCATGATCGAGACCGCCTGCCGCCACGACAAGCCGGTGCGCATCGGCGTCAACTGGGGCAGCCTGGACCAGGAACTGGTGGTGCGACTGATGGACGAGAATGCCCGCGCGCCCCAGCCACGTGACGCCCGCGCCATCACCCACGAGGCCATGGTCCGTTCCGCGCTGGAAAGCGCCGCCCGGGCGGAAGAACTGGGACTCGGGAAGGACCGGATCATCCTGTCGGTGAAGATGAGCGGTGTGCAGGACCTGATCGCCGTGTACCGGGAACTGGCCGGCCGTAGCGACCATGCCCTGCACCTGGGGCTGACCGAGGCGGGCATGGGCAGCAAGGGCATCGTCGCCTCCACCGCCGCCCTGGCGGTACTGCTGCAGGAAGGCATCGGCGACACCATCCGTATCTCCCTGACACCGGAACCCGGCGGCAGCCGCAGCCGCGAGGTGCAGGTCGCCCAGGAGATCCTGCAATCCATGGGGCTGCGGTCCTTCACCCCCGCGGTGGTGGCCTGCCCCGGCTGCGGGCGCACCAGCAGCGACTATTTCCAGCACCTGGCCCAGGACATCCAGGGGTATTTGCGCGAGCAGATGCCGGCCTGGCATGAACGCTATCCCGGGGTGGAGAACATGACCGTGGCCGTCATGGGCTGCGTGGTGAACGGCCCCGGCGAGAGCAAGCATGCCAACATCGGCATCAGCCTGCCCGGTACGGGCGAGCGCCCCGTGGCACCGGTCTATGTGGATGGCGAAAAGACCGTCACCCTGAAGGGGGAACGGATTGCCGAGGAATTCCAGGCACTGGTCACGGAATACGTGCACCGCACCTACGGCAAGGTCGACGAGGAAGCAGCGGGCTAGGAGCCTGTCGGACTTGAGACTGATCTACTGCGCCGGTGGGAGAGCGGTCCATTTTTCCGATCCTTTTCGTCAAATAGCACGACTATTCTCCTCAAACGATCGAAAAAATGGCCTCACTCTCCCACCTTGCTCGCTACGATCGCTCAAGTCCGACAGGCTCCTAGAAGCCGCGCTGCGCAGACTATGCTTCGGCCTTGAACAGGCGCTCGATGCAGGCGCGATCCTGGTCGGAAATGCAGATGACATGAAAGCCGGTCCAGTAGCAGGCGCCATCATGGCTCTCGCGACTCCAGAGGCTTTCCACGCCGAGACGGATCTCGTTACAACCTTCCAGCGGCGCCGGTAGTGGAATCAGCAGCTGAAAGATGCGGTTCACCATGATCGGGTTCTGGCTGGTGATCATCATCCCTTCCTGGGTAATGTCCACCAGTCGGCCTAACTGGCGTTCGGAATGCACGTCGAACACTTCCAGCACCTCGGTCACCGGGCAGCGTTCCAGTTTACGCTTTTCGTGTGCGTCCAGGTTTTTTGCTTCACTCATCTTGATCGCCTCACTGTCGGATATTCGGCCTGCCATCAGGCACTGATTTTCTCGCCCCTGCGCAACAGATTGCGCACTGCCTCCATGGCCCGGTCCACGAAGGGCGCCCGTTCCTGCGCCAGGATCCTGACCCGGCCGACGGCCATGCCACTGGCCAGTTCGTGGCGTGTCTTCACCGCGGCCTTCACACCCAGGTTGTCGACGAACATGTAATGCCCCGCCTTTTGGGTATACCAGGCCAGCTTCAAGCGCCGACGCGGCTGCTTGTCCGTCTCCGCGAATTCAAACCAGGTACCGAATTCAATCTCGACCAGCTGCCGCAGGATTGTCTCTTCCCTGGGTGATGGCGCCCGCTCCGCTGCGCCGGTCGTGTCGGTTTCCGCCGGCTCTGTGGACTGTTTCTCCATGACCGCGGATGGTCTTGCGCCACTCGTCGATGCCGCTGGTGCCGCTGCCAGGGAAGGGTCCAAGGCGGCGCATTGACCATCCATCACCAGCTGGAACAGATGGGCGGTATCGTCATTGCCAAAGTTCGCAAGCCGCTCCAGACCTTCGCGCAGACCGTCCTGCAATTCCGGCAGGCGCTCGCGCAGTTCCTGGCGGGATGGTTCATCGGCACGCGGCACGGTGCTGTCGATAATGTCCGCCATGAGGCGGAGAGCCAGGCCCCAGAAGGGACTCTGTTCACCTTCCCGGTCACGTAACAGGATGAACATCAACTTGTCGGCCCATACCTGGCGCAGTAACTGGTCGATGGCGGGAGGCAGGGCTTTTCCCTCCATAGCCGCTTCGATGAGCTCACGGGCCCGCTGCCGGGCCTGCTGCAATTTTTCCTGGCCGCTGGCCGCCTCGCGACTGCGCTGTTCGGTGACCTCGGCGGTATGTCGCATCTGCGCCAGGCGCGTCCGGAATTCGGCCAGCACCTCGGCGAAAATGGCCAGCTGGTCATCGAACTCATCCAGGATACGGTTCACCGATGCGCGCATGTAAGGGAAGATGCCGCGCTTGAGATCGCTTTCCACCACATAGCGGGCACCGGCATCGGCCAGGTCATTGAGCAACTGGCGCACCGGGTGATCTTCCTGGGTGAAGAACTGCTTGTCGAGGATCGCCACCTTGAGGAAGGGAGTATGCAGGCGACTCAGCAACGCCTTCACCGCATTGGGAATGGCTTCGTCATTGAGCATGTATTCGAAAATCATGCCCACCAGATCGATGACATCGGCATCCGCGCTGGCCACACGGCGGCGGTCCACCCCCCCGAACAGTTTCTCGCGCTGTTGGACCAGGGTGAGCTTGATGCTGTCGATGAGTTGCGTATCGAGCTGGATGTCCGGGATGAGCTGGGCATCCAGGGTACTGCGGGATACGACGGACGCCTGGTCCGCCTGTTGCAACTGGTCGATGGCGGAAACCAGCATCGGTTTGGGCAAGGTCTCCTGGCGCGCCCCGGTCACGCCGGCATCCCCGTGCCCCGACACCTGGCGCCGCCCCGCAAGCAGCTGGCAGATGGCATCGAAGGTCTCTTCGCCCACGGTTTGCCGGCCATGGTCCGCATCACGCGCGGCCGACGCCATGTCGGCCGGTTCACCGCCGCCCATGCCCGACCGTCTCCGCGCGGGTCCCACCCCCGTGTCGGGCGCCTTCCTGATCTCGTACTTGAGGTGCGGCAACAGGCCGGCCACCACCAGTCGGCTGTTGTACTCCTGGTACAGGTCCGCCAACTGACTCATGACGAATTTATCGAACAACACAAAGACCACGATCTTGATTCTGGGCTCCAGCGCCAGCTGGCGGGTGGCGACACGGTAGCATTCCGCCAGTTGGCGGGGCCCACCGGGAATCTCCTCTTCCCCCAACTTGCGGCCGCCCACGAGCAGGGCCAGACGCTGACGCAGCGCATGTATATCATTGGCGTAGTTCAACTGTGCCTTGCTGGTCATGTTCTGCAGGGCCACGCTCTCCTCGTGGGTATCCTTGTCCACCAGCGCGAAATCCTCGCTTTCTTCCGTAACGACGATGCCCTGGGTTGAGACACCGGCATGGGTGGACTCCTTGAAGCGCTGGAAGCACAGCATCAGCTCCTCCAGGAACACCTGCTCCAACGCGGTGCGTTTCACCTGGATTTCCTTCATGGCTTCGAAAAAGCGCTGCTGGGCGACGTTGCTTTCCGCCTTTTCGGCAAACTCGAGGAGGACCACGTCGGCATTTTCGAACAGGCTCGAGAACAACGGCATCAGGTGACTGGTCACCATCTGCCGGCATTCGTCGATCAGGTCGGTGAATTTCGCTCGCATCATGCGATAGGCCCCTGTACCGGCAGGGGCGCGCCCGGCCGGATCATTTCGGAAGTGGTTCAAGAGCTTATCGGCCCGGAAAGCGACTCCTTGAGATCCCGGCCCGATCACCTGGCTGAAAGAAAAAAATGATCCAGCGCAATGACATATCTCACCCTTCGGGAGGAGTATGATGCCCAGCAGTCAAGTAACGAGGAACAGGACCATGTCTGTAGGAAAACTCTGCAGCCGCGTCGTCACAGTGGTGCGGCGCGAGGAAAGCATCATGGCCGCGGCCCGGCTGATGCGCGAGCAGCATGTCGGCAACGTAGTGGTGGTGGAGGCGGAAGGCGATGGCCAACGGCCTGTGGGCATCCTCACGGATCGCGATATCGTGGTGGAGCTGGTGGCCAAGGAGCTGGATCTGAACGTAGTCACTGTCGGTGACGCCATGAGCTGCGAACTCCTCACCCTGCCGGAAGACATGGATCTGCTGCAGGCGGTTGGCGAGATGCGCAGCCATGCGGTGCGCCGCGCCCCGGTGGTGAATGCCCGGGGCATGCTGGTGGGCATCATCAGTATCGATGATGTGCTCGGCGTGCTGGCGGAACTGCTGAAGGACTTGAGCTGCCTGGTCAACAAGGAGCAGCGCCGCGAGAAGATCCGGCGCGTTTGAGCCGTAGCCGAGGAGCAGACCGCACCATTTCAATCGCCGAACAGGATATCCACCACTTGCGGGTAGCGGCTGGCGAAATGCACCGTCAGCCCCTCGCGAATGTAGTCCGGCAGCTCCTCGAAATCTCCCCGGTTGGCCTCCGGCAGAATGAGTTCATGGACCCGGCTGCGGCGCGCGGCGATGACCTTTTCACGAATACCGCCGACCGGCAGCACCCGGCCGGTGAGGGTCAGTTCACCGGTCATGGCCAGGGGGCGCCGGATACGCTCACCGCGCGCCAGTGACAACAGGGCACTGGCCATGGTGATGCCGGCGCTCGGACCGTCCTTGGGCGTGGCGCCCTCCGGCACGTGGAGGTGCACGAAGGCCTTGTCAAAAAAGGCCGGATCTCCCTGGAAGGCCTTCAGGTGCGCGGCGATATAGCTGTAGGCGATTTCCGCCGATTCGCGCATCACGTCACCCAGCTGACCGGTGTGGCGAAATCCCCGGTTGGCACTGTGCACCAGGGTCGCCTCGATATTCAGGGTGACGCCGCCCATGGCGGTCCAGGCCAGACCGGTGACCACGCCCTTGCCGGCAAAGGGCTTGTCCTTTCCGAACACGGGCTTGCCCAGGTATTCCTGCACCTGGCGCACGCCGATACTCATCTTCCTGCTGGCCCCACCGACGACCTGGACCGCCACCTTGCGCAGGATCTGTCCCAGGCGTTTTTCCAGGGTACGCACCCCGGCCTCGCGCGCGTAGCCCTCGACCACGGCACGGATGGCCCCGTCGGTGATCCGCACCCCGGAGCGTGCCAGGCCGCTGCGCGCCAGCAGCCTGGGCCAGAGGTGGTGGCGGGCGATGGCCATCTTCTCCTGGGTGATATAACCAGACAGCCGGATCACTTCCATGCGATCGAGCAACGGCGCGGGGATGGTGTCCAGCTGATTGGCGGTACAGATGAACAGTACCCGGGACAGGTCGAAGCGCAGGTCCAGGTAGTGATCCAGGAAGTCCTGGTTCTGTTCCGGATCCAGCACCTCCAGCAGGGCCGAGGCGGGATCGCCGCTGAAGGAGGCGCCGATCTTGTCGATTTCGTCGAGCATGATGACAGGATTGGACACACCCGCCTCGCGGATGGCCTGCAGGAACTTGCCCGGCATGGCCCCGATATAGGTACGCCGGTGACCCTTGATCTCCGCCTCGTCGCGCATACCCCCCAGGCTGAGGCGGTAGAAGGCCCGCCCCAGGGTGTCGGCCACGGAACGTCCGATGGAGGTCTTGCCCACGCCCGGAGGCCCCACCAGCAGCAGAATGGAACCGGCCACCTCGCCCTTGAGATTGCCTACGGCAAGGAATTCGAGAATGCGGGCCTTCACATCCTCGAGTCCGTCATGATCCCGGTCGAGAGTCCGGCGCGCGTGTTCCAGGTCCAGGTTGTCATCGGACAGCCGCCCCCAGGGCAGGTCGGTGGCCAGGTCCAGGTAATTGCGGGTGACGGCATATTCCGGTGAGCCGGATTCCAGCACCGAGAGCTTTTGCATCTCGTCGCCGATGCGTGCCGCCACGGCCTCGGGCAGGGTCAGGGCATCGATGCGTTCCTGGAAACGCTCCAGGTCCGCGGTGCGGTCATCCTTGGCCAGGCCCAGTTCCTGCTGGATCGCCTTGAGCTGCTCGCGCAGGAAGAAGTTGCGCTGCTGCTCGGTCATCTTCTCTTCCACCTGGCGGTGGATATGGCTCTGCAGGCGGGCGACCTCCAACTCCTTCTTGATGAGCACCAGTACCTGGCGCATGCGCTCCAGCACCGGCAGGGTCTCCAGCACCTCCTGCAACTCCGCGGCGGAAGAGGTGGTCAGGCTGGCGGCGAAATCCGTCAGCGCAGAGGATTCGTGGGGGTTGAAGCGGCTGAGGAAGAACTTCAGTTCCTCGCTGTACAGGGGATTGAGGGGCACCAGTTCCTTCAGGGTATTGAAGATGGCGATGGCGTAGGCACGCATTTCATCGTCGGGGCCGGGCACATCCTCGGGGTATTCCACCTGCACCAGGTAGGGCGCCTGGCGCGACAGCCAGCGCACGATACGGAAGCGGCGCAAGCCCTCGGCAATGAACTGGATCTTGCCGGCGTTGCGCATGGGCTGGTGAACCCGCACGGCCGTGCCGATGACCTGGAAATCATCGATGGAGGACTGTTCGGGATCATCGTTATTCACCAGCACCAGGCCCGCCACATGCTGGGGCGCATTGCCGATCGCCTGCATGGTCTCCATCCAGGGGCCGTCGTTCATGAGGACAGGGATGTTCTGGGCCGGGAAAAAGGGTCGTTCCACGACCGGTAACAGGTACAGGGTGGTGGGCAATAGCTCGTTGGATAACACCAGTTCCGTGCCACTGGTGGCCACATCATCCTCATCCATGCCGTTTACCGGGTCATCCCTTTCGTCCCGCATGAAATCCTCCCCGCCCAGAATAAAAAAATGCACCGCATTGCAGTGCATTCTAGTGGATGAGGGTGAACGGGGACGATTTCAAGGGGAGTGGCGTCCGGCAGACAGGCCGCACCGGATCATTTCCCCGCGGCCAGCACCCCGGGCAGGTCAAAACAGCCACGATAGGCCTGGATGATGGCCGCCTGGTCCTGCTCCGTGACCGGGTGGCGCTGCAGCTGATAGCGGGTGAAGGCATAGCGGGCCCGCAAGGCCTCACGCTGCACCTGGGCCAGTTCGCTGGCCATGGCGGCATAATCGCAGTCGGTGCTGAAAAACCGTCCCACCAGGCCGTCCGCGTGAGTCTCGGCCATGCGCGCCTCGCAATCGCGCAGGTCCATGCGCAAGGCAACGGCCGGTGCCTGGCCCACGGCCTGGTAGCGGCGTTCCTCCCCGATCCGCTCGAACAGCAGCACGCGCTCGTAGAAACGGCGCTGGCGTGGATGCACCGCGATACAACAGGCGCTGGTCCCGAGCTGGTAGCGGGCGTAAGCGTACATGGTGCGCATCAGGCGCATCAGTACCCCGCGATCCCCGAACCGGCGGGTGGCCAGGCAGGAGACCTCGGCGAGCACATCTCCCTGAGCACGCAAGCGGGCGATCTCCTCCGGGTACTCCTTTTCCAGTGGCAGACCCAGCGTGTGGTCGCAGATCAGGCTCAGGGTCGCCACCACCTGGCCATGGATCTTGGCCACGAAGGTGTGGGACGTAGGCAGGCAGCAATGGGCGATGAAGCGCAGCTTGCCCGGCGTGGGGGCCTGGTAGCCCTCCTTGAGATACCGCAGGTACACCAGTTCGTAGGCAGCCATCAGGTCCGCCTCCGTGTGCGCCAGGCTCACCCGGGCCAGGGCAGAGCCCTGGGTGGGATTGCGCCGCTCCGGGCGCTTGCCCGGCAGGCCGCTTTCCTGGCGCGGCGAGCCGCCTGGCCCGCGCCGTGATTGTCTGTCCATATTCCCCCCTGGACCCAGGCCAAAGGGGCCAGGGTCGAGATTTGCAGGAGGTTATCGGGACCCGGGTCACACTTGCTGAGGGGAATCCGGTGATTTTGTGATCCGGATCACAGTTCCTGGACGAGAATCAGGATTCAGGGAACAGGCATGGGAATCAGGCGTACAGGAGATCAGCAATTTGATGGGTGCGCCTCCGCCCGGGAACAATGAATGGTGCCGACACCAGGACTTGAACCCGGAACCTACTGATTACAAATCAGTTGCACTACCAGTTGTGCTATGTCGGCAAAAAGGATCGGCTGATTGTAGGCAATCGTACCGGGCAGGGCAATTCATTCGCAGCTCAGCGACTGGCGCCAGGCCTCGGGGTAACGGGCCTGGATCTCCGCCCAGCGTTCTTCCGGCACCGGCGCCGCGGCCGACTCCAGCACATCCAGCCAGAAGGCCGTGCGGGTGCGGAAACGCGGGTCCAGGCGTGGTTCATAGCCCAGGGCTGCGATCTGTCGGCGCCGTTCCTCGGCGGCAGGCTTGGCCGAGAAGGCGCCGAGAGAGATGTAGTTCTGCTTGCCGATGAAGTAATCGGAAACCCCCTGGCGAGTCAGTTCGGCCGCCACACGCCTGGCCTCCTCGGAGGCCATGGCGGGCAGATAGACCCAGTAGCCAATGGGTTCCTGGACGTCGCTGCTGCGCGGCTTGACCTCCAGGCCCGCCCGTCGCAGGGTGGTGGCCGCCGCGGCCTGGTCCTCCGCGGCCATGAAGGGGCCGATGCTGTAGCAACGGTCCACTGGCTCCTCCACGGCCACGGGCTCGGGTTCCGGTGGCGGCTCTTCCAGGGGCGCATCGTCTACGGACACCTCACTGGCTTCAGGTTCCGGCACCAGGGACGGATCGGTTTCCGCTGGCTTCGGATCCTGTCCCCGTTCCCGTAGCAGAACCAGTGTTTCCACGCCGGGCGGCAGGGACAAGGCCCGGTCCCTGGGCATGGGTTCTGGCGGCGCGGGGTACCAGGCCCAGAAGGCCAGGTTGGCGATGATCAGCAGATAGATCAGGTAGCGCACGGGATCTCCGCCAGGCGGGCCAGCCCCCGCAGCACCAACTCGGGTTCGACCCGGGCCGGGTGGCGCAACAGCTGAGCGATGCGCTCGCCATCACCGCCCGTCATGATCACGGCCACGCCCGACCCCAGTTCCGCCACCACATCGGCGATGGCCCGATCCAGCAGGGCGACGGCGGCATACAAGGCACCACCGCTAATGGCATTGTCCGTATCGCGCGCGAACAGGGCCACGTCACCGGTGTTGGCGGGTGAAGGCACATGGATATCGGGGG
>SWBZ01006312.1_pt1 | contig 22783 bp, 22 predicted proteins | sample 4693031 | NCBI WGS metagenome assembly SWBZ01 (sample SAMN10267274, study PRJNA491770) | bioreactor metagenome | isolation source: DHS bioreactor inoculated with | place: Japan: off Shimokita Peninsula
AACGATTTCACGTCGAAAGATCCTCAAGGCCCTGGGCGCCGGTGGCGCATTGTCTTCGCTGGGCATCGCCGGCTGCGCCAGTCAGGGCGTCATGTCCGGAAAAGCGGCCGCGAAGGTAGTCGTGGTGGGAGGCGGCTTCGGAGGCGCCACCTGTGCAAAGTACCTGAAACGCTTCGACTCCAACCTCGAGGTCACCCTGGTGGAACAGAGTCGCCAGTACACCACCTGCCCGGGCAGCAACTGGGTGCTGGGCGGCCTGCGCAGCATGGATGACATCACTCACGGCTATGGCGACCTCAACAGCCGCTATGGCGTCAAGGTCGTGCACGACACCGTCACCGCCATCGAACCCGGTCAGCGGCGCGTGGTACTGGCCGGCGGCCAGTCCCTGAGCTATGACCGGCTGGTGGTGTCACCGGGCATCGACTTCCGCTGGGATGCGATCGAGGGCTACGACGCCAGCGTTGCCGAGAAGATACCCCACGCCTGGAAGGCCGGCCCGCAGACCCGTCTGCTCTATGATCAGCTGCGCGCCATGCGTGATGGCGGCACGGTGATCATCGCGCCTCCCGGCAATCCCTTCCGCTGTCCTCCAGGTCCTTATGAACGGACCAGCATGATCGCCCATTACCTCAAGACCCACAAACCCCGCTCCAAGATCCTGGTGCTGGACACCAAGGATGCCTTCTCCAAGAAAGGGCTGTTCGAGGCAGGCTGGGCGGCGCTCTATCCCGGCATGATCGAATGGGTGCCGGGCAGCAGTGGCGGCAAGGTGGAACGGGTCGATGCGGCCACCAACACCGTGTACGCCCAAAGCGGCATGGACCGGCACAAGGCGGATGTGATCAACATCATCCCGCCACAACAGGCCGGCCAGCTGGCCCAGATCGCCGGGCTCACCAATGACACTGGCTGGTGCCCGGTCAACCAGCAGACCTTCGAGTCCAGCATCCATCCCGGCATCCACGTAATCGGGGATTCCAGCATCGCCGGGGCCATGCCCAAGTCGGGGCATTCCGCCAACAGCCAGGCCAAGATGACCGCCGCGGCGATCGTGGCCATACTGAAGGACCTGCCGGTGATCTCACCCTCGCACGTAAACACCTGCTACAGCCTCATCGGCCCCGACTACGGCATCACCGTGGCCGCGGTGTATCGCCTGGGCGACGATGGTGCCATTGCCGGGGTCAAGGGCGCCGGGGGTGTCAGTCCGACCGACGTCCCTCACCAGTTCCGCACCCAGGAAGCGCGCTACGCCGAGGGCTGGTACGCCAGCATCACCCAGGACAGCTTCCGCTAGGAAGTCTTGCAGTGCCGGGTCCCGCAACGGGACCCGGGGCTTCCCCTCCCGCGTGTCATTGCGAGCGAAGCGAAGCAATCTCTTCGACATGGTTGTTATCGTTGCAAGATTGCTTCGCTTCGCTCGCAATGACGAAGACTGATACTTTCCTTGTGAACTCCGCGCCAAAACCAGGTGTCTCGTCCCGGTTTTCCTGCTATTTTCCCCAGCCATGAGCACACCCGACTACCCGGAACGCTTCGGCGGCATCGAACGCCTGTACGGCTCCGCCGCCGTCCCCCACCTGCGCGCCATGCACGTCTGCGTCATCGGCATCGGCGGGGTCGGGTCCTGGGCGGTGGAGGCCCTGGCCCGCAGTGGCATCGGCACCCTGACCCTCATCGACCATGACGAGGTCAGCCTGGGCAACGTCAACCGCCAATTGCATGCCCTCAGTGATACCGTCGGGGAAAAAAAGATCCGGGTCATGGCGCAACGCATCGCCGCCATCAACCCACAGGGTGCCTGTCATGTGGTGGATGATTTCATCACCCGCGACAATTACCGTGAGCTGCTGTCCCCCGAACGGGGATATGACTACGTCATCGATGCCATCGACAGCATCCAGTTCAAGGCCATGATCATCTACACCTGCAGGCGCAACAAGATACCCGTCATCACCACCGGGGGTGCCGGCGGTCTCACCGATCCCACCATGATCCAGGTGCGCGATCTCAGCCGTACCTATAATGATCCCCTTGCGGCCAAGGTACGTGCCCGGCTGCGCGATGATTTCAACTTCAGCCGCAACGCCAGGAAGAGCTTCGGGGTGGAGTGTGTCTTCTCCGGCCAGCAGCAGCTCTACCCCCGGGGGGACGGCAGCGTGGGCCACGACAAGCCCGGTATTCACGGCGTTCACCTGGACTGCCGTTTCGGCTACGGGTCGGCCAGCTTCGTCACCGGCAGCTTCGCCTTCGCCGCCGTATCACGGGTGATCCACAAGACCCTGAAGAAAAGAATGGCACCCTGAGCGGGCCTTTCCGCTGTCTGATTACAGCCTACGCCATGAAACACGCAGCACACGGAGATCGTGTACGCCAGCGTGTTGCCGTAGTTTCCCGACTATTCCCGCAAACCGAACAAGGCCTCCAGCTCCGCGCGTGCGGCCTCGGCGGCGCGGTCATCGGGCGACTGGTAGGCGTCAGGCCGCAGTTGGAAATAGCCGCAGAAATTGGCGCGGGTCTTGTCCCGCACCTCCTCGGCGACGGGTTCGCGGCACTGGTTGGCCTTGCCGGTATCGAAAAACAGACACTGACGGCAGACATGCAATTCCGCACGGCAGGCGTCACATTCCGCCAGTCGGCTCAGGGGTAAAGGCTGTGCCTCGATGGAGGCACCACATTTCCAGCAGACCGGTGATGATGTCATGGCATTTCCTCCCCGTGACCAGTTGCCATTGTAGAACCAAAGCGCCTCTTGACCCAGCACCCTGGTACGGGTAGAAATCACCGCCAGTCCATCATCACGAGCCTGTACATGGGACGCTGGAAACCCGCACCGGAAAAATCCTCCCCGCACATCACCGCGGCGGGCCTGGCGCGTCTGCAGCAGGAATCCCGCGACCTCTGGAAGCGGCGCGCCGGGGTCACCAAGGCCCTGACGGCGGCGGCCGCCGAGGGGGACCGTTCCGAAAATGCCGAGTACATCTATCGCAAGAAGGAACTGCGGGAGATCGACCGGCGCATCCGCTACCTGCAGAAGCGGATCCCCGACCTGAAGGTGGTGGACAGCCCGCCCTCCAACCCGGAGCAGATCTTCTTCGGCGCCTGGGTAACCCTGGAAAAGGACCACCGCGAGAAAGTGGTCTATCGCATCGTGGGCGCCGACGAATTCGACCCCCAGCAAGGCTATATCAGCCTGGACTCACCCCTGGCGCGCGCCCTGCTCAAGAAGACGCTGGACGACGAGGTCATGGTGGAGACACCGCTGGGCAGCAGTCATTACTGCGTGCTGGACGTGCGCTACGGTGAATCACCCTGACCATTTCCTGCACGAGCGGTTTGCGGTTATGCCCCGCCCCGGCCGTTCGCGGCCAGAGGCCGCTCCTACAGGAAGACCAGGCCACGCACCTGTAGGAGCGGCCTCTGGCCGCGAATGTGCTAGAGATCCCGCAGCTCCCGGCGCAGGCGTTCCAGCTCGCTGGCGTAGTGTTCCGCATCGCCATAGGGCAGGAAGCGAAAGTAATAGGAATGGGGGGCCGCCGGGTTCCGGGCGTGCTTGATGGGGCACCAGTACTGTTCGGTACGGGCTGCCACCTCGACTGCGTAGGCCAACACACCGTTTCCATAACCACAATACAGGCAGTTCATGCGTTCCACGAGGTTGAGATACTGCAGGTGATGACGATCCACCACCACGTAGTCCGAGCGCCTGACACGCGGGATGCGGTATACCCGGAAGCAGATCGCCTGGTAGAGGGAGACAAACAGATCGAGCAGCGTGAGGGGAAGGATCAGGCTGTAGACCACCGGTGCCGTAAGAATGGCCAGCAGTGAGGATTGGGCAAGGTAGCTGCGCAACCGCGTGGCCATCTGCCGGTGACGACGTGCCACTTCCTGTTCGAAGGAAACCCGGCCCTGGTGGATGCTGTAACCGAATTCGCCGGCCTCGCGGCTGACCTCCTCCGTGACCCGATCCTGCAGCCTGCGGATTTCTTCCAGCAGTTCCTCGAGTTTCGTCAGCATGGTGCGGGCTCGCTTGACCAGGGATCTTCAAGGGGTCAGAGTACTTGAAATGGGAACAAAGAGGAATCAGGCTCCGGACCGGCCAACATGCGTTGAAACCAGGTTCGGATGATTTTCCTGTAGGAGCGGCCCTGGCCGCGAACTGGCGTGGCACCCCGTTTCGCGGCCAGGGCCGCTCCTACAGGGGCCATGGATTCATTCGTGCCCCTGGAGTGCCTTCATGGATTGCCCACACATGGCACGATATTCCCGCTCGAAGAAGAACTCCTTTTCGCCCAGCGCCGGCTTCAGGTCATCCAGCCAGGTCGCCTCGGGATCGAAGCGGGCAAAGAAAGGCTTTTGCACCCAATCGGGATTACGGGCCTGGATGAAACGCAACACAAATACCTTCTCACCCTGGATATGGGTTATGCCCTGGATCTCCACCTTACCGGGACCGGCGCTCATGGACGGGCCACGGGCGGTGCGACCCAGGCCGGATACCTGCTGCATGGCTCCCTGGTACACCTCATGGGCCCGTGCCAGGGGTACCTCGAAATAGCGCTTGGCACCGGTGTCCCGCTCCACGAACATGTAGTAAGGCACCAGGCCAAGGCTCACCTGGGTACGCCACATGCGCGCCCAGACAGCGGGATCGTCGTTGATATGCCGGATCAAGGGGGCCTGGGTGCGAATCACCACGCCCGTATCGCGCACCCGGCGCAGCGCCTCGCGCACCACCGGGGTCTCCATCTCGCGCCAATGATTGAAATGGGCCATGAGCGCCACATGTTTGCCGTTGGCCACCAGCTTCTCGAACAAGCGCAGCAGGTCATCGGCGTCGGGGTCGGTGACATAGCGTTGTGGCCAGAACGTCAGGGACTTGGTTCCGATACGAATGGTCTGTACATGCTCCAGCCCCGGCTTCAGCAGGGGTTCGAGATAGGCCTGCAGGTGCTTGGTCTTCATGACCATGGGATCGCCGCCGGTTACCAGCAGGTCGCTGATGGCAGGATCCTGCCGCAGGTAGCGGTGCAGGCTTTCCGCCTCATTGGCGGCAAACCGCAATTCCTTGTCACCGACGAACTGCGCCCAGCGGAAACAGAAGGTGCAATAGCTGTGGCACACCTGGCCCTGACTGGGAAAGAACAGCACCGTTTCCCGGTACTTGTGCTGCACGCCCGGCAGGGGCTCGCCATCGAGGTGCGGCACGTTCATTTCCTGTTGGCCGGCAGGGTGGGGATTGAGGCCGGCCTGGATCTCACGGGCGATGGCACGCAGCTCGGTACGCTCGAGCCCGCGACGCAAGGCGTCGGCCATGCGTGCGAAATCCGCCTCCTCGAGCATACCCTGCTGCGGGAAGGTCAGCTGGAAGAGAGGGTCTTCCGGCACGCGTTCCCAATCGATGAGCTCATCGATCACGTACTGGTTGACGCGGAAGGGCAGGACATTGGCCACCACCCGCATGGCGAAGCGCAGCTCTTCCGGCAGGCGCTTCAGGGCATCGATCTGGTCGAACTGGCGTTCGGTGTAGACCTGAAAACGTGTGTTTTCGGTATAAACCGGATCGCGCTGCAGACGCCGGGCCTGCATGGGAATGGTTGGGGACATAAATACCTCGTATTTCGAGGCCCGAACGGATGCAACCTGAAAAATTCGCATCAGAGCATAAAAGACGAATGGATTTCGTCATTCCCGCGCAGGCGGGAATGACGTTGAAAAAGCAAACGCCATTTGACTCTGAGACCTTATTCGTCTCGGACCGTATCTGAATCGCCGCCAGGACTGTCAGCAACGTGACGCCGGGGCGGCGGTTAACAGGTGATGCGGGCGTATTTCCCGTCACCAACAAGAATGCCGCAAGGCGGCGAGAACCAGTATTGTACCGATCCGCAAGGGTACGCGATTTCAGCCCATGGCTCAAATCGTCGCGAAAATGCAGCGAAATTGCCGAAATCGAACGGTTACGCCTCGCAAACCTCCGGTTCGGGAAGCGTGATCCGATGGCTAGGGTAAAAAGAGGTCAGTAACAAATGAGTCCAATTCCCACTTGCTGTTTAGACTCAATTGTCACCGACCCCTTTTCACTTTATGCATCACTCCGCCCGCAGCGCCTCCACCGGGTCGAGGCGGGCGGCATGCAGCGCCGGGGCGACGCCGGCCACCAGGCCGATGAGGATGGCGACCACCTCGGCCAGCACCACGAACAGCCAGGGGGTGTGCACCGGCAGGGCCGGCAGCGCCAGGGCCAGCACCTGGCCCAGGCCGATGCCCAACACCAGGCCGGCCAGGCCGCCGAGGGCGGACAGCACCACGGCCTCCCCCAGGAACAGGCCCAGCACCTGGCCCCGCTTCGCGCCCAGGGCGTTGAGCAGGCCGATCTCGGCGGTGCGCTCGCGCACGCTGATGGTCATGATGGTGACGATACCGATGCCGCCCACCAGCAGGGAGATGCCGCCGATGGCGCCCACGGCAATGGTGAGCACATTGAGGATGGAGCCCAGTACGTCCAGCATCTGCTGCTGGGTGGTGATGGTGAAATCCTCGCGCCCATGGCGGGCGATCAGTACACGCTCGATGGCCGACACCACCTGGTCCACGTCGGTCTGCTCCGCGTAGAGCACATCGATTTCCATCAGGCTGTCGCGATTGAACAGCTCCAGGCCGCGCGCCGCGGGGATATACACCGAATCGTCCAGATCGAAGCCCAGCACCTGCCCCTTGGGGGCCATGGTGCCGATCACCCGGTAGCGATCGCCTCCGACACGGATACGCTGGCCGAGGGGATTGGCGGTGCCGAACAACTCGCTGCGCACCTTGTCGCCCAGTACCGCGAAGGCGCGCGGCGCCACCGGGTCGTCATCGGGCAGGAAACGCCCGCTGCGCACCGGCATGTTGAAGGCCCGGGGAAACTCATGACCAACCGCATAGACGGTGGTGCGCCGCACGCGATTGTTGCCGCTGACCTCCGCATTCCCCTGCACCACGGACACCACGGCCAGGGCCTGGGGCAGGCGCCGCAGCGCTTCGGCATCGTCGATGGTCAGCGGCCGCACGGTGCCGAACACCCCCATGGACATGCCATGGGTGGTGGTCTTGCCCGGGTTGATGGCAACGATGTTGGTGCCGAACTGGGTGAACTCCGCCAGCACGAAACGATGGATACCCTCGCCGATGGAGGTAAGCAGCACCACGGCGGCAATGCCCACGGCGATGCCGAGCAGGGTGAGGAAGCTGCGCAGCTTGTGGGCCAGCAGCGCGGTGCCGGTAAGACGCAGGAAATCACGGGTGAGCATGGATAACCCCGTTCGCGGACCCATCGCGCCCCGTAGGAGCGGGCTCTGCCCGCGAATGAATTTCGCGGGATGGCAAAACCCCTTCGCGGGCAGAGCCCGCTCCTACATTTACTCCCGTAGCCATCCCGAATCTCATGCTAGCGTCCCGCCAGGGCCAGCACGGGGTCGAGGCGCGCGGCGCGGCGCGCCGGCAACAGGCTGAACAGCAGGCCGCAGATGAGCGCCACCGCCAGCGATCCGAACATCGCCCAGTCCGGGGGCCAGGCGGGGATGGTCGGGAACGCGGTGCGCAGTGCCCAGCTGCCCAACTGGCCCACGGCGATACCGATAAGCCCGCCGAGCAGGGACAGCAGCAGGGCCTCCACCAGGATCAGCGCCAGGATCTGGCGTGCCGAGGCACCCAGCGCCTTGAGCAGGCCGATCTCCGCGGTACGCTGGCTCACCGCCACCAGCATCACGTTCATGATCAGGATGCCGGCGACCGCCAGGCTGATGGCGGCGATGCCGCCCACCGCATAGGTGAGTGCGCCCAGCACCCGGTCGAAGGTCGCCAGTACCGCATCCTGGGTGATGACGGTGACGTCCTCTTCGCCCTGGTGACGCTGCCGGATGGTGCTGCGCACGAAGTCGATGACGGTGGGAATGGCATCACGGCCGCGCACCTCGATGAGGATCCGAAACAGGGAAGGCGCATTGAACAGGGCCTGGGCCGAGGCCACGGGGATGACCACCACCTCGTCCACGTCCAGGCCGATGGAACGGCCCTCGGAGGCCAGCACGCCGATGACCCGGAAGCGCCGGTCCCCGATGCGCACCTGTTCGCCGACAGCGGAACGGGGTCCGAACAACTCATCGCGCACCTTGCTGCCGATCACCGCCACCGGCGTGCCACGCTCCCATTCTCCATCGGGCAGGAAGCGGCCCTGCGCCAGGGACCAGTGACGCAGGCTGAGCAGGTCATGGGTGGAACCCCACACACCCACCTCGCGCTTGCGGCCTTCCCAGGAAATCTCCGCCGCGCCCACGTTGAGGGGCGCGATGCGATCGATGCGCGGGTGACGGGTAAGGGCGCGAGCATCGTCCAGGGTAAGATCGCGCGGCGTGACCCCCACCATGGTGGCGGGTCCGGCGCCGGCGGTCTCGCTGCGCCCGGGGATGACGATGACCAGGTTGGTGCCCAGCGAGGAGAACTCGCCGCGTACATACTGGCGCGCGCCCTCCCCCAGCGCCGTCAGCATCAATACCGCCGCCACACCGATACCCATGGCCAGCAGCATGAGCAGGGTACGGTTGCGATAGCCGGTCAGGGCCCGCCAGCCGTAGCCGATGACATCAGTCGTGCGCATGATCCCGCGCCGGCTGCTGATCACGGTCGATACGGCCATCGACCATCTTGATATGGCGCACGGCACGATCACCCAGCGCCGGATCGTGGGTCACCACGATGAGGGTGATCCCTTTCTCATGCAGCGCCTCCAGGCTGGCCACCACCTCCTGCCCGGATTTCTGGTCCAGGTTGCCGGTGGGTTCATCGGCCAGCAGCACCGAAGGCTCGGTGATGGTGGCGCGGGCGATGGCGACCCGCTGGCGCTGACCGCCGGACAGTTGTTCCGGCTTGTGGTGGGCGCGATCACTCAGCTTCAGGGTCTCGAGGGCGGCCTTGACCCGCGCCCGGCGCTCCGCCGGCGCCACCCCGGCGAGCAGCAGGGGCAGCTCGATGTTCTCCGCCGCCGTCAGACGCGGGACCAGGTGAAAGGCCTGGAACACGAAACCGATGCTGCGGTTGCGCACCTGTGCCTGCTCTTCCTCGCTGAGTTCGGTGACGTTCTTGTCGTTGAGGAAATAGGCCCCGGCACTGGGCCGGTCCAGCAGGCCGATGATATTGAGCAGGGTGGACTTGCCCGAGCCGGACGGGCCCATGACCGACAGGTATTCGCCCTGTTCCACGGTCAGGGCCACATCATCGAGGGCGTGCACCGTCTGGTCGCCCACCTGGAAATCGCGGTGTATCCCCTCCAGGCGGATCATCGTGCCGACACACTGTCCGGCTGTGCTTCCACCTCTACCCGTGCGCCGTCCACCAGGCCTTCACGCCCCAGGGAACGCACGACCTGCTGGCCTTCGCGCAGGCCCGACAACACCTCGGTGTATTGCCAGTTGCTGAGGCCGATTTCGAGCTGTACCGATTGGATCGTGCCGCTGTCCGGATCGTACACGTACACGCGCATACCTTCGAGCAGGGTTTCACTGGGAATGCGCAGGGTATCGTCGTGTCGTTCCAGGATGACCTCGATGTCCGCACTGTAGCCGGGCAGCATATTGCGCTCATCACTGGTATCCAGGAAATCCACTTCCACGTCCACGGTACGTGCCTGTTGCTCGCGATCCAGCACATAGGGTGCGACGCGTCGCACGGCGCCCTCGAAGTGTTCCTTGCCGAAGGCGTCGAGCAGAATGCGCGCCGGCATGGTGGCGCGAATCTCCGGCGCGTCCACTTCGTCGATGGGTGCCAGTACATACAGGCAACTGGTATCGATCAGGTCGATGGCGGGTGGCGTGGGAATACCCACGGGTGAAGGCGTGACGAACTCACCCAGCTCGCCGTTGACCTCGGCGACGGTGCCGGTGAAAGGCGCCATGAGACGAGTGCGCGCCAGGGCGGCCTCGGCCACCTGCAGGCGCGCCGCGGCCACCTCCACGTTGGCGCGTGCCGCCGCGCAACCGGCGGCGCGGGCACGGGCCTGCCCCTCGGCCTGGTCGGCCACCTCCTCGGAGACGAGGTTCTGCTCACGCAGACGAATCAGACGCCGTGCCTCCCGCTGTGCCACCTCGGCGGTGATGCAGGCCTCGCTGGCGCGCGCCTCGCTGGAACGCTGTTCACTGCCGGCCAGCGTCACCTGGGCTTGCAGGTCATCGTTCCAGATCTCGAACAACAACTGGTGTATCTCCACCCGGTCGCCCTCGCGTACCGGCAGGCGCGCGATCTGGCCGCCGGTGGAAGGCGACAGGCGGGCACGGCGGCAGGCCATGAGGGTACCGGCGCGGGTGTTCGCGACGGTACGTTCCACGCTGCCGCGCTCGACCGTCACCAGGGAGACGGGGATCGGTTTGGGTCGTTGCAGCCAGAAAATCAGCGCGGCGAGCAGCAGCGCCAGCAGGATGACCGTGATGACCAGCTTATAGCGCCGTGACAAACAACACCTCCGTAGCAGATACGTCCTGTCGGGCTGAAGCCCAACCTAAGGCAACCCTGGTTAATCCGTCATGCCGGCGCAGGCCGGCATCCATCTTTCTGATTCCTCTGGATTACTCGCTTCGCTCGCCCTTCGGGCCGCCCTGCGGGCGTTCAACGCACTCCGTGCTTTTGTCCGGCATTCGCCGGAATGACGAAATTAGAATTGATCAGAACTTTCCTGAAAAGTCCCGGTGTCAGCCTGACCCTAGGGGGCTTCCTGCGCCTGCACATACCACAGGCGACTGACCCCCGCCGCGTCGCGACTGGTCCAGAGCAAGTGCAGGTTCCCATGGGGATCGAAGGCGATGGCCGGTGCGGTGTGGGCCTCGGGGCCGTACCCTGGGGGCACGGCCTGGTCCTCGCTCCAGTCGCCCGCCTCGCGCCAGGACATCCACAGGTCGGGACTGTCATCGCGGGTATCATCCCACACCACCAGCGCGGTGCCCTGCGGCGACAAGGCCACGGCCGGGCGCCATTGGGGAATATTGGCACCAAAGAGATCCTGTACGGCTTCGTTGGCGCCGAAGGTCGCACCGCCGTCGGCGCTGAAGGCGGCATAGACATCGTAGCCGGAACGATAATCGCGCTTGTCCATCCACACGGCCACCACCTGCTCGTCGCGCGTTGCCAGCGCCACGCGGGTTACGCCATAGCCGGCGCCGAAGGCCACGGAGCGCGGATCCTCGGGCTGATCGTTGAGTTCCCGCGGTGGCGTGAATTTTCCTTCCGGGGGGCGAAAGGCGGTGACGATACGGGTATGGCCGTGGCGACGATCCTCCCAGGCCGCCAGCAGCCCGGCAGCGCTCAAGCCCAGGCTGGGATAGAGCTGATCCTGGCGCGCCGGCTCAGCATCGATCGGCTGCGCCCTGCCTGCCGTCAGGCCGCCATCCTGCGACAACCGCAGGGATGCATGGTAGAGGCGCAGCACCCCCTCCTCGCGTCGCGCCCAGGCCACTTCCATGCGCCCGGCGGCATCGACCGCCAGGGCCGGCTGGGTGGATTCGCTCTTGTCGAGTTGCAGGGGCGCGCCCAGTTCCGTGGCCGTGCCCGTGCGCAGCCAGATGCGTTCGTCCTGCTCCCAGGCAAACAGGAACCGACCCCCGCCCAGGGCCGCCACCACGGGCTGATAGGCCTCGGCGCCGGTACTGAGTTGCCAGGCCGGTCCGAAATCATTCCCATCCAGTGCGCGGAAGGCCACCCGTACCTGGTAGGCGCCCGCGGCGTTGTCGCCCCACACCACGGCCACCTGTTCCGCATCCGCCGCCACCTGCTGACGGCCTGCGCTGTCGATCTGGTGGAACAGGCCGGCGCGTGGTGCCTCACCCAGCGTCCGGGCTGTATCGAATTGCCAGTCGAAAGCCGCGACAGCAGGAGATGCCAGAGAAAACTGCAGCAATAGAGCAAAGACGCTCAGAAATCGGGGGACAGTATACTTATTCCAGTTTCGTCGAATCTTCTTCGTACCAGAAATAAGTATACTGTCACCATATTTCGCACAGCTCATCGCGCCTGCTCCGCCAAGAACTCGAACAGGCCCTGCTCACGATAGTGACCGCCGGAAACATAGCGGTGGTAGTCACGAAACTCCTCGGCGGTCTTGAAGCCGGGCACGGTGAAGATGCGCTCACCATCCGGACGCAGGAAGCCGAACACGGGCGTGGCAAACACGTTCATGCGCGCACCCAGCTCCATTTCCGTAATGCGTTCACCGTTGGGCAGGGTCATGCGCCGGCCGCTCTCGGCATCCACGTATACCAGTACGTAATGTTCGGTATAGAGTTTGCGCAACTCCACATCGGAAAAGCTTTCCTTGTTGGTCTTTTCACACCAGCCGCAACCGTAGCGACCGAAATACAGGAACACGGGCTTGTCCTGTTCCTTGGCCAGGCGCAGACCCTCGTCATAGGACAGGAAAGGATATCCTTCCGGCGCATCCGCGAATGCCGGTGTACCGAACAAGCCGCAGAGAATGCACAGTACAACGGCATAAACCGGGGACAGACCACGGTTTACACTACGCATGGGGTTTCACCGCCTCGATGGTGGCCGAAACCACGTAGTCGGTCACCGCATGGCCCGGCGCCCAGTCGCGGATGAACTCCCGCGACTCGTCCTTCGGTTCGATGCGTACGGACGCGAAACCCGCTGCCTGCAGCATGGCTTCCAGGTCTCCGATCAGGGAGGCATTGCCCATGCAACCGGCAACCAGGGCGGGATCCTGGCGCATGGCCTCCGGCAGTTCCACCGTCGCCACCACATCGGAGATGGCCAGCCGACCGCCGGGTTTCAACACGCGAAAGGCGTCGGCGAATACCTGGGCCTTGTCGGGGGAGAGATTGATGACGCAATTGGAGATGATCACGTCCACCGAGGCATCGGCGACCGGCAGATGCTCGATCTCCCCGAGGCGAAACTCCACGTTGCGGTAGTCGCCCTTGCGGGCATTGTGGCGCGCCTTGCTGAGCATGTCCGGCGTCATGTCCACGCCGATCACATGGCCGGTCTCCCCCACCTCGCGCGCCGCCAGGAAACAATCGAAGCCGCCGCCGGCACCCAGGTCCAGCACCACCTCGCCGGGCGCGAGGGAGGCGATGGCGCGGGGATTGCCGCAGCCCAGGCCCATGTCGGCCCCCGTCGGCACGGCCGCCAGGTCCTCGGCGCTGTACCCCAGGCGGGTGGAAATCAGGGTATTGATGGCATCGTCATCGGAGACGCCACAGCAGCTGGCCCCGGTGCCACAGCCGGCCCCGGCATCGCTGGCCTGCGCCACCCGGGCGTAGGCGCCGCGCACGGCCTGGCGGTGGTCGTCCTGATCGGCGGCGGGAGCAGCTTGAGGGGGTTCACAACAGGACTTGTTCATAAGACACCTCGGCAATGCGGAATCGGGACAGATACGGCTGATCATACCAATAGACCACCGGATCGCGGCAATTCTCCGGGCCACCACTGTTATTCCCGCAAGGGCGGGACAAAGGTGCGGAGTGCGTTGCGCGCCCACCGGGTGTTCAGAAAGGCGGGCATAGAAAATAATTATGTAAATTCAAAAACATGGATTCCCGCATTCGCGGGAATGACGAATAAATAGTCGCGGGGATGACGAACAGCAACCCCGGGATGGCGGGTTGAGCGGAATTCTCTCAGAAATACGTGGCGGCGATCTGGTTGTGGACCCGGGCCAGGCCGAGCTGCAGCTGGTCGATGAACTTGTGCAATTCTTCCTGGAGCAGTTTCTGGGGCTTGGCGTTGAGGACCTTTTTCTGCAGGCGTGCCAGGGATTCCAGCGGTTTTTCGTTGTGGGGAAGGCTGGCCAGGCAGTTCTCCACCTCGCAAAGCGTGTGATAGAAGGCGCGCGGGAAGCGCCGCTCCTGCAGCAGAAAGGCCAGCACATCGGGACGCCGCACCCGCAGGCGCATTTCCCGCCGGTACATCTGGTAGGCGGTCAGGGATTTCAGCACGCTCATCCACTGGATGTTCTCGAAGGGTGTCAGCTCCCCGCTCAGGCCCGGCAGCAGGGAAGCGGATCGCACATCGATGATACGGGTGGTCATGTCGGCCCGCTCCAGGTTCCGGCCCATGCGCAGGAAATCGTAGCCCGCGTCGTGGGTCATGGTGCCCGCCAGCATGCCGGTGATGGTTTGCGCGCCCAGGATCACCTGGCGCAGGTATTCCTCGCGCCGGCGTCGGCCCTGACTGCTGGCGGTATTGTCCCGGGTCTGCAGGTACAGCTGGTTGATCTGCTCCCAGGCCTCGCGGGGAATGATGTCGCGGATGGTACGGGCGTTCTCCCGCGCCAGGTGCAGGGAACCCAGGATGGAGCCTGAGTTGGTGGTATCCGTGACCAGGAAACGCACCACATGGCGCTCATCAGCCTCTTCATAGCGGGAATAGAACAGGCCATCACTGCCGGTGATATCGATGAGCGGTGCCCAGCCCAGGCGCACGCGCCGTGGCAGATCCAGCAGCAAATGGCCATTGACGTTGACCAGGCGCGCGGTGTTTTCCGCGCGCTCGATATAACGCGCCATCCAGTAGATTGTTTCGGCTACCCGGGACAACATGCTCAATCAGCCTCCATGTCGACCACCCAGGTATCCTTGCTGCCACCGCCCTGGGAGGAATTCACCACAGTGGAGCCCTTGCGCAACGCCACTCGCGTCAATCCGCCGGTGGTCACATAGGTGTGTTCGCCGCTGAGAATGAAGGGCCGCAGGTCCAGGTGGCGCGGCTCCACACGGTTACCCACCAGGGTGGGCGCGGTGGACAGGTTCAGCATGGGTTGGGCGATGTAGTTGCGTGGATCGTGGCGAATCAGGTTGATGAATTTGTCGCACTCTTCGCGGCTGGCCTGCGGACCGATGAGCATGCCATAGCCACCCGACTCGTTGGCGGGCTTGACCACCAGTTTGTCGATGTTGGCGATGACATAATCCCGCTCGGGCTTGTTGATGCAGCGATAGGTGGGCACGTTGGGGATCAGGGGATCCTGGTCCAGGTAATACTTGATGATGTCGGGCACATAGGAATAGACCACCTTGTCATCCGCCACGCCGGCTCCCGGCGCATTGGCCAGGGCCACGTTGCCGGCCTTCCAGGCACGCATCAGGCCAGGCACGCCAAGCAGGGAATCGGGATCGAATGCCTCCGGATCCAGGAACAGGTCATCGATGCGCCGGTAGATGACATCCACCCGGGACGGACCCTCGATGGTGCGCATGTAGACGATGTCGTCGGCACCCACCACCAGGTCGCTGCCCTCCACGAGCTCGGCACCCATCTGCTGAGCCAGGTAGGCATGCTCAAAATAGGCGGAGTTGAACACGCCGGGCGTCAGCACCACGATCTCGGGCTGGTCGCCCGGGCGGGGCGAGAGGGATGCCAGCATGTCGTAGAGTTGCGAGGCGTAATCGTCCACCGGCAGGATGTTGTAGTCTTCGAACAGCTCCGGGAATACCCGCTTCATGACCTGGCGGTTTTCCAGCATGTAGGAAACGCCGGAGGGCACGCGCAGGTTGTCTTCCAGGACGTAGAGGGTTCCATCCGCATCGCGCACCAGGTCACTGCCGCAGACATGCGCCCATACCCGGTGCGGTGGATCGATGCCGATACATTGGGGGCGGAAGTTTTTCGAATCGGCCAGCAAGGTCTCGGGGAATACGCCGTCCTTGACGATACGCTGATCGTGATACAGGTCATCGATGAACAGGTTGAGAGCCTGCACCCGTTGCTCGAGTCCCGCCTCCACCTGCTGCCATTCCCGCCGGTCGATGATGCGCGGGATGATATCGAAGGGCCAGGCACGATCGATGGCACCTTCCTCCTCGGTATAGATTCGGAAGGTAACACCCATCACATGGATGGCAGTGTCCGCCGCGGCCTTGTACTCCTGAATTTCGGGGTCCTTGAGGGCGCGCAGATACTTGCACAGGGCCTGGGCGGCGGGTCGGGGACGACCGGCCACCCGGATCAGCTCGTCATGGAATCCCTTGACTTTGTAACTGCCCCAGCGAATCGCCATGCAAAACCCTGTGTGGCTGAAAATCCTGTTTCGAGCTTAACGCGGATACGAGCCAAAGCGCAAACAGGTTCTGGATAAACCGCTTCTGCACTATACTAGCCTGTCTTACAGGAGCGGGCTTTGCCCGCGAATGTTCGCGGGCAAAGCCCGCTCCTACAGAATCCATGCCGGTGCAGCAACCATGACCTATTGCCTGTCCATTCGCGTCAACAAGGGGCTGATCTTCGCCTCCGATTCCCGCACCAATGCCGGGGTCGACTACGTCACCACCTACAGCAAGATGCATCGTTTCGTATGGCCCGGGGAGCGGGTCTGCATCCTGCTCACCGCCGGCAACCTGGCCACCTCCCAGGCGGTGATCAACCAGATCAGCAAGGATCTGGAGCGCGAAGGCTGTGAACGCAACCTGCGCAAGGTTCCGCATCTCTACGATGCCGCGCACTATATCGGTGCGCTCAGCCAGGCCGAACAGAAACAGCATTCCGGTGCCATGGAGCGCACCAAAATCAACACCGAGGCCAGCTTCATCCTCGGCGGCCAGATCGCCGACCGCGCGCCGGAGATCTACCTGATCTACCCGCAGGGCAATTACATCAGCGCCTCGCCGGAAACCCCCTTCCTGCAGATCGGCGAAAACAAGTACGGCAAGCCCATCCTGGACCGCATCATCAGCGCCAATACCACCCTGGAAGACGCGGCTCGCTGCGCCCTGGTGTCCATCGATTCCACCATTCGCAGCAACATCTCCGTGGGCCCGCCGCTGGAGTTGGCCATCTACGAGACCGACAGCCTGGCGGAACCCCGGCACTTGACCCTGGGACTGAATTCACCTTTGTACAAATCGCTGCAAAAACGCTGGAACGAGGGCCTGCGCCGCAGTTTCCAGCGCCTGCCCCGCTTCGACTGGGAGGAGCCTAACTGACGCCGCGGATCACCTCATGGACGAAACGCAGCTTGTGAAGGGCCATATCGGAAAGAATGAAGGGATAGGCATCCGGCAACCCCATGCTGCGGTTGAGGGCATTGAGGCCCACACTCAGGCGGTCCCAGTCGTGCAGCAAGGCATCGAAGCTGGCCACATCGGCCTCGGCCGGTGACGGTGACTGGGCCTCTTCACCATTCGGTGCCAAGGTACGCAAACCGAAATCCTGGGCGGTTTCCAGGGTATCGACCATGTGCAGGTAGTGGGCCCAGGTCTCGGCCCAGTCCTCCCAGGGATGGGAGCTGGCATAGGCGCTGATCCAGCCGTTATGCCAATCGCCACGCGGACCCTGCTGGTAATACGCATTGAGTGCCTGCTGGTAATCGAGCCGTTCGTCACCAAAGCGTTCCCGAAAACCCTCCAGCCAGTGGCTGCCGCGCACCAGTCGATCCCAGTAGTAGTGGCCGCATTCGTGGCGAAAATGCCCGAGCAGGGTGCGGTAGCCCTCGTTCATCATTTCACGCATCTTTTCACGGGCGCTGTCCTGCGCCTCGCGGAGATTGATGGTGATCATGCCGGAGCGGTGCCCGGTCAACACCTGGTTGGCTTCGTTGATCTGGTCGCTGAACTCATCCCCGCCCAATTCGTCTTCCATGAATTCGAAGGCGAGGCCACGAACGGGATCCTGATCGCGGCCTATGATGGGCAGGCGCAATTCACGCAAGGTATACAACAGGCGACGCTTGGCCAGCTCGATGCGATGCCAGAGCTTGATATTCTCCTTGTCGCCGAGATTGGGAATGATGTGATTGAGACGGCAGGAAGCACAGTAGGCATGCGTGTCCCCCTCCGCCACCAGCCAGTTACAAATATTATAGTCGCGGTGATTGGCGCATTGCCGGTAGCGGCGCCCGTCCAGGCAGGCCCGCCACAAGCCGTCCGTTTCGGGCTCCAGGGCGCTGATCTGCAATTCCTCGCTGATAAAACCGAGCATGCGGCCGCAGGCCATGCACTGGCTGTTCTCGAAATACAAGGTGTTGCCGCAAGTGCAGGAAAAGGTCTTCATCGGGAATGCCCGTCGATGGAAAAACAACCGGGTGGCGGCCAGGACTGGAGTATGGGCTCAGTGTATCACAGCCCCAGCCACCCGCGACTCAACCCAGCAGCAGCTTCATGCCCAGCAAGGCCAGAAACGCAGCGAAGAAGCGTTTCAGCAGGCGCTCCGGTATGCGGTGGGCCAGGCGCGCCCCCAGGGGCGCGAACAGGACACTGGCCACGACGATACCCGCAAAGGCCGGCAAATTGACATACCCCAGGCTCAAGGCCGGCAGCCCGGCCTGTTTCCAACCGGTGATCATGTACAAGATGGTTCCGGTCACCGCGATCGGCAACCCGATGGCGGCCGAGGTGGCCACCGCCCGCCGTACCCCCATGTTGCACCAGGTCAAAAAGGGAACGCTCAAGGTGCCGCCGCCGATACCCATCAAGGTGGACAGGGCACCGATCAGCATGCCGGCGAGCGTCATGCCCGGACGCCCCGGCAGCTGCCGATGCGGACCCGGTGCCAGATCAAATGCCATCCGGATCGCCACCAGCAGCAGGAAAACAGCGAATGCCATGCGCAGGATATCACTGGGCAGGGCCGCCGCCAGGTTGGATCCGAGGATGCCACCCAGGATGATCCCCGGCGTGATCCGCATAAACACCGGCCACTCCACCGCACCGCGACGGTGATGGGCACGAATCGAGGACAGTGAGGTCGTGACGATGGTGGCCAGTGAGGTACCGATGGCCAGGTGCATGACCACTGACCCATCCACGCCCTGCCCGGCAAACACCAGCGCCAGGACAGGCACGATGACAAGGCCGCCACCGATACCCAGCAGGCCGGCAAGCAGGCCCGCCAGGGCGCCCATGGAAAGCAGAATCAGGAGGTCCATGACACTTCTCCCGCCCTTTTTCGCCGATTGTCATGGATCCGTTCGATATGGGCAATACATAAAAAAGGCCCCACCAGGGGCCCAAGTCAATCATTGATCCACGCGAGCCGCCTTATCGGGCTCGAGCTGCTTCAGCGTTCGATTTTAGAAACCTTTGTCCCCTCGATGCTGACCCCTGCCATCAACCCTTGCTGACTGAAGATGAAGGCATAGGCGTCTTCCTTGAGCGAAGAGGTCGAAAGATTTTTAGCCACGCCTTCATCGACCACGACGATGGTCGGCCCGACACCGATCTCCCAACCCTTGGTTTCCTCGACATAGCGCACTGCTTCATCGGTCATCAGGAAAACGGCATAGCCATACGACTGGGCACCGATCTGAAGACCCCAGGAGCCGCTCACCGAATTATAGTAATCGACGACCTTCGATCCTTTTATCAGGACGCCCTCACCGTAACTGCCACCGAACACGAGGCCCGCCTTCACGATATTCGGGAACACCAGTACCGCCTTGGCGGACTTTGAAAGGATTTCGGCTACCGGGCTGGTCTGGTAGAGCGTCTGCAGTGCCTGCCTGGAATCCTTGTCCAAATCCTCGGCAGTCGCAGCGATCGCCTGACCGATGACACTGAACGCCAGGATTGATGCGACCACGAACAGCATCGCACGGACATTCTTTTGTACTGTAACCATCTTGATACTCCTTTCTTGTCTGGTGTGAGAACAAGATTAGCTACATGAGCGTGTTCCGTCTGTACGCCATCGAACATTGAAACCATGGGCGGGACGGATGGATGCCGGCATACGCCGGCATGACGGATTGACTCGCTAGATATGCAGACCACCCGCACCGAATAAGCCAAGCAGGCCAATCACGATCAAGTAGATGGCCACGATATAGTTCAGCAGTCGCGGCACGAGCAGGATGAGAATGCCTGCGATCAATGAAACCAGGGGGGCGATACTAAGCGTCATGTTCATGGTCGGCTCCTCGTCTATCAGGGTTATGCTGACAACATCAGCCTGGAGACTGTACACCACGCTGCCGCCCGGCATCATGCCAAGCCGCGAAGACTACCTATGCATTTGATAAACGTTGAATTTATGAGCCATCCCCTGCCCGCCATCCCCGCCTTCGCGGGAATGACGAGTAAATCTACCCGGGCACTATGTATGCTACCGCCCAGACAGGCACCGGCTTTCAAATCAACATGTGAAATGCCAATCCTATGAGAAGAGGTCGTCAGCTAATGACCATATCCTGAACCTGGTTATGCACGCTTCAGCCGCGCGATAGCCAGCCTTGCCGGATGTCAGGAGAATGCTTGTGCCCGCCACAAAACCTGTTCACGTCGCCACCAATCGTATTCTTGCGACCTTGCCACTCACGGATCGCAAGCGTTTTCTGTCCTCCTGCAAGCCGGTCGAGCTCGCCCATGGCGAAGTGCTTGCCGAATCCGGAGAGCGGCTCAGTCACGTCTACTTCCCCATAAAAAGCTCGATCTCCCTGCTGACTCCAATCATCGATGGTCACACAAGCCTGAAAATAGGCCTGATCGGTGACGAAGGCATGCTAGGTATACACCTCATCCTGGGAGTGGATGTGTCACCCTTGCGTGCGGTGGTACAGTGCGCGGGACAAGCGCTGCGCATGGACATCGCTTCGTTTCTTCGCGAATTCAGATCAGGCCGGGCCTTGCAACAGGAATTGAACCGTTATCTCTATGTCATCCTGACTCAATTCGCGCAATCCGCGGCCTGCAACCGTTTTCATGTAGTGGAAGAACGACTTGCCCGTTTCCTGCTCATGACACATGACCGGGCACATTCGGATGCCTTCCATGTCACGCACGAATACCTGGCCTGCATGCTCGGTGTGCGACGCGTAGGTGTGACCAAAGCCGCCAGCTCATTGCAAAGACGCAACCTGATCCAGTACAGCCGTGGCAATGTCACCGTGCTCGACCGTCGCGGGCTCGAGGCAGCAGCCTGTGCCTGCTACGCGGCTGACAATGCGGTCTATAGACGACTGATGGGATAGCGTCACTGCCGCGATTCATTTCAGGCGAAGCGTGTCGTGGATTGCGTCGCGCGTGGCAACGGGCACACCCGCCGTATCCGCATAGTCCTTCCAGCGGGTCACGGTTGCGCGCACCTCCTCGACAATGGTTTCCGCGCGTCCGCGCTTCATCGATGCTGTCTTCGCGCAGGCCTTGAAGTCCTCCAGGGTAAAGCCATCGCGCTTGCCGTTCAGTGTCATCTGGTGGGTGGACGTCCATGCGCCCGAGGGATTGAAACTGTAGGTCACATCGAATGCGGGTGACAGCGACCAGCGTCCGGCCTTGTCCATGAGGAAGGCGATGTTCTTGACGTGGTCGTCCTGGTTGCGCGCCACGACATTGAACACCATGCGGCGAAACTGCTGCTCGATCGACGCCATGGGCAGGCCCAGCTGCCGCATCACCAGCAGGGCCTGTTCATAACTGTAGGCGCCCGCCAGGTTGAAATCATAATGGGCCAGCGCGCCCAGCGACTGCATGTGCAGCTTCTCGCCGCCGGGGCCACGGTCGAAACGGCGGGTCATGAAATGACGCCGGCCATTTTCCTCGAACAGGCGACATGCGCTGATCTCGATGCCGCAGTCCCTCGCCATCAGGAAATAGGCATACTCGATCACGCCGTAACCTTGCGGGTCCTCGAGCTCCTTGTCGCGGTTGCCGCTGACCCCGTCGAACTTCAGCAGCCAGTATTCAAACCCTTCGCCCGCCGGCACCTGTCCGGAGCGGACTTCATTGGTGGCGGGATTCCAGGCGATCACCGCCTTGGCGCGGGCGCCGCCGGCCGAGGTGCCGACCCGCAGGATATCGCGCAGGGCCCGCGCCTTTTCCTCCCCATCACCCTCCTCCGTGAGGGAAACCCGCAGCCGGTTGCGATGGGCCAGTATCTCCGAGGCGAGTTCGACCAGGTGGTCGATGCGGATGCGGCTGGCCTGCCGCGCCCGGGGACCGGTCGCGGGCGCGAACTCCAGGGCCCCCATGCCGCGCTCACCCGTGTAGCACAGCCGTTCGATCACATTGAAGGAATCGGGTGTGCGCCCCTGGGTGGCCAGCCAGGTATCGATCAGGGCGTTGCCGAAGCGGTCCGGGAGGGAGTCGGCCAGCAGTCCCGGCAAGCCATGAAAGGTCTTGCGCGGCAATTCGGGGAAACGATACACGGCGCGGGACAGGGGCATGACGATGGGGGAAAGCTCGATGCCGCTTTGCGCAAAGGCCGGCTCGTACTCGAAGGCGGCGACCTGCGCGCCCTCCTCCAGTGAGACCGCGCCGATGGTGCGCCCCCACAGCCGGACCTCGGCCAGGGTCGTCATGCCTCGTCATCCCAGGACCAGGGCTTGCCGGGCGGTTCCGAGCCACGCCGTCCCGGGGCCCGTTGCCGCACCTTGCCCTTGCGTTTCAGCTGGTCCATTGGCCGGGGTCCGGCCGCGGGGATCAGGACCTCCAGACCCGGCAGCGCCTCCAGTACGCGCAGGATCCGCACCAGGCTCGACAGTTGTGCCGAGTTCCCGGCCTCGATGCGCTCCAGCGTGCGCTTGGCGATCCCCGCCTGCTCCGCCAGCTCGGCCTGGGTGAGCTGCAACTCGAGGCGGCGCGAGGCGATGCGCGCGCCGAGCTCGTCCAGGATGGCATCATCGGTGAGGAGCTTGGATATCTTCATAGTCGTCAAATAATACGAATTGAATCGTGTATGAAGTTGAATATCGGCAGTTATGACGATATATAGATCATTCAACCTACTTATGCAAGTCGTATTTATTGACGATTTAGATCTATTTTTCTCTTTTTATCGTAAATTATGACGACTTATTGGTTTTTTT
>SWBZ01003412.1_pt2 | contig 22766 bp, 19 predicted proteins | sample 4693031 | NCBI WGS metagenome assembly SWBZ01 (sample SAMN10267274, study PRJNA491770) | bioreactor metagenome | isolation source: DHS bioreactor inoculated with | place: Japan: off Shimokita Peninsula
TTGTCCTTTGTATTTTTGCTAATCCGAGAGTGTGATAGATTTGAGTTTCCATAATTTTCAAATATAGATGCAATAATTATGCCAGGTTAATACCCATGCTCTTATTCCAATTCGAAAAATGCTCGAATCGTTCAGCGTTGTTTTTCTGTAATCGAATTGGCCGCCCACGCGCATCAAAAATCACGCCACATAATCCGCCTTGAACATTCAAGCCTTTTTTAATATTTTTCCCAAATTGGTTCAAATCGATATTACTGAGAGATTCAAAGAATATTTTGACCGTTTGGCCTACTGATAAAGGAATTTTTACAATTGAACCTTTGAGGATTTCTTCTTCCAGATATGTTCCATCTTTATACTCCATTCTTATTTTTAATATCGGAGTTCCGAATTTTGCCCGTGACTGAATGGAAAATACTTTTGCTAAGAGACTTATCGAGGGTCCTTCCAAGATTTGAATCGGTAATATCGGATTATCAATAGCAATACTACCCAGGACAGGCAATATACCATTGTGATCAAGATATAAATTTGTGATTCCTTTGGGTTGAATTGAATCCAGCATGATGAGAGTAATGTCATTGGGGTTTTCAAAATTCGATAAGTAGTCTGCATTTATTACGATCTGAGTCCAATAATCCGAAGAAATGGAATATTTGTTTTTAAAATTTAGATAACCCGTCTTAATTAAGTTTTTTAACATCCCTAAATCTAATAGATAATCGTCTCTTCCATTTGGGATCGTTTCAGGCCGGATTGATTTATCCCAAAAATAATTGTTGATTTCTTCCATTTCAATGCTTTTGGGTAACCAGGTCGAGATTTCTTTGATATTCGTTTCGGAAATGTACTGTTCTGGATTCTTAAACAATAAATTTTCCGTTACACTTTGATGTAAGCTACCATTTTTGTTACCAGCAATTGATATCATCTCTTTACCTAAATCAATCACCAGACTACTCGCCATTTTTTCAGCACTTAATCTGTTCAGAAAATTGGTCATGATTCCATTTGACTGATTAAATGGCATAGGCACTGATTTGGTATAACTGAATAAATACTCAAAACCAGGGATTTTTCTTACCATCATTTGTGAAGCGATTTCATTGATGGTGGTCAAAGCAGGCATCAAGTTTTCGTCATCCAGGGTAGGCCGGATGTTGTCTGTAACGGATAACTTAGCAATGGAAGCAGTCATTTCCTGAATTTTGTTAGCGATGGCGGAATTGCCTGCATAAACCAGCTCGGGTAACTTTTCAGCAGGTAAATGTTTAATACAAAATAATATGATTTCCAACATTCTTACAATCGATTTATTGGCACCATTTTCGGTACCACCGGAAAGTAAAATGATGTCAGGATTCTGGTTGACAACAGATGATAGTATCTCTTCAATTTTTCTGGGATCATTTAACCTGATTTGATCTAAATGGTTTAAATGTGTTGTATTTAATAAATGGCCCAGGCTGGAAATTGACACATCTTCTAATAAGCCAGCTGTAATGATGGAAATCTGGTTCAGAAACCCATACGTGAAAGCAACTTGATCAATTCCACTTCCATCTGATTGTGCAGGGACGATCAAACACATTTGTTCATCAATCAACATTCTGCCGGTAATTTGCTGAAGGTGATCGATTGCTTTAAAAAATCCTTCTCGGAGATCGTTATATGGGGGCTTGAATGTCGTTTCTGCTTCACTCGTAGCAAGCAGATGAAATTTCCCATCCACTACATCGAATAGATATAATTTGGTCGTATAAAAATCAATTTTAATACCCAGCACAGAGGAAAATTCAATTGATTCACTCATTTTTTTACCCAATCACCAAATTATAAATAAATGTAATGATGAAGTTAACCCTTTCAATCAAAGCTAGTACTGAAGAGATGATGACTCCTGCAAAAATGGAACCTAATGTGATCCCGATAAATACTGAACCCACATTTTTTATGGATTGTAAAACCCTGGCAAGCCCGGTTTGAATTTCCCCGTTTATAGTTGTTGTAAATTGAAAATACAGCAATGATGAAATTGCTCCTATTAAGAGAATAATTCCTCCAATTAGTTTTGGAAAATTTAACGAGCTTAACGAAAAAGGTTCAGTGATCATATCAATCATTGGAAGCAGCGTGCCTGAAAAGGCACTTGTCAAAATGATGGCCGCACCACTTCCAACTAAAAATGCGAGGGAAATATCACCAATCGAACTCGTCCTTTTGAACAATTTAAAAATTAAGAGAATTGAGAGGATGATCGGTATCAGATGAATCGCCCTCTGGGTAATTTCACCTGTAAATAATGGGAGGATTAATTTAGGAATTAAAACCTGATAAAAAATCAATACCAATATATAAGCAGCAGCAACCCCAATAAAAAAATAGGTGGCAATTCTGAATAGCGGGTTATCGCCAAAAATATAGCTAAAAACCATAATCGTCAGGATAAAACTAAAAAGTAACCAGAAAAAGGTGTCTAGATTCATTTATTTTTCTCAGAACTTTCAGATCCCAGTGCTTTTTTAAAAATAGAAATGACGCCGCCAGCCAGTAAGAAAAATACAAATACCATGGCTGCTAGTTGAACGATTGCCCAATACCGACCAATGTCGTTTGTGTTGGTTTTTGAAAGTAAATTAAAAGCCAGTCCTCCCATCATTCCACTCAACATTCCATCCACCTGATTTGTTCTTAAGTATGGTTGCATGAGTGGTGCAGCTTTAGTGGTTGAAATTAATAATAAATCTGATTTTTCAACCAATAAGTTAATCTGTTCAATCCATAATTTTGCATTCTCTGAGTTGTCAGTCACCAGGACAATCATATCGAAATCATTGGCTGAATCGATCTCAGAGAGCGGTACTTTTTTCCAAAGTTGTAGATTCAAATCTATACCGGGTGAGGTTGCTCTAGGATTTAACAGAAAAGCCTGTATACCGGGACCATAACCAGGTAGATAACCAAGATTAGTGACCCGCTCTTCATGGTTATATGCGGGAACTTTTGGATAAACGTTACTCAGTATTTTCCCTGCTACTAAAAAGCCGTTGGGATTTGTTGAAATGGTTGTAACCCAATGGTTATTGTTAAATAAATCTTCGAAAAAGCCTTCAGAAATCAAGTTCAATTCCGGATAAGAGCTGCCATCCGTTTCAAATATAACTAAAACATGACTTGGGGATTGACTTCGATTGAGATAACCTGTTGCGAGAGTATGGAATCTGACTGCATCAGCGGGCAGATTCTCGGGGAAGTTTAAGCTAGAGTGGTCAATGAATGATGAATAGACAATAATCAACAAAAGGAAAAAAGGAACCAGATAAATTTCCAGACGATAAAGAAGAGACTGCTGTTTTTTCTTTGTGGCTGTACTCGATAGTGTCGGAGAAATTACTTCCTCCAATATTTTCAAGTGCATTTTTTGCTTATCAGTTATGTTGATCGTTGCCGAATAGGCAGGGGGTGCTGAAAAAGTTTTGGCAACATTTTCAGATGATAAAACTCCCTGGAATCCTGCCAAAGGGCCAGATTTTTCAATGCTGCTTTGATATTTTTGTTTTGGCAACTCCGGCGTTACGGCTTCGATGGGTCTGATTGCTTTTAACCAATCAGGAAGATTCCCTCTTTCTATATTCGTTCCTTCAGAAGAATATGAAGCTTTCTCTTCTTCCATTTCTTGAAATGGTGGAACCTCTTTACTTTCTACACCAATATTTTCTAACCAATCAGGTACCTCTCCGATTTTAAATGCGGAAAAAGGTTCATTTGATTCTTCCGGAATACCTTCTTGATCCTGGTCTTGATCTTCAGTAATTAGTAGATCATCATCAGGAACGGAAAGCTGAGTACCCTGAAGCCAATCTTCATTTTCGTCAAGTCCAATAAATGGTGATACAGAGTAACTCTCTAACTCATTTCCATCAAATATGAATGCAGATTCCTCTGATCGTTTTTGATCTATCTCACTGTCATCCTGGTCTAATTCATTTCCGATTGCTTCGCGAACCTCAGGTTTAGAATCCACGTCATTTGTCGTATCTGGTAGCATATCCAGTTTATTGAATAATAGAACAGAATCATAAGTTTCTTCAATATCCATCTCCGTATCATCTGCTGAAATCGATAGATCGGCAGCTGGTTCTGCTTTTAAAGGATTAATTTCCTTGAGGAATTGAAGGAGTTCATCCGATTCAGTTGAACTTCCAGGTTCAGATTCTTGTTTTGGTTCTTCACCACCGAGAAAATTTGTTTTGGATAACCAATCTGGTATATCAAATGGTTCTTTTGATTTATCATCGGCTTCTGAGGTCTCATCTGAAACAGGAGATAGCCAGTCAGGTATATCTGAATCCTCCTGGATTTCATCTTTTTCAGATAATTTGGAAATGTTTTTACTGAGCCAATCCGGAAATTCTTCTGCCGGCAAAATATTCCCATTGTCATCAGCATCGAGTGCTGAGGGAAATTCAATTTGCCAGTTTTTCTTAATCTCCTCCAATGTAGACGATGTGTTCGAGGCGGATTCTTCTGGAACCTCATCCTGGTCGTTGGCGAGCGGTGACTCTTCATCGATGGGTTTTTGGGTATTTCGAAAATCAGAAATCCAATCTACTGTCTCTTCCTTAGGTTGATTATCTTCATCACGCAGTGATTTAATCAGATCATCATTCTCTGAAGATGAATGAGATTCCATGGATTTTCTGGATTCAAGCTTATTGTATTCACTATCTGTCTGTTTGATGTCCCGGATCCTTTTGAGCCAATCAGGAGAATCCTCGTTATCTTCCGCAAAAGGTTCTGATTGATTTTCGGCATTTCCAGCGAGTGGAGACTCAGTTGTTTGATCGGAACCTTCTGCTCCTCTCAGGAATGATAACCAGTCAGATTCAGAGCTTGAGTCCAGAGAATTTGAAAAAAAATTAAAACCACACTTAATACATTGGGATGCAGAAGAATCGTTTTCAGTCTTACATTGTGGACAAAGAATTTTTTCTACCATTTATTTCCTGTGATAAGGGCGGTCAAATCCGAATAAAATTCTCAGGCTTGTTAAAATCGCACCTAATGAAATACCGATTAAAATACCAGTACTACCAGCAATCGGCAATGTATTTAATGCAGTATTCAGGGTTTTCATAAGGGAAAATTTTTCTCCCAATGATAAGATTCCACTAAACAGTAGTAGAAAAATAACTGTCGAAATCCCAAAAACGATCGCTAAAAGGTTTTGTTTTTTTCTAAAAAATCGGAAGCTTGCCAGACCCAGCGATAAAGCCAAAACGGCCATCAAACTGGCTTCAACACTAATAATGGTTGTGCTGGTTAGGTTAATGAAAAATTTGTGATTAGGACCTAATAAAATTCCAACCAGGAGGACAGTTAAAAAGCCGACGATAAAAAATGGGCTGGCGAAATCACGCTTCTCATTGGAAAACACTTTATTCCAATGAACTGAAAATAAATTGATGATTGCGATCGTAAGCGCTACGGCACCCACGATGATTGCCCAATCTAAAATATAAAATCTAACAATGCCCAAAATCGATTCTGGAAAAAACAAACCCAAAATTAACAAAATGCCGGATAGCGATGAAATAATAACAAGGAAAATCTTTTTCATAGCACTCCGCCGAATTTTAAGATCAGCACAATTAAAATGATCGCGATGATAAACCATCTTAAAACGTCCTGAATGAGGAGAGAAACCTTAAACATCTTTTCATCGGACATTTGCGCAGGAATTGCAAAGATTTCCTCTCCTATTAAGACTTCTTCAGAACAGGCGTAACTTACTGATTGTCCTTCCAAACTATCAGTGGCTGCTAAAGAAAAATGATTCTTTTTATTATTTGAATCAATCAATAATCCAATTTCTGGTCCGATGTTTCCAGCAAAAATCTGTGTCGATAGAGTTTCATTCGATGAAGGGGGTATCGCTCCAGCAATATAACTTAAGTTGGTTGCACCGGATAAATATGCGCTGGAAACAAAGTCAGAACCTCCACTGGACTTGTCATTCAGTACGTTTTGATGTTGCGATTGAGCTAACAAGGTCAAATCCCCAGATCCGGCAGTAGTCACCGGTGGATTGTCACTTAAGATGCTCTGATCAATGATCTGGTTCAAGGTTTCCAGACCAATAAACGAGGCAGCACCATGAATATTATTTAAATCTGATTTTCCAAGTGAAACATGCAATCCCTTGCCATGTTCGATGGATAATCCGATCGATTTCCGTAAATTAATTAACGAGTCACTTTTTTTTATTTCAAATCGGTTTCTTAATGAGGTGAAATAAAAAATGAACCCTACGATCAGGATGATTAGAATGAACATCAAAAAAAATGGCAAAACGGTGTTACTCATTAAATTCCTTACTGTTTAAATATTCCAGAAATGCTTTCGATTGTTCTTGATCTTCCAATAGTGTTGCCAACTGATCTAAATTTGCATTATGAAAAAAAGGTTGGGTCATCAATAATGATTGTGCTGCTATTATCCTGACAGGACCGGACGCTTCCAATAAAAATTGAAAAAACCCTAACAAATGAGTTCGTTGCAAGTATTGAGCCCATTGATGCCAATTATTGTGATTGACCTGCATTCGTTAAGTATAGCAAATATTAAATTTTATTTTCCGTTTCATAATAATTTCCATAAATTCATTCCTCCTCCTCGATCAGCAAATGCTATGATCTCTTGTTTCATACTATTTTTATTTTTCCAGAATGTGCTGATTTGTGATTGATACTCAGCGATCGCTGCGTGCCAGATCATGACATTCGCCTCCGATAAAGCAAATTTTATTGGTGTTAGCTGCGAAAAATCGAATTGAGAATCCTGTGATTTTATGATGTACGGATAATCTTCATAATATAAAATGGTGCGGTTTGAAATCTGTTTAATGGCTGCCACGATAATACGATGATCAATGTGATTACCAATGGCCATTGGAGAAACGATGATATCTTCTGGTAATGATGAAGTAAGAATGTCCGTATAGATTTTATTGACCAGATATTGTTGGGAGGTCGGAATTGGCTGATACAAATCAACTTCTTCTTGCACGATCGGGTTACCGCATCGATCTCTACGATAAATGCAATCTGGAAGGTTGAAATGCATGTATGCAGCGCCAAGTATCCTGCAGGCTCTGCGATCCTCTAAACGTCTTATTTTCGGGGCATCCAGGGTCAATTTCCAGCGATTGTGTAGTGACAATGCAAAATCCGACAGATTGGAGCCTTTCGGTGATCCTGAAAAAAATGTCCAGATTTGTGTATCAACATTGTTTTTTGCTAGATGGTTTACGATTCCTCCAACAGATAAAGCAACGTCATCGAGGTGAGGGGAAATAAAGAGATAGCGCATAAAATTTTCCAATTTTGAAACGTGATAAAATCATTTTAATAAAAAATAAAAATAAAAGTAGTTTTCAAGGAGAATAATATGAGTTTCCTTGCAGATTTGTTGGGAATTGTACCCAGCCCTGCTCATGCCAGGGATGAAGTGGATCGACTATTAAACGAGCTATTGCGCATAGGTGAAACTGAAGATTTTTTATCCGAAAGACCCGGTGGATCATTTAATGTCCAATGCCGGCATGTGCGGGCGATCGAAATTGGGAAGCGGCTAAATGCAATCGGGGGAGAAAAATTAATGAAGTATTCACTCCGAAAGGTTAAAAAGAAACTCGGGAAAACAATTTTTGCCCATTTGGAGTATGCCTGGGATGATATCGGGCAGTGGGTAATTTAAAGCAAAAAACCAGTTATTTCCTGATTTTTAGACGAATAAAATTATTTTAGTGGGCCCGGAAGGATTCGAACCTTCGACCAAGCGGTTATGAGCCGCGCGCTCTGCCGCTGAGCTACGGGCCCCCTCGGCTTCGAAAATTATATCACAAAGAAGATTTCATTGGAAAAATTGTGCAGGATATAATTAATGTTTTTTGTATCCTTTTAATAATTTGGGAAATTGTTTTTGGTGCGCAGGCTAGCCGTACGGGCGGGTTCGGAACCCACCCGTACGGCTGATAAGCGGGAGGGCATGGAGGTAATGAACCGGATCAGACCGGTTTGAGATATACGGACCCGGGTTTTTATCAGGGGCATGGGGAACAAATTTGAAACCTGAGTATCACAAATAAGTGACCTTAATGCAGCTGATTTGAGTGTGAAATTACCCCTTTTTTAGAAAAGATAGAAAGCCAGGTTCTAATGCGATTTTACACTTTTATTCTTCAATTACTCGAAAGGAATGGTTGAGTAAAAAACCTTCCTCAGAAAAAGTGGATAGAAAAAGAGGCTGATTTTCATCATCAGCCTCTTAAATCTCCGATGCAGCGTTCACCAGAGATCAGCAATGGCAATTATCGGGTAGTGATATCCTTGCCTGTCTTGATGACATACAGGGGAGCTTCATGATTCCAGATTGCCTCCCAGACTGATTCTGCATTCAACACAACCAGGTCTGCCTTGCCACCTACTTTCAGATGATGATCTTCCATGCCCAAAGCCTGGGCGGCGTTAGTCGTGATCAAATCATAAAGAATTTCCATCTCCTGGCGGCTATTCATCCACATCAAATGAGCGGCCAGAAATGCAACTTCCAGCATGTTATTACGACCGAAGGGGTAATACGCATCGGCAATATCATCCTGACCCAGTGCAATTCGTACCCCTGCTTTATAGAGGTCTTTGACCCGGGCGTACAATGGACCGGTCTGAGGGTCGGAAACAACACCGATTTGAGCACGTTTCAGGAGATATTCAATTTTTCGATAATAAGGTTCCGGATAGAGCGCCATGGCACGGCTATGCTGCGCGGTTACACGACCCTCCCAGCCATTTTTAATGGTGGTCACTGCCAACATCTCAAGGGTTTTGAGGGTTGGGTCACCGGCATCGTCTATTAACATCGAGACCGGTTTGTCGTATTTCATGGCAATGGCAAACATCCGGTCGATATGTTCCTGGGCATGCGCATCGGTATACTCAATCCACGGAATACCACCCACAACATCTGCACCTAACTTCATTGCTTCTTCGATGTATTCTTCTGCACCGGGGTCTCGGACGACACCATCCTGGGGGAAAGCCACAACTTCTACTTTGACTCGATCTTTATATTCTTCTCTGGCTCTAATCAAGGCCTTTACACCCTCTAATTTTGCTTTGGTATCCGTGTCAGCAAATGCGCGGATATGGGTGTTACCAAATTTCACAGCCAGATTGAGGGCTTTGCGAACATTCTCGATAATCCAACTTTCGTTGTATTGTTCCTTCACGTTCGCTGCCAACTCGATTGCGGTCATGGCACCGCCCATGGAACCATCGGTGTACGCACCCATTGCGGCTTCATCCATCATGGAAAGCGTGTAGACTTTGCATAGATGCAAGTGGCCATTCACGAAGGACTCGGTGACCAACTTGCCCTGTGCGTCAATTACTTTCTTTGAATCCCCGTCGACCTGGGGATCAATTTTTACGATTTTGCCATCCTGAATAGCGATCTGATATTTTTCGCCTTGCGAGGTGCGTGTTACTGCATTCTTGATTATTAAATCGTAAGTCATTTGAAATTGCCTCCTGGTTTAGTTTAATTTTTATTTCTATCTTGCATTAATTTCTGCGCCATAAGCGCACCATCTTTGATGGGTTCATACCCGGTGCACCGGCACAGATGTTTGTTCAACGAATTTGAAATTTCAAGCTCGGATGCTTGCGGTTTGTTTTCAAGTAATCCGTATAATTCCATGACAATACCCGGCGTACAAAAACCACACTGAATTGCCCCAGACTCTGAAATGGATTTCTGAATGGGATGTAATTCTTTTCCTTTGGCAAGTCCTTCAATGGTCAGAATTTCAGTACCAGCAACTTTGCTGACGGGGGTATTACAGCTTTTGGTGGCTTTGCCATTAATAACCACGGTGCATGTTCCACAGGTTGCATTGTCACAACCTCTTTTTGTGCCAGTAAGGTTCAGTACTTCCCGAATCACATCGATCAACATCATTTCAGGGTCAACTTCAACAACGCGGAGTTGACCATTCAGTGTAAAACTAATTTTCTCTACCATTATGCGTACTCCTTTTGTTGTTTGTTCGCCAAAGCCTGTTTGACCATTTCAGGTGTTACCGGAATTTCGAAGAAATCCACACCGATGGCATCGTAAATCGCATTTAGAATCGCTGGAGCAGGTCCAATCACGGGGTGTTCACCGATTCCGCGTGCGCCAAAGGGACCAATCGTACCGGGATTTTCGAGAAATTCAATGGTTTGTTGTGGGGCTTCTTTGTAGGTTGGTAAATGATATTTGAATAGATGAGGATTGGTAATCTTTCCTTCTGCGTCAAATTCTACTTTTTCATATAAGGTTGCACCAATTCCCATCAAAACACCACCCATCACAGACCCGCGGATCTGTAAGGGATTGATCACCTGACCTACATCAAAGGTTGATGCAAAATGATCTACAAAAATCTTTCCAGATTTTTTCTCAATGCGAATCTCGGCTGCCTGGGCTCCGAACGTATATTCGACACCTAAACTACCCTGACCGTTCTGATCAGGATTTGAATAGCGTGGCAAGCGTGCATCCGAGACAGATTGCGCTACTTCCCCGATTGTGATACCGTCACTGGTTATGTAACCCCGACTCAAGTCTGGAACGGCAACACGAATACTAGGGTCATTTTTCAGGAATACAAATTCACCATCATAATCCAGATAATCCACATCCGTTTTCAACACCTGTGCTGCTGTCTGTTTTAAAACCAGAATCAGTTTATCAGCAGCACGAATGATGGCCCTGCCACCCTGGGTCGTAAACATGGAACCAATGGTCTGCCATTCGTAGGGTGAATATTGGGTGTCGATATCATTGTACACTCGAATTCTTTCAGGTGGTATGCTGAGCGCTTCACCGGCTATTTGTTGAACGATCGTACGTAAACCCTGGCCTACTTCTGCACCACCCATATTGATTGAAATACTTCCATCAATATTCATCTTGATGTAACAACCTTTGGTGGAAAATGGCGCGCCTTTGGGAGATTTCATCAAAGCTGCAAATCCACGACCATAATAAAAGTTATCATCTTCGCGGATGGTTTCTTTTGAGAAAACCAGCCCGCGGACTTTTTCAGCACAGGCTTGTACGTCTCCATTGGTTTTCCACATCGTTTCACCGAGAGCGTTTACTTTTCCTTCGCAAAGATAATTCATTTCTCGAAGGTCAAAAGCATTCATCTCTAATTTTCTGGCAAGTATATCCATTAATCTTTCGGTTGCAAATTGAGCTTCCTGATGGCCATACCCGCGAAATGCTCCCACTGGCGGGGTGTTTGTGTATACGGTATAACCAGTCAAATCACAATGATCAAACTCGTATGGGCCGGAACAATTATGGGTAGCTGCTATGGTTACATTGACAGCAGTATCCGCATAAGCGCCACCAGAATGCAACACCTGCGTTTCCATGGCGACCAGTTTCCCATTTTTTTTGGCACCGATCTTCATGATCACTCGAATACCATGTCCCAGCAAGGTACTGGTGAAATCTTCTTTACGAGATGCAACCCATTTCACCGGATAACCAGGCACGAAACTGGCGATGTAAGCGACTGTTTGTTCCACTGTGATATCTGATTTGTACCCGAAGCAGCCACCAATATCCGGGATATGAACGCGAACATCGGATTCTGGAACTCCATACCCATGGGCAAGATCCTGCCGGATAATAAAGGGACAAATGGATGAAGACCAGGCTTCAATGGTGTTGTCTTCTTTGAACCAGACAATTGAGCCATGTGGTTCGATTGCTGAACAGGAACCAAGAGGATATAAGAAATCACCTTCGACAACAACTTCGGCCTCTGAAAAACCATCTTTCCCCTGACCTTTTTTCAGGTGGTAAATATTGGCAACGTTTGTGCCTGGTTGCGGCTTTAATGTTGGCAGATGCCAATAATCTCCGTTTTCTTCGTGGATCAGAACGGCGTCTTCACTGATCGAATCACGGGCATCAACGTAGACGGGCAGAGGTTCATACACAACTTTAATGTGCTCTAATGCTTTTTGAGCATTAAATGTTGTATCGGCAACGACAGCTGCAACAGGTTCGCCAATGTACCTTACTTTATCCACTGCCATGGGGACAAGGTCTTTGATATTATCCCCATAATGCAATTTGCAGCCTTTTCCTGTAACCACTTTGACAACACCTGGCATTTTTTCTGCTGCAGTTGTATCAATTGAAATAATTTTTGCATGCGCAAACTCCGGCCGCAGGATGGCTGCATGCAGCATACCTGGCAAGCGGATATCATCAAGATATTGTGCTTTTCCGGTTACTTTATTGATCGCATCCGGTCGAATATATGATTTACCAATATATTTGTACTTCATTCAAACAAATCCTTTCTCAAAGTGAAAATACCATTATTCTCTTCTGTATGGTTTCAGTAATGCTGCTGGGTAGGAGGCATTTCTGCCAGCCAGTACCAATGCAATGATTGTGACGACATACGGTAAAGCCAGAAATGTTTCGTAAGGAATGGGCAGTTGTAAACCCATGGCTTGTAAGCGCAGTTGCAGCGCGAACGTTCCACCAAATATCAATGCACCACCCATGACTTTCACCGGTGACCAATTTCCAAAAATCACAATCGCGATGGCGACCCACCCGCGACCAGCAATAATGCCGTGAGTGAATGCACCTAATTGTGCCAGAGAGAGGAACGCACCACCAGCCGCCATCAAACCACCCCCAATGGCAAGCACGCTGTAACGTACCAGATAGACATTTACACCCGCAGCATCCACTGCTTCTGGATTTTCACCGACTGCCCGGATATGTAAACCATATTTGGTTCGATAAATGATGAACCATGCCAGCGGTACAATGACCAAAAATGTAATGTAGGTCAATAGATACTGGTCTGTGATTGTTCCCAAAACAGGCATATCCCCGAAAGGTTTTAAGGATTCGAAAGAGGGGATGGCTGGGGGTGTTGAGCGGCCACCATAAACCAGGCGAAAACCAAATAGAGATAATCCTGTCAGTAATAAGGTAATTCCTAAACCTGAAACATGTTGATTAACACCCAGGGAAACCGAAAGTACACCCATCAAGAGACCGGCGAGGACACCACTAAGAATTGCGACCAACAAACCGAACCAAAGGGATCCACTCTTGTCAGCCACAATAAATCCAATAAACGCACCAAAGAACATAATGCCTTCAATGCCCAAATTAAGAATCCCAGCTCGTTCAGAAAACGTTTCACCGATTGCTGCCAACAGGATGGGCGTGGAAACACGTAGTGTTGCTGCGATTAAATTAATGAGAAAGATTTCCATCACATCCTCCTGAATTTATAGCGTTGAAGAAGTAACATTCCCAGAGCGACCAACAACATGGTTGCCTGTGTCACCTCACCCAGGTATACCGGTACACCTAAGGCACGACTTAACGTCTGCGCACCCGTTTCGACGAGACCAAAGAAAACGGCTGCCAGACCCACCCCGAAAGCGTTCAGCGAACCGAGTGTAGCAATGATTACACCTGTGTACCCATATCCAGGGGAAATTTCTCCAATTAGATGGAAATGAATTCCTGCAACTTCAGCAACTCCGGCAATGCCTGCAATACCTCCACTAATTAATGCAGCCAGGAAGATCGTCTTTTCAACTTTTATCCCTGCAAATTTTGCAGCAGGTTTACCCAAACCAACTGCTCTCATTTTTAATCCAAACGAGGTGCGGGTCATCACGATCCAAAGGATAAGAATAAGTGTAACTGCTACCACAAAACCGAAATTCAAGCGTGATCTTGGCACCAATTTGAAAAAGACAGCCGATGGAGCAATTTCCTGTGATTGTGGCCAACCGGAATTAGGATCTCTCCAGGGACCATTCAGGATTGCACTGACAATATATGCCATGATCGAATTCATCAACAAGGTTGTCACCACTTCATCTACAGCCAATTTCACCTTCAACAAAGCAGGGATCAACGCCCATGCCATTCCAGCAGCAAATCCTCCAATTAACATCAATGGTAAGGCGACAATGGCAGGAATGCCGTGCATAGCCATACCAATCCCGGTAGCAGCAACTGCCCCTGCATATAATTGACCTTCTGCTCCAATATTGTAGTATCCCGATGTAAAAGCATAGGTAACAGCCACACCTGTAATAATAAGGGGTGTGGATTTAACCAGGACCTCTAACAGGGAAACTCTCGTTTGTAGCGGAGCAAGAAGGAAATAATAATAAGCTTCAAAAGGATTTGCCTCCGCCAATAGGATCAAACCGGAAGTGAGGATAAAAGTTCCGATCAAGGCAAGGATTGGAATTAATGGTTTGACCCAGAATGGAGGATTATCCGTTTTTACCAGGCGCCAGCGAGGTTTTTCAATGTTGTCCATTATGCCTCCTCTCTGAGTGCACCAGACATCATTAACCCCAATTTTTCCGGGGTTGCATCCTGTGCATTGATAATTCCGACGATTTCACCTTCATAAATGACAGCAATTCGATCAGAAATACTCAGAATTTCGTCAAGGTCTTCTGAGATGAGCATCACCGCTGCGCCTCTGGATCTTTGCTCTAATAATTGTTGGCGTACATACTCTGTAGCACCCACATCGAGTCCCCTGGTAGGTTGTGGTGCAATAACCACTTCTGGTTGGCGCGAAAGAACCCTTGCTAACAGGACTTTCTGCATATTTCCACCAGAAAGAGTTCTAATCTTATCGGTTGGTTTCGCTTTAATTTGAAAATTTCTGATTAAATCATCTGCATTTTTTCGGATGGTTTTTTTGTCCAGAAAACCATTTTTTGAATATTCCTCTAAATGTTCCAGGGCTAAATTCTCATATACGGTCAGATCACCCACAACCCCCTCATGGCGATCTTCAGGAATTCGCCCCATGCCCAATTTTGAAAATTCAGAGGGTTGTTTTCCCACCAGATTCACATCATTAATTTTAATAATGCCACTGGTTGGTAATTTAACACCACTTAAGATTTCTGCCAATTCTTTTTGACCATTCCCCCCAACACCAGCAATTCCTAAGATTTCACCTGACCTGATAAATAATTTTAAATTTTTTAAAGCTGGCAGGCCTTTGTTATCCAGAGCGCATAAGTTCTCAACCTCTAAAATTTTCTTATTTTCCGGATTAACATTGGCTTGGCGTTTGACGCCAAATGTATCTCGTCCTACCATCATGGCCGCTAATTGCTTCTGAGTAACATTAACCGTATCTACGGTACCAATAGATTTTCCATCCCGCAGGACGGTGACACGATCCGTAATTTTTGTAACTTCATCTAATTTATGGCTGATAAATATGACCGATAAACCATCTGTTCGAAGTCGATTGAGTGTTTCAAACAAACTATCTACTTCTTGAGGGACCAGAACAGCTGTAGGTTCATCAAGAATTAATACTTTAGCATTGCGATACAAGGCTTTCAGGATTTCAACTCTCTGTCTTTGACCTACAGACAAATGTCTCACGATAGATTTTGGATCAATATCCAAACCGAATCTTTCAGCGGCTTCGCCCACCTTTTTTTCAATAGCTGTTTGATCCAATACGAAACTATCCGTGTAACCAAGCACAACATTTTCAGCAACCGTCATTGGGTGAACCAGAGCAAAGTGTTGCGTTACCATGCCTACGCCATTTCGAATGGCATCTCTGGGAGAATGGATCGTTACCTTCTCATTTTCAATGATAATATCACCGGTTGTTTGTTGATAAAGACCATAAAGAATCCTCATCAGAGTTGTTTTTCCAGCTCCATTTTCACCTAACAAGGCGTGAATTTCACCTTTGCGAAGCTGAAAGTCAACATGGTCGTTTGCTACAAGTTCACCAAATATTTTGGTGATCCTTTGCATTTCTACGATGTTCATTTTATCTCCGACATTTCTCTCCCCTCGAATTTGAGGGGAGAGACTGTTTACCTAATTAAATAATAATGTCAGGTGAAAAGTGGTAAGCCCTGACATTATTTATTATTAATTTGAACCAGCAGGAGCTTCTTCCGCAATATTAACACGGAAGAGACCATCTTTAATTTCCTGTTCACGTTGTTGCACTAAGCTAAGGACATCAGCTGGTAGTTTCGCGTCCATACCATGCCATGGAGCCAGTGAGGCACCACCTTTGGCGACCATACTGAAATCTTTCAAATCCTGGGATGTGAAAGAACCAGATTTGACCTGATTAATAACATATTCAACAGTTGGTGTCATGTTCCATACCGGGCTGTTGACAACATGATCGGGACCTAATTCATATTGATCACTCATGTTACCGAAGGCGTAGAGACCATTTTCAACAGCTGCATCAATAACACCAAAGCGTTCTGCAAATAATACATCAGCACCGTTATCAATCTGTGCTAAGGCTGCTTCTTTGGCTGCAGCCGGGTCAAACCAGCTATTGATGAAGGAAACCAGAACGGTTGCTTCCGGATTTACTTCTTTGACGCCATCAATAAATGCATTAACGATACGGTTGACCTCTGGCACTGGCAAGCCACCTACAACACCAACCACCCCGGTTTCCGTCAACCCACCAGCCATCAAGCCACACAGGTAAGCTGGTTCATGAATCCAGTTATCGAAAACTGCAACGTTGGGTTCAGATGGTCCAAGACCGGAACCGAAAACAAAGGCAATTTCTGGATATTCCAAACCTACGCGGCGGACTGCTTCTTCATTGCCGAATGCATCACCAAAAATTGCAGCTGGTTTTTTCTCTTCGGATACTTCACGCAAAATTCTTTCCATATCACCAGAGTAACCAATATCATCCGTGTACTCATATTTGATTTTGCCTTCATCAGCTGCTTTTTTTAGAGCTACGTGGATAACACCATCCCAGGGTTCTTCAATAGCTGTTGCATAAGCGCCAAAGAACAATGGGAGTTCGCTGGTTGTTTCTTCTACTGGTGCTGGAGCAGCGGGTTGACAGGCTGCAAGCAGCACAGTAAGTAAGACGGCGAATATAAGAATAACTTTTAGTTGCTTCATTTTTGAACTTCTCCTTGGTTTCTATTTGAATATAAATAAATTGACTACCGGATATTACCGTTAATTACTTTTCGTGAATTTCACCTCCTCCGAATGTATCCATTAAATTTAGAAAATCGTAATTATCCTTACTTGTGAACGGAAAATGACATGAAAAATTATTTGGTTAAAAAAAACTAAAAAAACGGGAAAAAAAATTAATCACTATAAAATTAAATTCAGTATTAGTTTATAAACATTTTCTTAAAAAATCAAGACCAATCTGTCATGAATGTGGATTAAGTATGTCATTTCTAATAGAACAAATTTAATCCGAACGATTCAAAAAAACATGAATCAAGTTTTACCTGGGATATAATTATAAAATGACTGATGAGACCGAACTAAGCGAGCGAGAAATTGAAATCATCCGATTAGTGGCAACAGGAGCAAGCAATAAAGAAATCGCCAATTCTTTAACCATCAGTCCAAATACAGTAAAAGTACATTTAAGGAATATTTTTGGAAAGTTAGGGGTATTATCAAGAACGGAAGCAACCATGACAGCCATTCGTCTTGGCCTGGTTGATTCGCCTGGCGCTGAAAATCTTCCTGAAAAAACCGGTGTGCCTTTCCAAATAGAAGATCAAAACTGGCAGGTTCAACAACAGGATATTTTACAACCTATTTACACCAGAAAAAGCTTGTTGCTTGTCATGGGTCTGGGAGTGATCTTACTGATTGTTGTTGGTTTTCTTCTCAATCGCATGTTGTCCACCTCAACAAATCCTGAGACGACGATTACAACCGCAGGATTAGAAGAATTGAGTTCGAATCGATGGACAAGTATTCAGGAATTATCCCAACCTCTGTCAGAAATGGGTTTTGTACGTTATGAAAATAAATTTATGCTCTTTGGCGGAGTCAATGCTCAGGGAGTTTCGAAAAAAATCCTGATTTATGATATTGATTTGGACATCTGGCAAGAGGGAACCGAAATGCCTATACCATTGAAGGGTATTCAGGCGGCCATGTTGGGGGAGAAAATCTATGTGCCTGGAGGAATGGATCAAAAAAATGAAGTTAACTCAGGATTATTGATCTACAATCCCCGCAATGACACCTGGGAAAAAGGCAGCGATTTGCCAATTTCAATCAGTGGCTACGCTCTGGTACCATACGAAGGGAAGATTTATCTCTTTGGAGGTTTTGATGGGAAAAATTATCTGCGCAACATTTACGTGTTTGACCCTGGAACCGATGAATGGAGTCTGGCTGGAGAAATGCAACAGAGCAGCGCTTACTCATCCGCGGTCGTTCTGGGTGGTCAAATTCATTTAATCGGTGGAAAAAATGAAAGCGGTGTTTTACAGGATCATCTCGTTTATTACCCTCAAAGGGAGTTGTTGAAAGAAAATCCCTGGGAGAGTGCTGCTGAGATGCCAGCTGCCAGATATGGGATGAATTCGATTGTTTTGGCTGATATGGTATATATTGCCGGGGGGAAAAATTCAAATGAGGAATTTTTACCGGTCATCCAATATTTACCCCCTAAAGATTTATGGGTACAAATCGATTCTCCGCCCAGTGAAATTGGGATTTTTCCTGCAGTGTTACCTTATGAAACCAGGCTTTATGTGCTTGGTGGGCAAAATTCTAGAGGATTCGTTGATCAAGGGTTGGTTTATCAGGCGGTTTACACAATTCTCGTTCCGGTCATACGCTAACAATCCATTAAATTAGAAAAAAGCTGATCCGAAGGTCAGCTTTTTAGGAGCGGGAGACGGGATTCGAACCCGCGAATGTTAGCTTGGAAGGCTAATGCCTTACCACTTGGCGACTCCCGCGCTTAAATGCGTTCAATATTTCTCTTTATAGCTTTACAACCTAACGGTTTTGTCTAAAGCTTATGCCCTTAATTATAACCCCTTAAAAAAAGAAAACGTCTAATAAAAGGCTATAAGTAACCCTTTCCGGTGAATAGATAATTCCGTTGTTCATATGACGTAGTGGACAGATCAAATTGATCTTTGCTCTGGTCACAAAAGTTATCTAATACATTCTTCCCTCATCTCTGCTTTGTCGATGGGCATCATCTTCTCATTCCGGCGTCGGAAGGTTTGAAATCCAAACTCCATCTCCACCAATCTCCTCAACCAATCCTTCGCCGGACAATTTCTTCAAGAAGGTAAAGCCGAAGTCCAAACCATAGGAGCTGGTTCCCTCAACCAGGCAATGAAAGCTTTATCCTCGCCAGAGGATACCTGAAAGACGATGGGTTTGATGTTGTCTTTTACCCCGAATATGTAGATCTCGAATTCGATGGAAGATTAGTCACAGCAATAAAAATCATCGTGGAACCAAGATAATTTTTTATAAATATTCTTTCAAAAAAATAATTAACATTTTTGAAAAAAATATATAATGGTTATAATTTATTCTATATCAATGAATTGAGGGGTTATCAATGAAAAAATGTCCATATTGCGCAGAAGAAATTCAAGATGAAGCCATTATTTGTAGATTTTGCGGTTCAAAAATACCTTCAACAATACAAACCGCAAATTTATCAGAAAAAATAACTGAAATTCCTGATGAAATTACAAAACCTACTTTTGAATCAAATAAAACGCCTAAAAGTAAAAAATTAGTAATTTTTATCTTTAGTTTAGCTATCCTAATTACTTTTTTATCTTGTTGGCTTATTACAAAATTCCTTGAAAATTCTGATTCTCAATCTGAGAATTTAAATCCAATTGTTCCAGAACAAACTTTAGTTAGGGAAGTAATTAAAAACACATTAATTGGTTCAAATGATGAATTAAGTTTTATAAGTTCTATATCTTTAATTTCAAAATTTCAATGGCAGCTCGTCCCAGATTCGGTATCCGATGATATTTCAGAAACTGGTTTTAGATCTGTCATTTATAGGTTCGCAAAAGTTCCATCTCCATCTGATGGTGAATTATTTGGATTTACTTATGTTATAAATATTTTTCCTTCAATATCAGAAGCTGATTCTTTTTATAATATATTCATTGAAGATTTTCCATCTGAGGTAGATGAAATACGGCCTGTGGATGGTATTCCAAATACATATTTAACTTACAAAATAACTGAAGACAATACTCTAATCTTAGCATATTCCACAAAGTTTAATAATGTTGTTTTTTTAACGAGTGGTGCGACAAATCCCAAAAAAGATACTCAAATCTATGAGCTAATAAATAAAATTTATGAAGAATTAGTTTTTTTTCATTTTATCGCTTTGAATTATTTTGAAGGTAAAGAATAGGGAGGGACCGTGAAAAAGTGTCCTTATTGTGCTGAAGAAATTCAGAATGAAGCCATTATATGTAGGTTTTGCGGTTCAAATATAACTTCAATAAAACAAACTGAGATCTTATCAGAAAATATAATTGTAAATTCCGAAGAAAAAGTTACTCCTTCATTAAAAACCAATAAAACAACTAGAAGTACAAATTTAGTATTTATTGTTCTAATAATCGCAATTCTATTTTCAATAATTTCTTGTTTGCTTATTTCTAATTATCTTATTGTCCCTGAAACTCAATTTGAGAAAAATACACTTATTGATATTAATGATCAGCTGGAATTTATAAATTCAATCCCTTTGAATACTAAATTTTCTTGGAATCTTGATTCAGATCAAATTACTGACGAAATATTAGAAACTGGTAACAGGTCAATTGGCTATTACTACAGAAAAAATGAATATGTCCCTGAAGACGAACTAGGAATATTCTTTTATGTAATTACTATTTATCCTTCATTATCTGATGCAGAGTCCTCTTTTACATATGTTTTAGAGGAATTACAAACTGAAGAAAATGAAATAAAGCAAGTTGAAAGTATTTCAAACACATATTTATCTTATCATATTGAGGATACCAATATTATTGCTTTGTCCTATCATTCAAGAATAAAAAACGTTATTATTTCCACATACGGAATGACTCCTTTTCATAAAAATTCGCCAATAAACACAGTTGTTGATAAGATTTATGAGGAATTGTTTTCTCTTCATCAATACGCTTTTATCTATTTTGAAAATAAGGAATAGGAATATTCCATGAAAAAATGTCCTTATTGTGCTGAAGAAATTCAAGAACAAGCAATTTTTTGCAGGTATTGCAAAAACAACATCAATAATGAAACAGCATATCCACTTACATTTGAGAATCAAGTTCTAAATGAAATATCCCCACATAATAAAAACAAGATGCTTATTAATTTTCTATTTAGCTATGATGGAAGAATTTCAAAAATTCAATTTTGGTTTTCATTTTTGTTTTATTGTTATTTACTTATTCTTTTACTTTTTCTTGATTTTAACAACTTTTATACATTTAATTTCAAAATTAAATTAATAAAAGTTGAGATTAACAATTTTCCAATCTTTCTTTTTTTGTTATTGTTATTTTTACTTTATTCATTACCATTTCTTTTCACAATCATCAAACGATTCCACGATATAAATCGTACAGGGAAATCAATGATCCTGTTAATTATTCCATTTGTAAATGTATATTATTTTTTTCAATTATTATTTAAGGGAGGAGATAATTCAAAAAATAATTACGGTGATCCACCAAAATTTACTAAACAAGTATTGATTCAAAATAGGAAATTTCTTTTCTTTTCTCTATTGATTTATATTTTTGCAATTAGCATTATTATCTTTTTTGCTTATAGCATAAATTCAGACCATTCTCAAGGGGATGATGACTTGCAACAAATTTTGGATATTCCTCCTGATATTAACCCAGAAAACAATATTTTTTCCACTCCAAATAGCGATTTATTACAAAAAAATAATTCTACTAAGATTAGTGAAATTGATGGTATGGAAATGGTTTATATACCAAAAGGGCAATTTATCATGGGTGACAATAGTGATATTTCTAAAGATTCAGAAAAACCCGAACATTTAGTGTTCTTAGACGCTTTTTGGATTGATAAATATGAAATTTCTAATAAACAGTTTGCTCTATTTGTGGAAGATACAAATTACAAAACACTCGCAGAGGTTCAAGGATGTTCGTATGAAATAAATGTTTTAGAATGTGTAGAAGGAATTAGTTGGAAAAACCCAAATGGTCCTGGTAGTAATTTAGATGGTTTGGATGAATATCCAGTTATTCAAGTTAGTTGGAGTGATGCAGATGCTTACTGTAAGTGGGCAAATCGTCGTTTACCAACAGAAGCGGAATGGGAAAAAGCAGCTCGAGGGTCATATAAATATTTATTTCCTTGGGGTAATCACTTACCTGAAAATGCAGTTGCAAATTTTTGTGATGTAAATTGTGCATTAGCCTGGAAGGAAGCGAATTTTAATGATGATTATAAGGAAACAAACCCGGTAGGTATATATCCTTTAGGGGCTAGTCCTTATGGTGCACTGGATATGTCGGGAAATGTTTATGAATGGGTTTTTGATTGGTACGAAGAGGATTATTATTCATCTGAAACTTCTTGGGATAACCCAAAGGGACCTTCGACCGGTAAAGGCAAAGTAATTCGTGGTGGTGCATGGGATACAGACATAAGATGGTTATTAACATTTAGACGACATTGGGATTTCGCCGATGCTCCATACCCTGATCGAGGTTTTCGATGTGCAACATCAAAATAAACGATCATTTAATTATTTCTTATTAGACTCCACTGAAAAAAGTATAACAAAAAGATTCACAAATCGGGAA
>SWBZ01004492.1_pt1 | contig 22756 bp, 14 predicted proteins | sample 4693031 | NCBI WGS metagenome assembly SWBZ01 (sample SAMN10267274, study PRJNA491770) | bioreactor metagenome | isolation source: DHS bioreactor inoculated with | place: Japan: off Shimokita Peninsula
ACCCTACGCCCCAGGTAGATGCATCTGCTGACATTTCAATCCGGGATATGCTGCCCACTCTACGCCCCAGGTAGATGCATCGGCTGACGTTCCATTCCGGGATATGCTGCCCACTCTACGCCCCAGGTTAAAACCTGGGGCTATCACATTCAAACCGAATGAATTCGGTTGATCGTTTAACATGTGAACCTGTTTCAATAGGTTTGATCTGATAATATGTGGTTTTAACCACAGGTCTCATTCGCCAATAGCTGTCATTTGTTGTCGTACCCAGGTTAACGCATCATCTGGTGTACCAATTCGCGATCCACTCCTTAAGGTAACCTCGGGGTCATCCAGGAAATGTTTTGTATTTAAAGTGACTAAAAAATCAACCTGGGTTTTCACCGCAGATACTAAAATAGGCACATCGGCTAGATGCTTTATCCAATTTAGATGTTCATGTACTTCTTCTCTGGATGGGTCTTTTTGGATGGTCAAGTTGGTTTCCCGAATAAATTCTCTCATCAAGGGAAGAATTTTCGGGATATTTTTTGCGATATTCCTTTCAACTTCAACAATCACTTGTTCTGAAACTGAAATCTCTATTCTCCGATCTTCTGCCAGTAATAAGAGCACTCGTGCCGCCCCTCTTTCAGAAATAATCCCTGCGATGAGTGCACTGCTATCAAAGAACAAATTAATCGGCAGCATAATGATCCCGGTAGTAATGTTCACGTTCGAGATCCAGAGAATCTAATAACTCTTCCAGTGAGGTATTTCCATCTTTTACCATTTCTGCAATCTGATGACCCAAACGATTCACATGTGATACTCTGGGTGTGAGCATGAACGCACCATCTCCCAGATCGATCAATGTATAAATGTCTCCTTCGTTGACATCATACTTGTTACGAATTTGAATCGGTACAGTCAGGCTTCCTTTCTTTCGAATTTGGATGATATTTGAAATCATGTCACAATTCTCCTTTTCGGAATTTCTGTTTTTCAGTTTTTCTAATTATTGCATAATTTCATGAATGCCCAATCCATCAAGATCATCTCGATAGAAAATTGTCATCCACCTATTGCTAGCATTGCAGTACACTTTGTGCACTACACCTTTCAGCATAGTATCCTGTGGGATGATTGAAGGCGACGAAGGGGTTGGCTAATTTTGGATTGGAATTATCCATGATTGACTTGTAGGGGTGAAGGATTGGAGTACATATCTCTTAATGGAAAACGGCGGTTATTCTCCAATCCTTCACCCCTACGCCTAATTCATACATCAATCATTAATGGAATTAATTCCGAAGGAAATTTGATCATGTCATATCCTGCTCCATTGCTTCAAAATGGACGAATCGATGGAAACCCAGAGGTACTCACCTTCTGAATTGTGAATTGTGCTTCCTTCTTTTCCACTCAGATGTCGTTGACAACACCCCAACTGCAGCACACCAAACTCTCAATTCACTGGCAGATCCATGCAGTTGCCGCTCTCCAAAATGATCGAGTGGTTGGCGTTGGCAACCAGAACGCACATCTGGGTGGCATCTTTTGGCTTCTGGTAAACACTATACCCGGTGAACGGTCTTGGCCCGCCATACAAAATCCACGGACCCGAACCGGGCATGCCGGCGTTTTCTGGTTTTACGGTGTCAAAAAAGAAATGAATGTGTTGCCCCGGCAAGACTTCTGTAAACCCAAAGGTTTCGTAAGCCACCTGATATTGATTGCTCGAAGTCAGGCTGATCTCATTGATTTTCACGTACAATGGCGGATAAGTAGGCGTTGCTGTGGCCAGCACAGTGGTTGGCGCCTGGGTAGCCGTGTTTTTTGGCGTGGCAGTTGCTTGTACAACAACCGGAAGATTGGTCCGGGTTGCTTCCACCACACTGGCTGTAGATACCGCTGTGTTGCCGCTTTGATCAATCAGCGCAACACTCAAAGTTTCAGTGGTATTCGGATTTTTTCCACCCCCCAATTGTGAAAGCAACATACCGCCCACTACCAGCACAGCGATGATCAATAGAAAAGCAGCTCCTCCGATCCCGGCAATCCACATCCAGCGCTTGGACTTTGGTGGTTGTGCGATGGGAGATTGATAGACAGGCTGCTGAACATTCGTGACCGGATTAGGCTCGGCAGGGTAAGCCCGCACAGGCGGATCATAAAAAGTATTTTGATCAGGCTGCACCGGTGGAATGGGATTGGATTTGCTGGGGGGATTGATCTGCCCGGACGGAGCGGCGCGAAACTCAGGTTCCACGCGTGGTTGAGACGGTACTGGAACAGCTGCCGGGAAAACGGTCGGTTCACTTTCGTGAGCCGCGCCAGCTCTCTTTTCAAAATTGAACAGGATCCTTTTCAAGGCTGCCGCGAATTCATCCGTGGATGCGTAGCGCTGGTCGCGATCTTTCGCCAATGCCTTCATCAGAACAGGCATCAATTGCGGGTCCAGATCAGCGCGCAAAGGGCGAATATCGGGGATGGGATCATTCAAGTGCATCATCATCACGGTCATCGCCGAGTTGGCTTCAAAGGGTGGTTTTCCACTTAACATCTCATACAGAGTGATTCCAAGTGCATAGATATCCGAACGCTGGTCGGCGGGCTCGGAACGTACCACCTCGGGCGGCATGTATCGCGCAGTCCCCATAACAGCCCCGGTTACCGTGTGCATGGTGCCACCAATAATCTTGACGATGCCAAAATCCATCAGGATAGCCTGGTTGTTCACATCCAGCATGATATTGGCTGGTTTAATATCGCGATGCACCATACCGCGTTTGTGGGCGTAACTCAAAGCCTCACAAATATCGATGGTGATCTTCAAAGCTTCCTCCAATGGCATCCGGCGCTGGCTGGCATTCAGACGTTTGAGGCGGTCCTGTAAAGTCTCCCCGGGAACGAATTCCATCACCATGTAGTTGACACCCTGGTCGCTATTGAAATCATAGACCTGGACAATATTCGGATGACGCAGGGATGCTACCACTGATGCTTCTTCCTCAAATCGCTTCACAAATTCCGGATCGGAGCTGAGATGGGAGTGCACCAGCTTGATAGCCACCACTCGTTTCAGATTGGGATCATACGCCTTATAGACAGCCGACATCCCACCCTGCCCCAATAATTCGTCGATTTTATAGCGGCCGCTTAACGTCTGTCCAATCCAGGTCGGTTGAGTCATAATAAAAATACCCTTTCAAAAATATATGAGCCCATCAAAACCGTTTTTCAGGTTTAAAATGACAATTTTGATCAAATTATACTACTTTGATCATCGATTTCAAACCAGCATGACAGGTTTTTTTTATGAGTATTTAGGGTTTAGTGTTGAGATTTGAGTGTTGAGGGTTGAGGTTTGAGATTTGAGGGTTGAGGATTGAGGGTTGAGGGTTGAGGGTTGAGGGTCAGAGTCAAGAATGAGAAAAATCCTAAAATCCTCAACCCTCAAAACTAACCCCTAGCCCCTAATTATATCTTTGCCGGGAATTTGTGTAAATCTCTCCCCAGGGCGTCACACACCGCAGAAAAAACAGCCGCAGCAACCGGCACTGTGGCGCATTCGCCAATGCTTTTTGCACCATGCGGGCCAGCCGGTTCATTCGCTTCTATGAAATCGGTGATCAGATTCTGGGGCATATCGCTGGGATGTGTTCGCCGGTATTTTCTCAGGGTGTTATTCTTCAGCTTGCCTTTCTCATCAAAGATCAGCTCTTCATATAAGGCATAACCGATCCCCATTTCAATTCCACCTTCCAACTGGCCTTCAATGCCCATGCGATTGATGACCGTTCCAACGTCATGCACAGCCACATAGTCTATAATTTTTACCTGGTGGAGTTCTTCATTCACCCATAACTCCACAAAGTGGGCACCATAAGAGGTCGGGTTGGATTTAGAAGCGTAGGACTGAAATGCCATGAGTTCCACTTCGTCTTCTAATTGAGTTCGCGTGATCAATTCACTCAATGTCATGTTACGATCCGGATGGCTATCCACCCGAACACTACCATTTATAAACTCAACCTCCGAGTTCGAACAATCTAGGAAATTGGACGCTTTTTCGGCTAATTGGGCGCGCATGTTCTCGGCTGCTTTTTTGGCTGCCATACCTTCCACGAAAACACCCCGGCTGGCATAATCAGCCAGATTATAGGGCACCAGGTCAGTGTCGGCTTCCACCGTTTCAATATCCTCCGGCTGAATGCCCAGGGCACTGGCCACCATCTGCGTCTGCATGGTGACGGAACCATTGCCCATATCGTGAGCGCCGGTATACAAAACGAAAGTTCCATCCTCATTCGGTTTCAGTGAAACCGCCATAATATCGCGGTGGGCACCGTACAGGCTATTGCCGTGGCTGCCAATCGCCATACCAATGCCTCGTTTCCAGCCCGCTTCTAATGGGGTATGCCTGTTTTTCATGCGCTCATCCCAATGGAACATTTCTGCTCCCCGGCGGATGATGTCTTCCACCCGCGGGTTACCCAGTGGGGACTTCCAGCGTTGGTCAATTCCATTCGGGCTGACTGCATTTTTGAGCTGGATATCAACCAGGTCCAATCCCATTTCTCGCGCAATTTTCCCCAACTGAACCTGCTGGGCATTGAATATTTGCGGCGACCCAAACCCGCGCATGGCACAGGCAATCGGTAAATTGGTATACGCCGGAATGCCGCGGAAGCGCATGTTAGGCACTTTGTAAACCTTGAACGGCTTTTGTGCCATCGCCCCCACAACATCCATGGCACTGGAAGCGTAGGCACCGGTATTCACAATCACATTAAAATCCTGTGCCAGGATGGTGCCATCATTCAGCATGCCGGTTTTGATATAAATCACAGCAGCGTGGCGGGTACGGCTCAGCAGCATGTTTTCTCTGCGGTTCAAGACCAATTTCACCGGTCGTTTGGTTTTCATTGCCAGGGCAGCCACCACAACTTCCAGATTCAGCTCAATTTTTGAGCCAAAAGCACCACCAATCGCGGGACGAATGATGCGGACCTGTGTCATCGGCAGGTCAAATATGCGTGATAGCAGGATTCTGAGGTTGAACGCATTCTGAGTGGGTGTGTAGATGGTCAATTTTCCCCGCGAATTATAATCGGCAATGGCTGTGTGCGTTTCCATTGCCATGTGATGCAGAGGCGGCATTTCATAGCGGTCTTCAAAGATGCGGTCACACTGCTCCCAGGCTGCATCCACATTTCCCGCTTCGGTGAATTCTTCGCCAACTTTGTTGCCACCGGGATGAATGGCTGGAGCTCCTTCTTCCAGGGCTTTCTCCGGATCAAAAACGGCTGGCAGCTCTTCATATTCCACCTTAATTAATTTGAGGGCTGCTTCCGCAGTTTTTTCATCCTCGGCTGCGACTGCCGCCACCCGGTCGCCCACAAAGCGCATGATTTCACTGAAGACCTGCTCGGTGCGCGGAATTTCATCCTCGAAAATTCTCAGATAACTGTTATACAGGTAAGCGGGTGTGTTCTGGTAACTGACAATGGCATGCACTCCCGGCAATTTCTCCGCTTCTGAGGTGTCAATTGATTTGATGCGCGCATGGGCGTAAGGACTGAGCAGCAGTTTGGCTGTCAACATCCTGGGTAATTTCATATCACCTACATATTTCATCTCTCCAGTGACTTTCAGGACGGCATCGCGGATGGGTACCTGTTTCCCAATCACCTCGGACTTACTCATTGTTCACCTCCGTTCATCCGGTCAGCCGCCAGTTTGATGGCATCCACAATTTTCACATAGCCAGTACAGCGGCAGATGTTACCATCGATCGCCTCCAGAATTTCAAAATCTTGAGGATGCGGGTTGGCATCCAGTAAAGCTTTGCCGGACATGATCATCCCTGGGGTGCAATATCCACACTGGACCGCGCCTGTTTCAATGAATGCTTGCTGGAGTGGGTGTAACTTTTCAGGTGTAGAGAGGTTTTCAATTGTCTCAATCTTTTTCCCAGCCAGTTTTTTAGCCACTTTCATGCAGGAATTTTCAGCAATCCCATCGATGATTACTTTGCAAGCCCCACAATCCCCGGTCTGACAGGCAGGTTTCGCGCCGGTCAGATCAAACCTTTCGCGTAAAACAGTTAATAATGTTTCGTTATCCTCAACGTCCAATGTGTAATCTCTACCATTGATATTCAACTCAATTTGTGGCATGCCATACTCCAATATCTCTTTTTTCTATCATACAAAACAGATAATTTTTTCTTCTGATTTGATCGGGGCTTAGACCAGATGAAAACCCTGGTTTTCGCAAAGATCAGCACTTTTGATTAAATTTAATCTAATGAAAACTTAAGTATCACTTACTTAAGTTTAGCACTAATTCATCTTTTTTGCAGGTGTTTATAATACTTGAATACCTCTACTTTTCGTGCTGCGATAACGCAAAACCCGGAATTCAATAATGGTTAAAATACTAGTTGATTTCCCTAATAGCGCTGTCTAGTCAGTATGCCAATGATGATTGACCCGGCGTAAAATAACACCATCAATACCACAAATATCACATCGATGGATAGTGGCGCAAATCCTGCGACCACCATCCATTTTGTAATTTTTGCGCGGTTTTTATAAGTGAATCCGGCTGAAACCAGTGCCACAACAAAACCAAAACACTGCAAGCCCAACAGCAATGGCAAGCGGTTCGTGCCACGCGTAAACCCGCTGCCTGTGGGTTCAATCAAGCGCGGGACCACAAATGCGGCGACAAAGATCACCAGCCAAAATAGCACAATTGCCAGAATTTTTTTAACCATTGATAACTCCATTTCTACTCGCATCCAATCACGGAAAAACAGCGACACATCCATCATCCAGGTTTGCTGGCTTTTGTCGTCAAGTGAAACCTGATGATCATTTATACTGGTAAATCGGGTTAAATTCAATCTGTCCTGAAATGATTAATTCTCTAATTTCCTCTAACTCAACTTTTACTTCATCAGGGATCGTTGCCTCAGAATCGTGAAATGGCGCTAACCCAACCCCTTCATTTTCTAAATTACCGACATATCTTTCTCCACCAAAATTCCCTTCCATTGTTACTTGAATTAAAGCAAAAATTGTTTGATCCATCCTTTTTATGGAAGAGGTCAGTAAAATGGGTGCAAATTCAGGATATTTCTCAGCCCAATCGCTATCCACCCCAATTATGTATCCTGACCCATGGTTCATTACAGCAGCTGCTGAACCTAACCCTGCAGAACCAGCCACCGGGTAAATAATATCTGCTGATTGAGAGAGAAATTCATTCGCGATTTCTTCCCCAAGACCCTGATTATCAAATGAATCAATAAAAATCCTCCCTCCCTGATTTTCCATATTCCACCCGATCACCCGAACATTTTTCCCTTTTGCTTCATTGTAAAATTGAACACCTCTGGCGAAGCCCTCCATGAACATTTCTACGGGTGGGATTGGCATACCACCATAGGTGGCAACGGTTTGTGTTTTTGTCATGGCAGCTGCTAAGTAACCAGCCATAAACGAAGCTTGGTCAATTTGATAGACCGAATTCATTAAATTCGGTAAACCACCGTTTTCTGCAAAATCAAGGATCGAAAATTTGGTATCAGGATGCATCTCGGCATATCGAATGGTTATATCTCCCAACATATAACCAGCAGAAATGATCAATCCACATCTCATCTCAATAAATTGATTTAAATGCATTTCGTATTGGGACTCATCGTTCGATTCCAGATATTCACCCCTCACTCCCAATTCATCCTGTGCTCTTTTTATGCCCATAAATGCATTTTCGAGAAAAGGAGAGCCAGCCAATGAACCGGTATCGGTCAGGAGACAAACTAAAAATTTTTCTTTTTCCATTTGTTCAGCCAACTCAGTTGCTTTTAAGTTGTCTCCATCTTCTGGATGGATTGTTGCCTGGGTAACCAAAGTATTTTGTTTATTAGTGGGTTCTTCACCCATGATTTGCGATGTAGCTGTCGAACCTGGCTTCACAACCCCGATTTGCTCTGAAAATCCAAACCAGGATGTAGAAATGCCAATGATGACGATTGCCGTAATGACCAATAGCCCTGAAATAAGTCCTACTACCCCCCAATTTATGCGCTTCTTCTTTCCAATTCTTTCCTTAATCTGTGTCTTCTCTGGAATTTCAATCAGTGTTGCCGGAATTTCATCCACTCTTTTTGTATTTTCCGGGGTTTCAACCAAAGTGGCATAATTGTTAGCATCTCCCGGTGGAGAAATAATCTGCGTGGAAATGTTAATTTCAGCTTGATCGGATTGTGACCTTTCTGACTCGGGAGTTTCCAATTCATTTGTGGTGATCTTTTGGGTTAATTTTCTCAGATCATCGGATAATTCATCTACAGTTTGATAGCGATCCTTGCGGTCTTTGGTCAGCATCTTGTAAACAATATTTACCAAATCTTTGGGTAAATCATCACGGATTTGTTCCAAATTTGGAATAGGATCATTCAAATGCATCATCATGATCGTCATGGCAGAATCTGCCTCGAAAGGCGGTGATCCACCCAACATTTCATAACATGTAATTCCCAAAGAATAAATATCTGATCTTTGGTCAGCAGGTTCTGAACGGATGATCTCCGGTGCCATATAATTTGCTGTGCCAATAACTGCTCCTGTCAAGGTGTGAGCTGCACTCCCTACAATTTTTACAATCCCAAAATCCATCAGGATCGCCTGATTGTTGATATCAAGCATGATATTGGCTGGTTTTATATCTCGATGGACCATCCCCCGCTTATGCGCATAATTCAAACCATCACAAACGTTCATAGTGATTTGAACAGCTTCATCGATGGTCATTTTTCTCTGGTTTTTGTTCAACCGTTGCAAACGCGCCTGGAGGGTTTCCCCTGGCAAGTATTCCATCACCATGTAATTAATGTCTTCATCCGAATTAAAATCAAATACCTGTACAATATTCGGATGACGCAAAGAAGCAATAGCCGCTGCCTCCTCCATGAATCGTTTGATAAATGATTCATCGCTACTCAGGTGAGGATGAACCATCTTAATCGCTACAGTTCTCCTTAAATTCGGGTCGAATGCTATATATACTGCTGACATCCCCCCTTGCCCAAGCAGTTCCTGTATTTGATAACGCTTATTTAAAGTCTGACCAATCCAGCTGGTTTGCTTCATGATTGACCTATCCTTTCATGATCACCTGGAGATTCATTTTCAGGGCAAGTTGGGAACGATGATGAATCGATATTCCTAAGTATACAGATTTTTAATCTCCAATTCAATTATGGAAAAATAATGTCATCAAAACGAATATTTCCGTAACTCTTTTTTTAATCAAGTGTTTCTGCAAATTAGACAATCACCTGTTGAGCTGTCTTTAAATTGCGAAATCGTGTTGGATGTTGCCAACACCCGGACAATCCATTGCACTTCGCAGCCTGTTTAGAAAAAAATCAAACCCTGAACAGGTCAATTCTCTATCATTTTTCGGTTTCAGGTGATCAATGTTATTTATTGGAGGTTAAAATTATGCATGAACAAAAACCAGTAGCCATCGTGGGGATCGGGGCAATTATGCCCGATGCTGTCAATGCCAGGATTTTCTGGGAAAACATTCTCAAAGGGCATTATTCGGTTAAGGATGTTCCGGCTGACCGTTGGGATACCAATCTTTACTACGATCATGATCCAAAAGTGCCGGATAAGTCTTATAGCAAAATTGGGTCCTGGGTAACAAATTTTGAGTTCAACCCCATCAAGATGCGCATCCCCATTCCACCGACTGTGCTGGCACAAATGGATTACACCCAGCAATGGGGAATTGCCGCCAGCCACCAGGCGCTCAGCGATTATGGATATCCCGAACGCACGCTCGACCCGGAAAGAATGGCTGTGATTCTCGGGAATTCTAATGCCGGAGAACGCCATTATCGCACCACGATGCGTATTCTGCTGCCGGAATATGTGCAGGCCCTGGAAGGTTCCGAAGCATTCAGAAACCTGCCTGCTGCGGTTCAACAACAATTGATTGAGGGCTTTCAAACGAATATTCGCTCCCAAATTCCGGATATCACCGAAGACACAATGTCTGGGGAGTTATCCAATATCATTGCCGGTCGCATTGCGAATGTGTTCAATTTCAGCGGGCCGAATTTCGTCACCGATGCCGCCTGTGCATCCTCTCTGGCCGCTGTGCAGGCAGCCGTTCAGGGTTTAAACAGTTTTCAATACGATACAGCTCTAACAGGCGGAGTGGATCGCAATATGGGACCCGAGTCCTATGTCAAATTCTCGAAAATCGGCGCACTCAGTGCCGATGGATCGCGCCCGTATGCAGACGGTGCGAATGGCTTTGTGATGGGCGAAGGCACCGCTATCTTTTTGCTCAAACGGCTGGCAGATGCTGAACGCGATGGCGATAAGATCTATGCTGTCATCCGCGGGATCGGTTCCAGTTCGGATGGTAAAGGCAAGGGCATCACCGCCCCCAACCCAATCGGGCAACAGCGTGCGATTGAACGCGCCTGGAAAAACGCAGGTGTTACCCCCGCCAGTGCCGGATTGGTGGAAGGGCATGGCACATCCACCCGGGTCGGTGATGTGGTCGAAGTCAACAGCCTGAATGAAATATTTGGCAAGTTCGGCATCCCGGTTCACAGCATCGCATTAGGATCCGTCAAATCCAATATTGGCCATCTCAAAAGTGCTGCCGGTGCTGCCGGTCTGGCAAAAGTAGCCATGGCGCTGGATCAGAAAATGCTACCCCCTTCTGTCAATTTTCATAAACCAAACCCCAATATTGATTTTGAGCACATGCCTTTTTACGTCAATACCCAGGCAAAACCTTGGGAAAAGCCAGTCGCTGAAATTCGCCGGGCTGGGGTCAGTTCCTTTGGCTTCGGTGGCACCAATTTCCATGTCGTAGTGGAGGAATACGTGCCCGGGCTGCATGAAGATCGACAGCCCGTCTACAGTGTTCCGGCTGTGGCTGCCAGGCAAGTGGATCAGGTAATCACCTCACCTGCCATTGCGGTCACTTCCGGCCAGCACGTTGAAAACCAGGCCGTCAGAGATTTCGTATTGGCGGCCGTGAGTGAAAAAACAGGCTATCCGGTGGAAATGCTGGACGTGGAGCTGGACCTGGAGGCTGATTTGGGAGTCGATACCGTCAAACAAGCCGAGCTCTTCCGCAGTATCCGTGAACATTTCGGGATTCCCCGCCGTGAGGATTTACGTTTATCGGACTACAATACCCTCGAAAAAGTGATCGGCTTTGTCATGGACAATGCAGCCACTTCCGATCAGTCCACGCAGATGGATTTTGCCCCCCAACCAGTCGTTACTGAACCGGTTGCCGTTAACGCAGGTGCGGACGAAAGCGCTGGTAAAGCATCCGATGCGGAGATCACCCAATTTGTGATTCAACAGGTGGCAGAAAAAACCGGTTACCCCGCTGAAATGCTTGATCTGGATCTCGATCTGGAAGCCGATTTAGGTGTCGATACCGTCAAACAGGCAGAGCTTTTCGCTGCTATTCGCGGCCATTATGGCGTCGCGCGCCGGGAAGATTTGCGCTTATCCGATTACAACACCCTGGCAAAAGTGATCAATTTCTTCAAAGAAAACGCCGGTGGTCAACCGGCATCAGCTCCTACAAATAATGTAGTAGCTGATTCCAGCGCACCTGCCAGCTCCCCTGCCGCTCCAGCATCAGAACATTTCCGCGGTTTGCACTTTCTCTCCGCCAATACCACCGCAGAATTAAAAGGTAAGCTACAGAATTCATTAGCGCAGGCGCAACAGGGCGCTCTCGCCCCTTCTCAAATCCCCTCCCCTGATCAGCTGAGCGCAACCGAACGGTTAGCGATTGATTATGGTGATCGCGATGAGTTCATCAAACGCGCAGAAAAAGCCTTAAAAGCCTTCGACTCTGAAAACCCAGCCATGTGGCAAGCGATGACGGCGCAAGGTGTCTATCGCGGTAGCGGAACACCTGGCAAGGTGGCCTTTCTCTTCCCGGGGCAGGGTTCACAATATGTGAATATGTTGAAGGAATTACGCGCCATTGAGCCAGTGGTGGATGCAGTCTTTGTAGAAGCAGACCGCGTGATGGAACCCCTGTTAGGGAAGCCACTCACCGATTATATTTACGCCGATGGGGATGAAGCCAGTCTTAAAGAAGCAGAACAGAAATTAAAAGACACCACCATCACCCAGCCAGCCGTGTTGACCGCCAATGTAGCCTTACTGCGCTTATTGCAAAAATACGGATTCGAGCCGGATATGGTCATTGGTCATAGCCTGGGGGAATATGCGGCACTGGTAGCTGCCGGTGTCTTACGCTTTGATGAAGCCCTGGAAGTGGTCAGTGCCCGTGGTCGCGAAATGGTGAAAGTTGCTATGGAGGATAATGGCTGCATGGCGGCCGTATCCGCCCCATTGCAAGAGGTGGAACGCATTCTGGGTACGATTGAAGATTATGTTGTGCTGGCAAATATCAACAGCCCCTTGCAATCGGTCATTGCCGGGTCAACCAGAGGCATCGATCTTGCCATTCAGGCCTTCATGTCTGCCAATTTCCAGGCGGTCAAAATCCCGGTTTCCCATGCTTTTCACACTAAAATTGTGGCACCAGCCAGCCTGCCCTTGCGCAAGGTCATCGAACGCATGGACTTGCAAGCCCCCAGAATACCGGTGGCTGCTAATGTCACCGGGGATTGGTATCCATCCGGTCGTGAAGAAATTCTCAATCTCCTGGCGGATCAGGTTGCTTCTCCGGTGCAATTCATCAAAGGTGCCACTAAATTATATGAAAATGGTGCACGGATTTTTGTGGAGGTGGGGCCGAAACGCGTATTAAATGCGCTCACCAGCGATATTTTCAAAGACAATGCCGCAGTCACGCTTCTGGCAACCAACCATCCCCGCAAGGGTGCCTTACCCTCCTTCAATGAGGCCCTGTGCGCTCTGTATGCGGCTGGTTTACCGACAGCAACGAAATCTGATCCGGCGACCACATTCCAACCGGCCACATCCCACACCAGCCCTCAACCTGCTGTGTCGGATGGTCGCGTCCCCTTAACGGGATCGGTGGTGATCAGCGGGGCTGGGTTGGGACTTCCCGGAAAGAATGGAATGGTTTTCGCAGAAGATAATGTGCAAAGGTTGCTGAACGGGGAGGTATTAATCGAGTCTTTTCCACAAAAAACACGTGAGAACATGCTCGATAAACGCGTCACCCGCCTGGTTAAACATGCAGCCGGAGCAATGATGGTCGATATTGACGATCTGGAAGCTACGGTAAAGCTGGCCGGCCAGAGTGGCGCCTTTGACCCAAGCGAAGAATTTGGTATTCCGGAGGATCGCGTGGATGCCACCGATATCAGCACCCAACTGGCGATTGCAGCCGGGATTGATGCCTTACGGGATGCTGGTATTCCACTGGTTATGAATTATCGCACCACCAGTAAAGGCACATTGCTGCCCAACCGCTGGATGTTACCGGAAGCTCTGCAGGAGGAAACCGGTGTGATATTTGGTTCCGCTTTTCCAGGTTTGGACCGCATGGCGGATGAAGCTGACCGGTATTACACTTTTCAAAATTTACTGGCACAAAAACAACAATTATTGGATGTCATCCAAATGTTGAATGGCACTGATAACAAAGCCGCCCAGACCATCCAGGAAAAATTAAAGCAAGTTGAAGAGCAACTGCAAGCTAATGACTATCATTTCAACCGTCATTTTGTCTTTCGGGTGCTGGCGATGGGACATTCCCAATTCGCCGAACACATCGGTGCGCGTGGTCCGAACACGCATGTCAATGCTGCCTGTGCAACGACCACACATGCCATCTCGATTGCAGAAGATTGGATTCGCTCAGGCCGATGCCGCAGAGTGATCGTGGTTGCCGGTGATGATGTCACCAGTGGCAATCTGGTCAACTGGATTGGTACCGGCTTGATGGCCAGCGGTGCTGCCACGACCGAAGGAAATGTGCGTATGGCAGCCCTGCCCTTTGACCGCCGCCGTAATGGCATGATCATGGGGATGGGTGCTGCAGCTCTGGTGATAGAAGCCGAGGATGCCGTGCGTGAGCGTGGTATGCGCGGAATTTGTGAACTTCTCTCCAGTCAGATTGCCAATTCTGCTTTCCATGGCACCCGCCTGGATGTTCCCCATGTCAGTGAGGTTATGCAGCGGGTCGTTGCGCAGGCTGAACAGCGCTTCGGCATCCAACGGAAAGAGATCGCTGCCCAGACTGTATTCGTCTCGCATGAGACCTATACACCCGCACGTGGTGGCAGCGCCGCTGCTGAAATACATGCTTTGCGCGCTACATTTGGTGACCAGGCCAACAAAGTCATCATTGCCAACACCAAGGGCTTCACCGGTCATACTATGGGGGTTGGTGTGGAAGATGTGATCGCAGTCAAAGCGCTTGAATTTGGCATCGTACCTCCCATCGCTCATTACGACAAAGACTTTGAACCTGACCCCGAGCTGGGAGATCTCAATCTCTCGCATGGTGGAAAGTATCCGGTGCAGTACTCATTGCGGCTAGGAGCTGGTTTCGGCTCACAAATCGCCATGACACTGCTGCGCAAGGTCGCTGGTGTCGGAGAACGGGTCAATCAACAACAATACCAAAACTGGCTGGCATCCGTTTCCGGTTATCAACAACCCGAATTGGAAGTCGTCCAGCACAATTTACGCATCAAACATACTGGCGCGCCCACAGGTAAACCCAGCATCTCCACCTGGCAATTTGGCCAGGGACCGCAAGGCTGGGCCAGTGATGAACCCGCACTGCCAGCCCAGGTGGAAGCAAATAAGCCCACCACCACATTCCCAGAACCTGAACCGGTTGTTGAACCGGTGCAGGCAGTCGTTGCAGTATCTACCTCCGCACCGCAAAATGATGAGGTTGCGCAGGTGGTGTTGGAGAAGGTCAGTGAGAAAACCGGCTATCCGGTGGAAATGCTGGATATGGAGCTCGATCTGGAAGCCGATCTGGGAATTGACACGGTCAAGCAGGCTGAATTATTTGCCAGCATCCGTGAGAATTTTGGCATCCCCCGCCGCGAAGATTTACGCCTGTCTGACTACAACACCCTTCAAAAAGTGGTGCAGTTTGTGGTGGATAGCCGCATACCAGCGAACAGCAACAATGAGCCAGATGCTGAGAGCGTAGAAGAGCCTGCATCAACGGAGGCAACTGAATCAGGTTCAAACATCCGGCGTCGAGTACCGGTAGCCGTCTTAAGACCGCGACTGGATCTTTGCACACCTTCGGGGATTGTGCTGCAAGAGGGCTCACGGGTGATCATCATTCAGGACAACGGAAAGGTTGCCACGTCACTGGAAAAGAAATTGAAAGATCGCCAGGTGGCAGTTCTGTCAATTCAGGTTTCCAACCAGGAAGATTTGATCAGCAAGATCAAGCATTGGTCCGAAGCTGGCACAGTGGATGGTTTGTATTTCTTGTCCACCCTGGACAAGGAACTACCCTTCAGTAAAATGGATGATGCAGATTGGCAAAAAGCGCTTGAGACCAAACTTTACGATCTGGTGACCGTCATGCGGGAATTGCCAGATCTCAAATTCCTGGTGGTGGCAACCCGCATGGACGGCTTACAGGGTCTTTCAACCCATGGTGCCGACAACCCCTTAGCAGGTGCAGCCGCTGGTTTTACCAAAGCCATCGCCCGCGAACGTGACAACATTTTTGTGAAAGTGGTCGATTTTTCCAGCAAGGAAAAACCAGCCAGCCTGGCCAGCAAGCTGGTGGATGAAACGCTGTTGGACCCGGCAGTGATGGAAGTAGGTTGGGATGGGGATCAGCGCTTCACCCTGGTGCTGCAGGATGCAGACATCGAGAGCAAGCCAACCCATCCACTCCCCCAGGGAGCTGTTTTCCTCGTCAGCGGTGGTACCGGTGGCATTACCGCACCCATCCTCACAGATCTGGCGCAGCATACCCAGGGACATTTCTACCTTTTAGCCCGCAGCAAATTACCTGAGAAAGAAAATCCCGAACTGGCATTACTAACGAACGATCCCGAACAACTGAAGTTCGCGATCTTACAACGCTTATCCAAAAACGGACAGAAAGCGACCCCAGCCATTATCAACCAGGAAATCGCTGCACTGGAACGGGCTGCTGCCACCTTGAAAACCATGGAAACCATTCAGCAATTCGGTGGCCGGGCGGTGTACCTGCCTTGCGATGTCAGTGATGCAAAGGCAGTCAAGGACGTGGTTGATCAAATTCTTCAAAAAGAAGAGCGGGTGGATGTACTCATTCATGCTGCCGGTGTGGAGAAAAGCCGTAAACTGGAATCCAAGAGTGAAGAAGAATTCAGGCAGATCATCAATGTGAAAGCCACAGGATTTTTCAACCTGGTCAAAGCCCTCGAAGATGCCTACAAATTGCCAAAAGCGATCGTCAATTTTAGTTCTGTGGCAGGCCGCTTTGGAAATTCCGGTCAAACCGATTACAGTGCCGCCAATGACCTGCTCTGCCGGCTAACCTCTGCTTTTCGTCAGCAATACCCTGAAATGCAGGTCGTTACCATCGATTGGGGAGCCTGGGCAGAAGTCGGTATGGCCAGCCGTGGTCATATCCCCGAGCTGATGAAACGCGCCGGGATTGAAATGATCCATCCCCAACAGGCAGCTGCCTGCGTCCGGCAGGAATTGGAAGCCGGTTCGCGTGGTGAAGTCGTTCTGGCCGGATCCCTGGGGCTATTGGAAACCCAAACAGATCCGAACGGCGGGTTGGACATTGAAAAAGCCAACCTGGCGCTCACCAGCGGTCAACCCATTCATGTCATGCTCAGCCGTGTCAGTGGCGTCAGTCTGCAGGATGGCATCTTACTGGAATCAGAATTGGATCCCAGTCAGGAGGCCTTCCTGAAGGATCATAGCCTGAATGGTATTCCACTTTTACCGGGTGTCATGGGTATTGAAGGCTTTGCAGTGGCAGCACAGCATATCGCCTCCAGCATCGGCTCAGCCAAAGCTGGGTTCCGGGTGGAAGGCTTATCCAATATTGAATTTTTGACTCCCTTCAAATTCTATCGCGATGAACCACGCCGCATCACCTGGAAAGCACAGGTGGTTCATCAGGAAAATGGTCTGGTCGCCAACGTAACCCTCGAATCGGATTTAGCGCGTGCACATCAACGTACCGATCATCTGTTGCACTTCTCCGGTCAGGTATACCTTGTGCCGGCCAATCAGCCTCTGCTAAAAACGGAAGACAAAGTGCCACATTGGAATGGTGCCTACACCCTGCTGGCTAAGGATATCTACAAACTTTATTTCCACGGTCCGGCATTTCAGGTTCTGGAAGGCGTGCAAATGAACGGGAATCTGGTTATGGGAAAACTGAATCGTCAGATCCCGCCCATCTCTCAACAGGAAAAGAGCCTGCTGAGTGTGCCGATTCTGGTTGAATTGTGTTTCCAGACCGCTGGAATGTGGGATGTTGGCAATGGTGGCAGCCTGAGCCTGCCAAAATCAATCGGGACGCTGCGTTTGTTTGAGAACAAGGTTAATGGGTTGCCCATCTATGCAGAAGTGCAACCTGGTACCTCCAGCGCAGGTGAACAATACTTTGATGCTCGTGTGATTGACAGTAAAGGTCAAGTGTATCTGGAGATTGAGAATTATCGCACCGCTCCCCTGCCATATACGGTTGAGCAGGAATTGCTGACACCCATCAAAGCTTTATTAAAATAAACGGACCGGCAGAGACCATTCATGAATGGTCTCTGCCTTTCTTCTTCATGAAATCTACCTCACCTGTCTACTGGAACATGCTCAGGCTCGGGACAGTGCCTGAAGACCTGACCTGGTTATCCAGCCCGGAACAAACCCGCTTGCAGCAATACCGTTTTCCAAAACGAGTTCTGGATTGGCTGTCCGGGCGTTGGGCAGCCAAATCGCTGGTAGCTGAGATTTTGTTTGGGAATGCACCTTATGAATTAAGCGAACTCTCCATTTTAAATGAAGCCAGTGGTGCCCCGTTTGTTGAATGGCAGGGAAAGCGAAACCAAGGATCATTATCCATCAGCCATCGCGGAGAATACGCAGTGGCTGCTTACTGCCGTGACCCGGACATCAGCATCGGGATCGATCTTGAATTGATCGAACCTAAATCCCAGGGCTTTGTGCAGGATTATTTCACTGCACAGGAAGCCGACCGGGTATTTGGTCTCCCGGCTCAGCAACAAGCTTTGGCAGCTTCGCTTTTATGGAGCGGCAGAGAAGCACTGCTGAAAGCCCTGCAGTTGGGTCTGCGGATAGATACGCGCCAGATCGCATTGGGAATTCCAGATCTTAACGCGGAGGATGATTGGCAGCCACTTAAAATCAGACAATGCCCGCCAGAAGCAGCTCACTTGCAATTATTCTGGAAGAGGGTAGATCAAGCTGTTCTCACCCTGGCCATAAAACAAAAACACCCGGATCTTGAAATCTCTCCTGATCGTTTGATCCAGATCCTGTAATCATCTTCGAATTCTACGCCAGAGAATCGGTCATCGAGGGACATATGGGAATGAGCCACCAAGGACTAAAGTCCATGGCTACGAATGTTCAAACCGGATAAATCAGGGTGGAAAGATGCCTGAATCTATTTTAATGAACATTTGCTGCATTGCACCTGTGGATCAAAAGCCCACACTCACCTGAGTTTCTCACTTTTCTAAATGCAGAAAAACTCCGGTCTGCTATTCTCACAATGCATACACCGGTTCAATGCCTCCGTGCCCTGTGGCTGATTGGCCGTACGGGCGGGTTTGGAACCCGCCCGTACCATTGCGACCCGTACCATTGCGAACCATCAGCATTTTTACCTGAGAGTCTAACTTTTCTAAATAAAGGATAATTTAACGCCCAAATCAATTGAATTCAAGTCACTAATTTGCGAAATTCAGGAGGTTATTTGTGGCAATGTCGCCTGTGGTTGAAACCCACAGGCTGTCAGATTCAAACCTATTCAAACAGGTTCGGATTGGAACCGGCTTAATCCGGTTTGAGTCTAGCTCCTTAGGTTCTCATTTTCTATAAGTGGGGTGCTTTCACGCTCAAATCATCTGATTTCAGGTAACTAATTTGAGAAACCCAGGTACTAATTCTTGAAACTTAGTTTTCAAATTTATTCTTCAAACCCCGCATAAAAACTCCGGCCTGCTATTCTCACAATGCATACGCCTGTCAATACCTCCGTGTTCTCTGGCTGATTGGTCGTACGGGCGGGTTCCGAACCCGCCCGTACTATTACGAACCCGTACCATTGCGAATTAACAGCATTTTCACCTGAGAGTCTAACTTTTCTAAATAAAGGATAATTTAACACCCAAATCAATTGGATTCATGTCACTAATTTGCGAAATTCAGGTACAAATTTTCAAACCGGATAAATCAGGGTGGGATTGTGCTTGAATCTGTCTTGATGAACATATGGTGCATTGCACTTGGGGATCAAAAACCCACACTCATCATGGAGTAGAAGTTGGGTGATCAAATTTACCAGAAGTGCATTGCACCTGGAGTGAAAGACCTCGATGGATAATTTTTTATTTCGTCATTGAGTTAGCAATTGTGATGCAGTTTGAAGCGGCTTAGAGCCGGTTTGAAATTAGCAGACCCGGGTTTTTCCCGGGGCGCGAGTTTTCATTGCTGTCTGGGAGGATAATACTGTTGCAAATCTTCCGAAAGGAAAACCCCCTGGGTGTTCAAGCTGCGCACACGTGCCAGATAGGCGGCACCGATTAATAGTTGATGTGCGACTTCCACCACCTTGCGATTTTCCACAGGTTCTAATACCGTCCCTTTCACCCATTGATTAAATGCACCCATGGCCGGACCGCACCAGATTTGGTAGTCCATTTCCCGGCCAGGTTCACCCACCACTGACCAACGCGAGGTCAAGCCCAGATACCAGCGGAAGATCAAGGCCAGCTTATGATGCGGGTCAGCGTAGGCTCGCTCCAGGTTTTTTTGATCGCGCTCACGGAAAAATGCCTGGGTTTCCTCCCAGATTTCATCCAGATTGCGCCAGAAGATGGTTTTTTCAATTTTTTCACGATCCGCAGGCGGTATTTCTTCGACCGAATTATAGCGGTTGTACAACTCATATAAACGCGCGGCACGCATGGCAAACATGGTGCCACGTTTTAATACCTGCACACGCACACCCATCTCGAACATATCAGCCGCTGGTGCCATGATTACCTCCGCCATGTCCGCCTGGGCTAAGAGACGACGGGTGTGGTCAGAGGCTGCCGCTTCCACGCAAGCCTGGTTGATCGAGCCTGTCACCACATACGCCGCGCCCATCATAAAAGCAGCCAGCGCTGACGCCGGCGTTCCGATCCCCCCGCCAGCTCCGACCCGCACGGATTGTGGATAATTCATCCGCGCCTGCACCTCATCGCGCACAGCCAGCATGGTCGGGATCAGAGCTACCAGTGGTCGATTATCGGTATGACCACCTGAGTCGGCTTCCACAGTGATGTCATCCGCCATTGGCACCCGCCGGGCGAGCTCCGCCTGATCCTCTGTGATTTTTCCATCGGCCAGCAATTGTTTCAGCAAATCCTCCGGTGCGGGCAGCATGAATTTTCTTGCCACTTCCCGGCGGGAGATCTTGGCAATGATTTTATTTTTGATTAGAATGCTGCCATCGGCTGCCTGAGATAATCCGGCTACACGAAAATGCACCAGGGCGTAGGTCAGATCCATGTAGGCAGAGGCTTCGATCACCCACACACCCAGCTGTAGATACAACTCAGCTAATTTGCGTTCCAGTAGTGGTTCATTCGGACTGTGAATCAAATTGACCGCGAAAGGACCATCCGGCAATTCCTGTTGGATGGCTTTGATGGCAGCTACAATTCTGGCGGGGGATAAGCCTGCCGAACCGAATGACCCCATAAAACCGGCCTTTCCCAACGCCGCCACCATCTCCACTGATGAGATTCCATTCGCCATCGCCCCGGCATAATAAGGATATTGAGTGCCATAAGTGTGCATGAAGGATGGGTATCCAAATGATTCGATGGGCATGGGAGGTACATATGCCAATCTTTCAGCCTGTACATCTCCATTAGAAATTGCTTTAGAAATGCCGTCTTGAGATGTTAGAAAAATGTTATTATCATACCTGAGCACCCAGAGTGCCTGGTTATACGTTTGCAAAAGATTTATAAAATTTTCTGGTTGATTGATAAGATGTTCGTGATCGCCAATCCAGGGTAGCTGCTGAAATGGAGCTTTCTGTGAGGTCACTAAGGTGTATTGCAAACTTTGATTCATTTAATATCCTTTAAAAGGTTATAGAGTGTCGGTCACATCTATTAACACAGGATGCAAAGGATGGTTACTGAATTAAAAGGTTCAATGCTATAATTTAATTATGATAACTTTTCAAATTGACATCCCTTTCGTCCAGATTAAGAACTTTTGCCAACGTTGGGGTATAAGGGAATTTGGATTGTTCGGATCTGTTTTGAGAGAAGGTTTCAATCAAAATAGTGATATTGATGTATTGGTTACATTTGAAAAAGGTATTGGCATCAGCCTTTTCGATATCGCCCAAATGAAAATTGAGTTGGAAGAAATCTTCAAACGTCCGGTTGATATCCTTGAAAAAGAAGCTTTAAGAAACCCTTACCGGAAAAGACAAATTCTGGAAACCTTTCAGGTAATTTATGAAGCCTAATGTGAGAGACCTCGCTTAGAGGAAATCAGACCACGAAAAAGAAATCGTGACGTCATTATACGTTTGTTTATTTTTTTCGGTCCACATGTTATTAGCCATGATCATAAATCGCATGTGGAACTTCTGGCAAAACCCGCAAGATGAATGAATATTAGCTATTAATGAAATTTGTAGGGGCAATGGCTTGTCCTTGCCCCGAACCTTGTCCTTGCCCCAAACCTTGTCCTTGCCCCGCACAATGTCCTTGCTCCTTCCTGTGTGTCGATCATTTATCCATTTGTGTGGATTATTGTGAATAAAATCAACGATGCGGGCATACTATTTTTCATTCCTAATAACAGTAATTCCACAATTTCTTCACCTGTAAAAGATGGGGTATGTAACGATAACGAATGAAGATCATGGGTGAATCATCGAAGTTAGTTGTTTCGAACTCAGTGGAAGGGCAATCCATTCAGATACTTAGAACATGCGAAAATAAATATCTTCACGATCCTTTCGATAAGAACGGCAGAAAAATCTTGTTAGGATAATCAGGTAGTGGAGTCGCTGAAAATTGTAATGTGGGGGTTTCCGATGGTGTAGCAGTCTGGATGATTCCTAAGGTAGGAGTGGAGGTTGCGCCAACCGTTCTCAATCCTGCATCGATAAAGGTCATCGAGATGACATTACTGGCAATTGAAATGATGTCGGTATATTGATAATTGGGTGAAATAATGATGTGATTAATATCACTGTCTTTGGTATCATCTATACCTTGATCCTTGTCAGAAAAACTGGAGCCAGGAAATGGGACAACCCGCACGCGGTAATCCCCGGAAAATGGAGCAACCAGGGTATAAATCCCGCTATTATTGGTGGTGGTGCTGTGGATCAATGTGGTCTTGGCAGCGTCCCATAATTGTACGGTGATTCCGGGAATACCTGGCTCGCCTGCGTCCTGAATACCATCCTGATCCAGATCATGCCAGACTAAGTTACCAATGTTGATTGGTGAGGGGGTGCGGGTGGCAGTCGGCGTGCGGAATAGGATAATCCCAGCATC
>SWBZ01003262.1_pt1 | contig 22684 bp, 18 predicted proteins | sample 4693031 | NCBI WGS metagenome assembly SWBZ01 (sample SAMN10267274, study PRJNA491770) | bioreactor metagenome | isolation source: DHS bioreactor inoculated with | place: Japan: off Shimokita Peninsula
TCTCTGTGAATCTTCTTCCTCATGATACAAGGGACGAAGGATCGGAGCACGAAACAATTGATGGAAAGCGATGGCAATTCTCCGATCCTTCGTCCGTATGGGAAAATACATTATCCATCATTACCGGGCAGGTCACGGACCTGCCCCTACGATTACGTATCCAATACATAGGACGTCACGGACCACACCCCTACGATCTACGATCGATTCTGCACACCCCACCGGATAAGGCCGAAGCAATTCACTCCAGCATAATGGATAATAAACTAAACAGCTTAACAGCTCAATAACTTTTCAAAAATTATTATATAATCATTTAACTCCCCTATTTTCAGGCAGGAACTGAATTTAAAGGAAATCAGATGATGGATACTCCACGCAAGTCATTAATTTCTAAATCTACACGAAATTTTGTCGCTGCGGCAAAGAAAATGAAGCCATTTAATCTCTTTCTGATCATCCATGGCTACGTGTATGCGCGCTGGCCGTACCTTTATATCGGCATTGGCAAAGGCGAACATCCGCTTGCCAAACGATTTCTACCCATCATTACTTTGTTTGGACGGCTCTTTCCATCAAAAAGAGCGCGCGATGGCGTTCATTCCCTGGATATAGCCAGCCACACGATCGCTGATACGTATCATGGCAAAGCGCTTCCTTTGCAAACAGCCCGCGAATTGATCCTGATTAAGGAGCCCATCAACAAACCCGATCTGGAACATGTGGTGCCTTACACTCAGGCGCGGGCCATTATTCTGGAACACCCGGATCATATTGTAGCGCTGGAATGCCCCTGCCGCGCTGCCGTGGAGCATCCCTGCACCCCTATCGACGTCTGTTTGATCGTGGGAGAACCATTTGCCAGCTTTATCAGCGAACACCAACCCCAAAAATCACGCTGGATCAGCCAGGAAGAAGCCGTAAAGATCCTGGAGGAGGAAGACGCCCGCGGACATGTGCATCATGCTTTCTTCAAAGACGCTATGTTGGGTCGTTATTATGCCATCTGCAATTGCTGCAGTTGCTGCTGTGGTGCTATGAAAGCCCACCACAATCACATTCCCATGCTGGCTTCTTCCGGATATGTTGCCAAAATCGATCATGATTTGTGTTTGGATTGTGGTACCTGCCACGATTATTGCCAGTTCTCCGCGCTGCATTTTGATGATCAATACACAGTGCAGGTGGATGATGAGCTGTGCATGGGTTGCGGCATTTGTGTTTCCAAATGTCCGCAGGAGGCGATTGAGTTGGTCTTAGACCCTGCCAAAGGGGTTCCCCTGGATGTGAGCTCGTTGGTGTAAAAAAATCATCCAGTGAAATTTACACCTTCACTGGATGACTGAAGCATTGGCAATTTTTAACTACTATCCTTCAAACCTGAGCAACATTACTTTTCCCAGCCCCACTTTCATCCCTGGCAGCAACTCATATACCATCTCAGGTTGTATTTTTTGACCATTCAGAGTGATGCCATTGGTGCTGTTCAGATCGCGAATGGTATATATTTTTGTACCTTGATCGAAGTTGATTTCTGCATGTTGCCGGGAGATGTCACCCTCACTGGAAAAGAGCGGGATGACACGACCAATGGTTAACGGCAAATTTTGCAAAGGAATCCTCTGACCAATATTGGCAGGGTTCAATGACTTTTCGATCACCAGGGATGCTGCACCAACTCGTCCCGCATCCACCCGTGTGCGTACAATCTCATCCGGAACAGGAGCAGGACCGGTCGGTGGTCGGCTGATTGGTTCGGAGACCCCTCTGCCAGAGGTTGATGGCTGTGCTTTGGTGGTGAACACGAAACTGACTTTATGGGTGCCAAATGCCAAACGGTCACCACTGTTCAGTTTATTCATGCTGTTCACCTGTAGTTTCGTGCCATTCAGATATGTCGGGTTGTTGGCTGCGGAAGGCTCAATAAAAAAACTACCTTCCGAAAATACGATCTGGGCGTGTTTACGGGAAATGGTCATACCAACAGCCAGAATCTGCATATTGACTGCCAGCATAATATTGTGATTGACATCCGTACTGGGTCGACCAATGATGGCTGGTGTCCATTGAATGTCAAAGGTAATATTGGAAGTTTCCTCCCGCAGTTGCGCATGATCTTTTGGATCGAGCATTTTTCGGATGGTTTGGTGCAGGTAACCGACGTTCAATACATCCTGGGGTTGGATATCCAATTGCGCCAGGGTCTGATTGACATTCAAAGGTTTTTCCATTCCTTTTAGCTGAATACTATATTTTTCGGGAGAATCCCGATCAATATCGTCAAATTCCTTCAGAATTTCATCAATCAACGTTTTCACTGTAATTGACCTGCGTACCCGAGCTCGCTGCCCGGTATGTTCAAATACATTTATTTTGACATCAATATAATCGTCCATACCTTATCCCTCAGGTTTAATTTTTCTCTGTTTTGTCTTCATCGGTAGCTGCTTGCGGTGGTGTTTCTGTGCCAGGTTCAGGTGCACCTGCGCTACTTTCATTCGTTTTTGTTTTCTTTCCCGGTTTTGCTTCTTTTTTTGTTGCTTTGTTTGCTGCTGTATCAGGCTTGCCTTCAACAGGTGCTTCGGCTGCTTCTTCTTTGACTGCATCGAATAATCCTAACGTTCTGGCCGTTTCGATCATATCACTGTGCGATAAGATCTTCATCATGTCTTCGTCCATCCCGGCATCCCGCAATTTTTGTTTGACTTCTTCCATATTGTATTTGGATACATCCACTGCGGTTGACACATATGAATCAGCACTGCCACTCCCCTCTTCTTTTTTATCTTCTTTTGGTTTGGGAATCCGCATCCATTTGGCCTTTTTACCAGCATATTGCTTACTTATTTTTTCGACCCAATGATCAACAGAACCTTCCATATCATCATCACTGGTATGTGGTGTGGCGATCTGCAGCATGGTGGTCATTCCGGATCGCACGATGAATGAACGTCCCATGGGGAGTTCTACTTCGTTCAGACTGCGTGGGAAGCGACCATTCAAACGGTTGACCGCATCCGAGCTCTTCAAAGCAATTCCAAAATTCGGAGCGGTGATCACCTTGCGCAAGTCGTCGGAAGCATTCATCATGGCGATGGAACCCGCAGCAATGACATATACACCAGCAGATTGATATTTACGCACCAGACCAGAAAATTCCTCGAAGAAGTCCATCTTTTTGCGGCTGGATTCATCTGAGAATGAATCGTAATTATCGATGACCAGTAAAATCTTACGACGTTTGGGATGTTTTTCAAAGTCCAGGCATTCTTCTTTTACGTTCTCGAGCAGTTCATCCAATTGATCAATTTCTTCTATGGAATCGAGGACATGTGGAAGTTCTTTTAAGGAATGCTCACTTCCTTTCCACAGCTTGCGGGAATAATCGATCATAACGATCCCGAGCATATCCGGGCTATAGTTGGATGCCAGCGTGACGATCATGGTTTGCAATGTGGTCGTTTTACCGGAGAAGGGTTGCCCTAAGACAACAATATGAGGTCCCTGACGTTCAATGTCAATAAAAGCTGGTTCCAGTGAACGGTCATCAATCCCCATTAAAGCAGTCAAACGGTTTGTGGTTGGCCATGTTACTTCCTGCATTAACCGTTCCAATGAGATTCTCAATTGCAGGGTTTCAATCGTGGACGGTTTTTCACCCTTCCAGTTGTCATTCCAAAGCTCTTTCATTTTCAAACACATTTTGTTCAGCTTGCCAAGACTATCCGAGTCGTTTTCTTCCGGATCAAATGACAGAGCCGTCTGAAATTCCAAGGGCATATTCCCCACGCGCACAAAACCACGCCCGGGTACACTGGATAGATCCGCCGGAACACCCCGCCCGACAATATCTGCATATTCACTGGGGTCAGAAAGCTTAAGGGTGAACCTTTCAGCAAAGAGGTTAAAAAGCTTGTTGGTTAATGCATTCGAAACATCTGCCGTCACCAGGAAGTACACTCCATAAGCCCGTGCTTCACGCACCAGTGAAATGAGGGGGCTCATCAGACCATCATAATATTCACGAAATTCAGCAAAATTATCAATTACCACCAGAATAGCTGGTAATTTTTTGTCGGGGTAATTGTGATTATAGGTTTCAAGACTATTGACTCTTAGTTCACTGAAGAGAACTTGCCTGCTCTCAATGATGTCATTGACCTTTCGTAAAACCCGCATGACACGCTCTTCCTCTTCCGAGGTAATAATTGCTCCTACATGCGGCAGATCCAGGAAGATATTCAGTGCACGGCCACCAAAATCAAGAATATAGATATGCAGATCATCCGGGGAATGCGTCAGCACCAGGGAGGTAATGACCGTGCGGATGAAGGTCGTTTTTCCGCGACCCGAAGAACCAAAGATGGCTGCATGTCCATTCGGGAAGTTAATCATTAACGGCTTTTGGCTGGCCAGGTAAGGATTATCCACCATACCGATCAATGGCCGCATGCTATTTTTTCCCCAGGTCAGACCTTCCCATTTGAAATTTTCTTCCCAGAACGTAATTGCTTTTTCATTTAAAGACATTCCGGTCACACTGACAGCATCTGTTTGTTTAAGCATTTCGATGTCTTCATCTGTCATGTAAGCCGTATCCAGGGGGGTTTCCAGGCTCAGAACATTTTTACCAACCTGGGATGGTAAAAATTCAGGCCACGGCCTCCATTGAGGACGCGATTCAGTGGTTGCCAGGTTCGCTAACATGTCAACAATCACATCGTACAATTTTGGTGGTTCCACAGCCTTTTGCGCGGCAGATTTTTTTCCTCGATCCTGCCAGATCACATTCGGTGTAATATTTTCTTCCTGTGGTCCTTTATAATCGCCACCGGTGTAAGCAGTCTGGATCAATTCAACATTTTCATTGCCGACTTGCAAATATCCCCTTCCCGGTATGCCGGGTGGCAGGAAGGCAGCATCGGCACGTCTTAATAACTCGCGGCTGTCATCCGGTGTTTCCACCCGCAGGCAGATCCTGAATTTGATATTCGCCCGCATCTGATCTGTCACCCCTACCGGGCGCTGCGCTGCCAGGATCAAGGTAACTCCCAGGGCACGACCCAGACGGGTGATACTTTCCAGTTGGGCTTTGTATTCCGCATTGCCTGAAATCATTTCCGCGAATTCATCAATAATAATGAACAGGTGCGGATAAGGTGGCCGTCCCGGTTCGAGGTTGAGACCTTTCTTGCGGTAATGGACAATGTCCTTCGAATTGGTATAAGTATTCAGTTTCTGACGGCGATCCAATTCAGCGATGATGGAGGCAAAGACGCGGGCTGTGGCAGATTGATCCAGGTTGGTGACGATATCGACTTTATGCGGCAATTTCTTAAAAGGTTCAAACGCGGAGCCACCTTTATAATCAATCAGCACAAAGTTGAGTACATCCGGGTTGAAATTCAATGCCATCCCGATGATCATAGTCATCAATAATTCAGATTTACCTGAGCCGGTGGAACCAGCGATGAGACCATGTACGCCGTCCGCCTTGGCTGAGAAGGTAAGGGTGCGGGGTTCGTTCCCTGAGAGGAGGCCAACAGCTGTATAAAGCCAATCAGCCAGGTTGGGCGTCATACTGCGTTTCCAATTCTCTGCTGCCATTTCCTGCAACTCATCAATCGAGGTCACATTCAACATTTCTAATAAGGTCACGGTGGATGCCAGACTGGAACCATAACCACGGCGAATATCCAATGGTTCCAATGCTTTGGAATACGTTCTGGCCTGGTCCTGGGTGCTGACCAGCCGGGTGGCGCCTACATATCGAACGGTGTTAAATCCGGTTTCGGCATAACGGAAGATGGCACTTTCCTGGTCAACAGGATCAGCACCCACTTCGATGACAGCCTGGCAACGGCTGGGCACCTTGCTGCGATCCGGAACCACAAAAATAATGCCTGCCCCCAGCTGCTGCCCATCCAATAGAATGGTGGAAATAGTGGCTTCTCCTTCCAAATCCTTGAGGATGGACCATTCAGGCGCAAGTGTTTGCACATCCACTACCAACAGCATGAAGGGCAGCTTAACATCAGAGCCACTTTCTTTATCCTGCAAGCGCATTCGGCGTCTTTCCAGAATGGTACGCACATTTTTCCAGAACAGACGCATGCGGTCAACTTCATTTTCACCTGGTTTTTCTTCGCTCTCAAAACACAGGGTTTCGCTCTTATCTGCCTCTTTGCAATGGGGTAAAGAGTAAGCCCAGCGCCAGTTTTTGCGCATGGAACTGGTGCCGGCGACATATAACATTGTATCCTGTGGACTATGGAAAGTGGCGTAATCGATCAGCATGGTGCGCAGGTAGGAATGCACAATTTCCTCAGACTCGCCGGCAATCCCAATCGAGTGGCGAATGCTGATTTCTTTGCCTTCCTGGGCGCTATCCTCTCCCTCTTCCGATTCCTTTGTTTTTTCTTTAACTTTCTTTTGTTCCTTTTCATCAATCTGGTAATACAGGGGAATGGTAACCGGCACATCGAATAGAAGCCGCGAAGATTCCGCCAGACGGGTTGCTTCCCGGGTCAGCGGATTTTCAACCTGTTCGTTATCAGATATTTTGTACACCACAGAAGAAGGCCGGGTGGAAATGCCCAGGCGCAAATGCATAAAATCATGGTCCGTGGGTCTGCGTTCCCACAGGCGGGTGCCGGAACGAATATCTTCCCGCCGTAAAGGTTCTTCGCTGTTGATATCTTCCGCTATTGCCAGTGAGACATCCGGATTGGGATAATTATAGTAATAGTAGATTTTTTGTTGTTCCTGCTCGCTCTCCATTTGACGCCTTAATTCACTGATTCTGCGTTGATAGGTTTCTTTTAATTGTTCACGGCGAACTTTTTCCTGACGATTGGTATAGATTGCCAGGGCAACCGAAGCCACCACGGAGAGTGCCATCGGAATCATCATCAGCATGCTGGTGCTCTGCCCGAACATGGAAACCAGTATATAACCAAAGATCATGATCATCGGCAAGGCGGCCTGGGCTAATATCGCACCCGGATTGATCGCCACATCGGGTGGATTGGGTATCTCACGCACACCGGAAGGAAGTTCCGGTTCTATACGGGGCGGTCGATCAATGTATTTTTTGTCTGTCAATTTAAACCTCCCCGATCTTTATGTTATGAGTGATACAGCAAAACTTAAGATTAATGAGATTGCCAATAAAGCGGCCAGAACGATAAATACCAGTCTCCAATTGATCCCCTGGGATTTTTTCTCGCGGGGGATGGGTGGAAAGTACGGTTTGAGTGCATTTACAAAAGCAAAAACATCCGGGTAGCGGGCTTGTGGTTGCATACTGATCGCTTTTTCAACAATCGCCGGTATGTCTTTTAAGTCAATTCTTCCGGTTGGTTTAAAATCTCCAGCTTTTACAGCACCGGCAACAATATCGTCTTTTTTTAGGTGATATTCATAAGCCGGTTTCCCTACCAACATCTCATACATCAATAAGCCCAGCCCATAAACATCTGCTGCGGGAGAAATCTTATTTTCTTTTTTTAACACTTCTGGTGCAGTATAGGCTGGTAAATTGTATTGGTCATTCCAAATTTGAGAAATATCGTTACGCATGTCTCCCACGCCTAAATCCAATAAAAGTGGTCGTGGGATGCCCTCTTTATCAAAACGTAAATAGACAACATCCGGGTTCAGGCATAAGTGAATCTTGCCTGCATTATGCAAATAATAAATCACATCACTGATGCTGAGCCCAATCCAACCAACGTGCTGGAACCAGGGTTGTGGATTTTTGAATAAATAATTCCTGAGTACTTCACCTTCAACAAACTGAAAGACAGCATAATATTTTACTTTTCCCTGGATCACCGTCCACCCATAGGGATGTTGGGCTATGGTGCTCTGTGGATGCGCAGGCAGGATGACCGGTAATAATGGGTGCTGCCCGGATTTGGCCAATTGGTAAAAAGCGATTGCCTCCTGCCTGAGTTTATCCTCACAGCCCGTATTCGCAATCTTAAGAAACACGACTTCTTCATCCCGCCGTGCCTGGTAAACGATTGCCGAGCGTTGAATTAATAGCGGTTGAATGATCTCAAATACACCGAACCATTCACCATTATTAAATATTTCGGTGGCATTTTCAGCCGGGCAATGTTTCTCCTGGCACCAGAGATTGAAATCCTGTGAGATGACATTACATTTAAGACAAATCCGGTTCATAATGCCTTACTTTCTCTGGTCTATCAATGGACAGCAAGTATGTGGTTGTTTTCCACATACTTGCTGCAAGTCCCTACTAAATATTTTATCTAAAACGAGCCGATCCGGTCGTATCACCAGTTGTGTAATGAATGATAGCACCTTTGACATCATTTTGTAGCTCAAACATTTCCTCTGATAGCTTCTCTACTCTTGGTTTAATCCTTTCAAGATAGGAAGCAACTGCTAAATTACCAATCAAGCCAACAAAAGCAGTTGCTTTCAGGATCATAATAGCAGTCTCTAAGCCTTTGGCAACTTGCTTTAAAGTTTGACCAAATTTACCAAAGCTATCGGCCATTTTTTGGACCTGGGGGATATCCATATATACTTCTTGAGCCATTTTACATCTCCTTTTCTTTTGTCAGGCTATTTGAAGATATTACCAAAAATATCTACCAATTCATTTGCCTTGGAAGTTGCCATTTTATCTGCATTGCGGAAAATATCCGTTGATTTTTGCAGTGCACCGATAAAGCTGGTATTGATACCAACAACTGAGAGTAAGGAAGGAATAATCAATGAGTTCATTTCATTGACGAAACGAACTGCTCCATCACCCTTCCAGATACCACCGGTAACCTGTTGGACCATCGCACGTATGGGAGAAGTGACTTCCTGAGTGATCTGGTTCAATAATTTTTTGATCATTCCCATTACGCCATTCACGGCGGAGTACATTAATTTAATAATAAAACCCATTTTAATCCTCCAATTCTAGTTAGAATGCTGATCCTGCTCGTTTATCAGCAGCCTGCATATCCTGGATCGCTTTCTTAACATCGTCAGAAACTTCACCAAATTTTTGGCTTAATTTTGTCACTGCTGGAACGAACGCAGTATTCAGTGCATTTGCAAACGCCTCTCCAGCATCACCCACCAGGGCACCGCCTTGCATTTCCTGTGCCGCAGAGCGTGCCAGACGAGTTGTTTGCAGCAAACGTTGTTGGACTGTTTTGAGGTGCTGCGCCATTTCCTCCATTTGTGGATAATTAAGTTTAATCTTATCAGTCATTATTTATCTCCTTTTTGGATGGCATTTGAATTAATCAAATTTGAAGAAGCCCTGGGATTGGTTCTGGGCATCATCATAAATTTTTACAATTGCATTTATCTGGTTCGATGCTGCAACTAAAGCAGCCACCAGTCGTTGAACTGCTGGAAGTACCAGCGATTCCATTTCATTGTTGAATTGATCTGCTCCACGTCCAATCCAACCACTGCCATGCAGTGTGCCCACTTTGTTTCGGGTTTGACTGAGAAGATTATTTAATTCATCTGCTTCACTCTGAAATTTCTTCGCTATTGCTTGCAACTGTTCGCCATTAAGTTCAGTTTTATCGGCCATTATTCTTCCTTTCAATTTTGAATTTGGGTTGTGTGATGCATCTTGGTGCTCACATTATTCAAATACTTTACCCTTACGGTTCTTACTGATTTGTATTTTTTATTTTGCCTCCTCTTTATGAATCATTAATTAATCAATGATGATTGCTACTTTTTTGGTTTATCTTTCAGGGCGGATTTCGCAGCGGCTGCTGCAGCACCGACCCCACCAACAACACCTGCGGTCCCAGCCGCAGATATCCCCTCTCCTCCTTCAGCAGGTGTAGGCGTAGGGCTGCTACTGGGAGCAGGAGCGCCTGAGGTTCCTGATGAACCACCTCCACCTGAAGATGAACCACCACTTTGGTAAACATGATCTGCAACGGATGGATCACCACCGCCAGCAGCGGTTCCTCCACCACCCGATCCAGATGACGAACCGCCACCGGATAAACCGGTACCCATATTATTCAGATCACCTTGCAACCCGGAGCTGTCTCCTCCACCGGAACCACCACCCGAGCCCCCACCACCAGCACTGGCGGCGGGTTCAGCCTGTGTTTCTTGTGGCTGGCTGGCAGCTTCTCCCGCTTGTGATTGACCAGAATCCCCAGCTCCAGAACCGCCTTGTTCTCCGCCAAACTGGCTGGCCCCAAAATCGGTATCCCCTAAATTAACATCTGTTCCGGATGGTTCCCCAGTGCCTCCGAATTGACTGGCACCAAAATCAGTATCCCCCAAATTTGGTTCAGCACCACCTCCGAATTGGCTGGCGCCAAAGTCAGTGTCCTGTAAATCAGGTTCAGCTGCCGGCGCCCCCCCTATGCCTGCGCCCGTTGCCCCTCCAAACTGGCCAGCCCCAAAGTCAGTATCCCCTAAATTGATACCAGAACCAGAAACACCAACTGCGCCACCAGCAAAGAGACCAGCCCCAAAATCGGTGCTGCCCAAATGAACATCGTTGATATCCTGCTTGAAGATATGGCCGCATTGGTCTTCTGCATCCCGATAGATTTTCTCGATATCTTTTACAGCCCCAGACGACAAAAACATGGATTCATATAGCCGTTTCATGGCTGGCAATAAAACCATCTCCATTTCATCAAAAAAAGAATCTGCACCCTGTCCAATCCAGTCTTTATGTAAATTATGGACAGCCTGTCTGAGCCGCATGGTTACATCTGCTAATTCTTCGCCTTCATTCTGAAATTTCTTTTCCAAACTATTCAAATTTTGAAAATCAAGTATTGTTTTATCGGCCATCATTCCTCTCGTTTCTGACTAAGTGTGCTCAAAGATCACTTCTACATTTGAACCAATCTGGATTCGGCTGCCGTTGGTTAAGTACACAGGTTGTCCAGGGGTTAATGGGGTACCGTTGACCCGTGTTCCGTTGCTGCTGTTCATATCGGTAATCACATAACGCCGGGTCTTGGCGTCCATCGTAACTTGTGCATGCAATCGGGATACGCTGGCTTCTCCAATGGTCAACAATGTTCCTACCCTGCCGATCGTAAATGGAAATTCACCAATTGGTATACGTTGCCCAGGTGAAAGCACGCCGGGAGGCGCTTTTATCACTGAGAATATGGGTAAACGGAATCCTGGTGAAATCATGGTCGCATCTGATAGTGCGGGTTCACCGATCAGGGTTTTGTCCAATTGATCCGGTGGGATGCTTGCTTGTACTGGATTGGATACAGGCATCACCGGAATATCATACGTAGGAACCTGCTGTCTGGGTCGATTATTTTGTTGCAGGGGTTGAATCGGCGTGTGACCCCGAATCGGTTCATTATCCGCAAACGGAGAAGGCACTGGTTTCCCCTTTTTGTTTTTCACTTTTCCACCCAGTCTGCCCTGCATCACCGGGGTTCCGGAAAGCGACTTCTCGCGCCAGTTATAGATCATTAAAAATGCAATCACCGCCAGAATGATCCCCAGCACGATATAGAAGTAAATTGGAGAAGCTTTCAGGGCTGTAAATATTTTTGCAAAGAGGCTCACTTTTTTGGCCTGATAGACAACACCTGGATACATTTGTGTCGTAAAGACACTTCCCTGATCCCCTAATGCCCTTACCAGAATGGTGTATTTTCCCGATTCAACTTTGGCATCTACCATGGGAATCGTAATTGAGCCACTCCCATTTGGAAAGGTTGCACTCGTAAATGTAGAATTCGGTACAACGGTGTTCGTCTCCTCATTAATCAACCAGCCATCATATCCTTTCACTAAAACCGGATTGGTAGTAGCAATCTGGAGGACGAGATTATTATTATCCTGAATGACCGATTGAATATTTAAATTTGGCATCACACCGGATGGGTCAAATTTAAACTCGTGTTTTAATTCGGTGGATGTTTTTCCCTGATCATCTTTCACAATCGGGAAGGGGAAATTATTTTCTTTATCGGTTACCACAATGCGCATCTCATAATTACGGCCAGCTGTCAATGCATCGGTAGGGATATTCAGCGTGTTAAAGGCTGCCAGGCTTTCAAAAACAAATTCGGTCACTTTCGAGCCGCTATCTTTTTCCCAAATCGCAACGCGCAGATAATTGACCAATTCTGGTGAAGTTATTGAAATTTGTACATCATAAGACATCGTTTCAGGGCGTAAGGCAAAACCATCCAGTTTGGCTGTGACCGGGCTGGGTGGGCCAGGGTACTCTTTTCCGGATGCGACAATGAACGCGGTGCTGGTTTCACCAACGTCTTTGAGATTCATCGTTAAAACCGCATTATTATCTCCCTGACGGGGATAAATAGTAGATTCAGCCATCCATTGGGCTTTTAATCCCAGCATAATTTGCTCAAATGAATTCTTCAGTTGGCTTTCATTGCCAATTGCAGAAAAACCACCCGTGCTGGCAGCCATATTCTCCAGTTCAACCGTGTTGATATTGCCAGCGGAAACGGATAATCCAATCGTATGAATAGGTACCTGTGCTTTCATGGCCTTATCTACCAGTTCGCGGTAGGTATGCTGGCTGCAAACCTTGCCTTCCTTGGTTTCATCTTTCCCGTCTGTAAACAAAATGACCGCCCGCCTGCCAACCGGGGCTTTTTCCATGGCTTCTACGGCAGTAAAGGCTGCGTCATACAAACACGTGCCTTTGCCGGTTACTTTTAATTGGTCGATAGCAAAGCTGATCGCGGATTGGTTCTCAGTGAAATCCTGTAACAGGATGATTTCCTCATCAAACTGCACCACGGAGAAGAAGGCATCATTGGGTACATTGGTTAACGCCAGTTTCGCTGAATCTTTTAATAAATTCTGGGCACTGGACATGCTGCCGCTGGCGTCCAGAACCATGGTGATATAGATCGGAATATCCGGCTGTTTGATCTCTGCTCCGGAAGTTAAACCGGTATTCAACAGTGTGATTTGTGCCGTTTCCGGGGTAATATCAGTGATGGCCCGCCCAGATTGCTTATCAAACAAATTAAAGTAAACCTTTAAATTAACTGAATCTGGTAATTCAATGGTGGAAATGGTATTGATACGTACGTCGGGTTGTGATTGAGCAAATACTTCTGGTATGAATGAAGAAAAAAGAACAACAAGCAGGATGCACGCGAAAGCCTTCTTCAGCAAAGTGATCAAACGGCCCTCCCCAGATAATCGTTGAATATTATGATCAATAATGTCAATGTTATATTATACACAATAATAGATCAAATACAATTACAAATAGCAAATGTATAAAGTTATTATTATTCTATGACATTTCTCTTAATATTGCAATTACAAATTTGTGTGAAAACCTTACAATTTGGAATTAATTTTCATGATTGTATCCAAATTAGTATCAATGATCTCAGCTTCAATTTTTCCCCGGGAAAGCTCAATGATTCTGACATTCAAAGGATCGTATTCCTCAACCAGTAATTGAATGCTGATGGTGACCTCTGCCCCAAATTCCTCTTCCAGGATTTGCCCGCCGCATTCATTGATGATCATTTTTGCCTGCTCGTATAAGGGGTAGGAGATCACCAACCTGACTGTATGTGTGGGTACTTTTTCTGCCAGCGGTAAAATTTGAAGAATAGCTTTAACAGCATCTGTATACGCCCGCACCAACCCACCTGTCCCCAGTTTCGTACCCCCAAAGTAGCGCGTAACAACCACAGCAATATCCCCCAATCCACTCCCTTGCAAAACAGCTAAAGCGGGCCGGCCTGCGGTTCCGGAAGGTTCACCATCATCACTGCAATGGGCGGTCACCGATTGGCCAAATCCCACCAGAAAGGCAGGGACATTGTGACTGGCATCAGAAAATTCCTGTTTGACTGCCTGAATGAAATCTCTGGCTTCTTCCACACTGAAAACCGGTGCAGCGCTGGCAATAAAACGTGAATTCAGCACCTTAATTTCGGTTCGGGTTTTTTCAGCGGGAATGGGATATCGTTGCATCATTTTATTTTATCAAAGCTTTTCAATCTGGATGTTCAGGATTGATGCAGATCTCGTACCCGTAGATCAATCCCCTCCCGCAAAATCTTCTCCATGCGCACATATTGCTCTGTGACTCGTAAACCCACCCCCTCGTACAATTTCGTTGCGCCGGTCAGGCTATCTGCATCAACGCTCAAGCCTGCCTTTTTACTGCCTTTCTCTTTGATTTGTTGAAAAAAATGCAGCAGCAGCGCTTTTCCAATCCCCTGATGCCGCCACTTACGGCGCACTCCCAGAATTGCCACCCAACCATAATCTACCCCAAAGGGTGTTGATTTATTGCCATAAATCACACCAGCCCATTCACCATCCAATTCTGCCACAAACCACAAATCAGGATCGTAATTGGGGTCCTGAAGATGCTCCCTTACAAATTCTTTCAGACCCTCCTCATCACTGGTGCCAATATGGCCCCAGTGGTCTTCAAAGGCTTCTTCCTTTAAAAGATAGACCTTTTTCCATTCCTCAGGGTTGATGGATCGAATAGCCATGTTCTCTGGTAGATGGGTTGCAGGAATGTCCTCCAGCAAATCCCTCTCCATCACAAAACTGTAACGTACTGGTTTTGCCCCCAGATCGGTCAGTAATTGCACGGATGCCTGATCATGAATGTTCATATAGGAAACAGTAAATGTTTGTAAATTCTCTTCAGCCTGGAGCATAAATTCTTTCGCACGTTCTTCTACCCATTGATTGAGTACCCAACCAATACCACGGTTCTTATAGTCCGGATGCACCCGCACCCAGGTGTTGACCCGTACATAGGGTGGCAGAACACCCCATACATCTGCATAGGCGATCAGTTTTTCACCCTCCCACACCATCAGGGTGTCTTTTTCCATGTCCAGTGAGTCGGATTCCCATCCTGCAACCAGTTCGCCAGCTTCAAACTCATCTTTGTGGATAATTTCCCGTGAACAATAGTTGAATAACTCCGCTACCGCCTGAGCATCTTCCATTTTAGCCGGCCGGCTTTGATACACTTTAGCAAGATCAGCAAGTGATTGAAACATAGGTTCAGTTCAAAGCTTTCAATTGGTTTATTTTACTCAATAATTCACCGACAGTCAGACCCTGTTCATTCATTTCAATTTGTTTCCATTGTTCCTCATTCCTGCTGAAACGGGATAAAGAAACCAGCGAATGTTCGACTGCATTCGAATAATAATTAACTAAAAACCGTAGATTTAACATCTGACAGGCTTTCGCTGCCAACCAGCATAAGATCGGTCGGGCATTCAATAGCACGCTGGGAATTTCCCGCAGCCAGGATAATAATTCCAGTGGGTCAAAGCCTTGTTGCAGCCAATTTTCTGCCTTCTGCTCCAGGATGTCTCCAGCTTCTTCAAATTCTTTCTGGTAAAGATAGATCCGCAAGACTTCCAGCCATTCTCCATTTTCGGTAAGCCAAGTAACATCCTGGTTGGTGATGGCTGCCTGGGTTTCCTCTGGCAGGTTAGGCGCTTTGTGCGCGGATTCTCCAGCTTGGGTACTGGTTTGAATACCGATCCAATAGATGTTATTGCTGGCGTTTTTAAGCCAGTTTTCAACTGCCTTCCACCAGGGTAGCGCATTCAGAAATTGAATATTTTCGAAAACCAACTGGGCTTTGAGCTCATCCCATTCCTGGGTCAATTTATCCAATGAAGCTGGTAATGGATGTGAATGGTGATCAATCAGAACGGACAGGATGTCTTTACCAACGCCGGGTTTGATTTTCCGTAACCCAGCTACAAATTTCAACCAGAACCTGCCCGGATCGTGATCTTCACTTTCCAAAACCAGCCATACAACGGGAGTCTCTCTGGATTTAAGCTCTTTCTGCAAAGCATTCAAATGGTTATGATCCATTGGTGTGATTTCCCCATTTCCAGGGATTGATAATTCCTGCGGGTGCATCAGGTTAGGACCGGAATGAACAGGCTTGTCGATGGTATATTGAAAATATGAGAACAAGTGAGCCTCCTGACTGAGTTTTATTAATTATAGCCGTTGTTTGCAAACAAATTGATGACAGGCTTTTAATTGACTTTGCTTGTTCCCTGGGTTACAATCAACCTAATTCAATAACGGTTAAGGTGCACCTAACGCCCGGATGCGCGGTGCTCAATTGGGGAAGCTGGTGAAAGTCCAGCGCTGTCCCGCAACGGTAAGTTCACACGAACAAGCCCGAATACCTGCCTTAATGCGGTTCGATCATTCCTTCGCGGAAAGGGAAGTAAACTCCTAACCAGAGAACACTTCCCGCCATTGGGCGGGTTTTTTAATGCAAACAGCCTTTCCGTGATGAGCGAAAGGCTGTTTCCGTTCTTGCGTTCAAATCATTTTCCGAGGAGAAAAGTTATGCAACGTTTCACCAAAATTCTGTCCGTCCTTGTTTTATTGGTCTTTGTGACCGCGCTGGTCCCTGTAAGTTTTGTTCAGGCACAATCTTCACCTGAAATTGATTTTTCCACTACCCTGGAATATTTGCAAAACCAGCAACAAGCGGACGGTGGTTTTCCCGGACTGAGTGAGGGTTCCGATCCAGGTACGACCGCACGGGCATTAATTGCCATGCATGCGATCGCAGAAGATCCAGCCCAGTTTGTCAGTGCCGATGGACTCACCCCGCTGGACTACCTGCTGGCAACCTACCCTGGTTACATCAGCGATGACAACCAGCTACTCTTTCCCGGTAATGCGGGTCTGATTCTGGCTGCATTATCGCTTTCCGGAATGGCTCCGGAGGATTTATCTGCTTTACTCCTGGATACCTTACAGGAAGATGGCAGTTTCAGTACAGAAGCCGCCAAAGATTGGAATAGCGGGGTTGCCACAGATCTCAGCCAGGCATTAGCCATTCTGGGACTGGCAGCACACAGGGATCAGATCCCAACTGCCGCCGTGGATTATCTGCTGGCAAAACAACTGGAGGATGGTACCTGGGACAATGGCTTTGGTTCCGACCCGGATACAACCGCGCTGGTGGTGGTAGCCTTGCTTTCCACCGGTCAGGTGGATTCCGACAATGCAGCCATTCAAAAATCTTTCCAATATTTTCGTGATACACAACTGGAAAATGCCGGCTGGCGGCCAGGTTGGGATACTGCTTCACTTAATGTCGATACCACTGGCTGGACCACGCTGGCCCTGGTCAGTGCTGGTGAAGATTTGGACAATTGGCAGGTGGATGGAAATAGCCCGCGGGATGCGTTACAATCAGCTATGCAGGCAGATGGCAGCATTGGGGAAGGCTTTGTGAATGTTTACTCCACCGTGGAAGCCCTGCTGGGTTTTGCCCAACAACCTCTGCTGGAACCACTGCCTCCTGTAGTGGCCACCACTTCTCAGGCCGCTCTGGTGGTTGCACTGCCAGATGGCAGCACCTTGCTGCGTTGTGTGGAATTCTCCGGCGAGACCACGAGCGGTTATGAATTATTGAAAACATCCGGCTTGCAGTTGGAGACCACATTTGACCCGACGAAAGGGAATGCTATTTGTGGCATCGAGGGTCAGGGTTGTGAGCGTGATAATTGTTTTTGCGGAATGCCAGATTACTGGTCTTACTGGCACATTGAGAACAGTGAATGGATCTATTCCAGCGTAGGAGCAGATACCTACCAGGTGTCAGCAGGTTCTGTCGATGGTTGGAGCTGGGGTGATCAATCACCCGTATTGCTGAGTTTTGATGATGTTTGTGGCGAGAATGCTCAGCTCTTTCTGCCGGCTGTTGTCACCGAAGATCAGCAACCAACCAGCTCTGTGCTCCTGCCGCTGGTTGAAAATGCAGGAGAGATGCAGGAAGTACCTGCCGAAATCGTAGAAGGTACGCTACAACCAGAATCAGAAAATAATGCATTGCAATATCTCATTTTTGGCGTCATCGTTATCGGATTGATTGCCGTTCTACTATTGGTGCTGAGAGAAAAACGTAAAGCGTGAAAGAAAAATTGCTGAGCGGGTTAATATATCTCTTAACCACCGGGTTGGGGGTCTTTGCCTACATCTACCCCCTGCTCGGGCTCAGCAAGACGGGAATATTGAGCACAAATCGCCAGAACGAATTGCCCATCATGATGGCTATGCTGCTGGCATTGTGTACGATTGTGTTGATCTATGAAATTCAGCAATACCGTCTCAACACCAAACTGATTGCTTTACTGGGGATTTTGATCGCCATCAATTCCACCCTGCGTTTCATTGACTTGACCCTGCCGGTGTTGGGTGGCTTTAGCCCCATCTTCTTTTTAATTCTGATCACCGGGTATGTTTTCGGGGGCAGGATGGGATTTTTAATGGGTTCTTTAACCATGCTGGTTTCTGCACTGATCACCGGTGGTGTCGGTCCCTGGTTGCCGAATCAGATGCTGACTGCCGGTTGGGTGGGACTATCCGCAGCCCTTGCCAGAAGATTGGTTATCCTCACCCACCAGGAGAAGAAAGCTGGCGAATGGATCATCCTGCTGATATTCGGGTTTGTGTGGGGCTATCTATATGGAGCCATCACGAATTTGTGGTTCTGGCCATTTCTTTCTGGTCCGAGTAACCAGCATTTTACTACAGGTTCATCATTTATAGTGTCTATGCGCAATTACGGAGTTTTTTATCTGGCAACTTCTCTGATTTGGGATACCACCCGGGCAATTGGTAATATTCTTCTCATTTTCTTCTTTGGTAAAGCTTCCATCAGGGTGTTGCGGCGTTTCCAAAAACGTTTCTATTTTGTGCAGTTAGGTGAGGAACAGGAACTTTCATGAAAGTGCATACCTACGCCTGGTTAGCCTGGTTGATTTCTGGACTGGTCGTACTTACCACCACCAGAAATCCACTGATCATTTTGCTGGTTGATCTGGTTTTGGTTGTCATTCAGGTTTGGATCACGCCTCCCTCCAAAAAAATACTGGGCATCACACTTCGTTTTGGGCTTTCTGTGCTGATACTTTCAACTGTGCTGAATATGTTCATCTCGCGTTTTGGTGAAACCATTCTCTTCAGCTTACCTGCTAAAATCCCTCTGCTAGGCGGGAATTTTACGCTCGAAGCGTTCGTATATGGTTTGACCAATGGTTTGATCTTGATCGGGATTTTTACTCTATTTATGATCCTTAACCAGGTTGTCTCCGTCCATTCACTGGTGCGCTTAATTCCACAGGCATTCCATCCGGTGGCGGTGGTCACCACCATCGCTCTGACATTTATCCCTGCGTCACAAAAACAATTCCATGCAATCCGTGAGGCGCAGGCAATTCGCGGTCAGCAGCTCAAAAAATTACGGGATTGGCTGCCGTTGGTCATTCCTTTATTAATTGGTGGTTTGGAGAGAGCCATGCAAATCGCAGAAGCGATGACAGCCCGCGGGTTCACAGCCCAATCGGAGCGCAAAATCTCGCGCCTGGAAAAGGCCCTGCTCCCGCTGGGTTTGATTTTCATCATTTTGGGCTGGATATTGGAATTATCCACACAATTGCCCGTATCTGGTGGGTGGTTAATATTAACGGGTTTATTGTGTCTGTTGAGTTTATTTTTCATCAGCGGGAAAAGAGTGAGAAAGACCACCTATGCACAGGAAGCCTGGACAAAAGTATCAACCTGGATCACGATCTTTGCGCTGCTGCTGTCATTTTCGTTCATACTACCCTTTCCGGGGCAGCAAGCTTTGCTGTATGAGCCTTATCCATTGGTAAAACTACCCGATTTTTCAATTTTGCATGGGTTGCTGACGTTAACATTGCTGGCACCCATCTTTTTCATCGGGGAGGTACAACATGATCAGGATTGAAAAACTGACCTATCGCTACCCGGGCGCTGAAAAAAATGCTCTTCACATCCCCTGGCTGCAGATTCAAGCCGGCACATTCTGCCTCGTCATTGGTGAGTCAGGCTCAGGAAAATCGACGCTGCTGCGCCTGATCAATGGGCTGGTACCGCACTTCACAGGCGGCACCTTGGGAGGGAACATTCAGGTCGCCGGGCTGAACCCGGTCGCAGCAGGCCCACAAGTAATGAGCCGCCAGGTCGGATTTGTTTTCCAGGAAGCGGAGAACCAGTTCGTGGTCGATATTGTGGAAGATGAGATCGCCTTTTCGATGGAACAGGCAGCCATTCCCAGAGCAGAAATGCAGACGCGTGTCCAACAGATTCTGCAAACGTTGAATCTGGAGCATCTCAGAACCCGCAAGGTTGACACTTTATCCGGAGGGGAAACCCAGCGGGTTGCGATTGCCGCCGCGCTGGTGCTGGAACCGAAAATTCTGGTGCTGGATGAACCGACCTCGCAATTGGATCCACTGGCAGCCGAGGAAGTTATGCTGCTGCTGAAACGCTTGCAGCAGGATTTAGGCTTAACCATCGTCTTATCTGAACAGAGACTTGACCGCGTGCTGGGCTTTGCAGATTGTGTAGCAATATTGTCCGCAGATGGGCAGTTAAGTGAATATGGTTTGCCACAGGAGGTTATTCAACACAGTGTCCTCAAACCACCGATTGTTCAACTGGCAGAAATAAACGGCTGGTATCCCATTCCACTGGATGTTGACCAGGCGAAAAAGTTCGTCCAGCCGGAAATTCGCATGCCGGTGAGGGAAACCCCATCCACAGCGATTGCACAACCTCTTCTGGAAGTGCAGCATGTGCATGTGAATTTGGGAAAACGAATGGTGCTGCAGGACATCAACTTCACCTTGAATACCCAGGAAAGACTGGTGATCATGGGCCCGAATGGCGCTGGAAAGTCCACTTTACTGCGCACATTAATGGGTCTGATCGCGCCAGATCAGGGCGAGATCATTTTTAAAGGAAAGAAGGTCGCCTTCCAGGGCACAGCACAATTAAGTCACCAAATTGGTTTTTTGCCTCAGGATCCCAATGCTCTGCTCTTTTCTGAAACCGTGCAGGAGGAATTGGAAACCACGCTGCGCAACCATCACATCCCGCTGCAATCAGAGGTCGTTGAGCGTTTGCTCTCTCAGCTCAACATCCAATCCAAGGCACATGCCTATCCACGCGATTTGAGCACCGGGGAAAAACAGCGGGTAGCCCTGGGGGCTGTGGTGGTTACCCAACCGGAGTTGATCATCCTGGATGAACCCACACGGGGATTAGATCAAATAACCAAAAATGCATTACTGACCCTTTTACTGGATTGGAACCACAACGGAAAAACGATTTTATTGGTCACTCATGATGTCGAATTTGCAGCTGCGTTCGCCTCACGCATCCTGATCATCGAGGGTGGCAAAATGATTGCCCAGGGCGATCCCCGTGCAATAATGCGTATCCATCCACGCTACACACCTCAAATTGCCCGGTTATATCCAGATACCAATTGGCTAACCCTGAACGATCTTCTTGAATAAACCTTAACTTCATATAAAATGGATACAAAGGATCCTGGTTTTATTTCCATGATTTGGGATTAGATGATAGGGACGTTATCAATTTACAGGGAAAGGATATTCTTATGTTGTATCGTCGATTAGGAAAAACAGAATTCTCTGTTTCGGTCGTGGGTGTCGGCACCTGGCAATTGGGTGGTGAATGGGGAAAAGTTTATGAACAGAACGAAGTAAACCAGATGTTAGCACGTGCCAGGGAACTGGGCATCAATCTGGTTGATACCGCTGAATGTTATGGAGATCATACTTCGGAAAAATTGGTCGGAAATGCGCTCAAAGGTCAACGTGCAGATTGGATCATCGCCACCAAATTTGGGCATAAATTCCACAGTAATTTTGAACGCACCAGCCATTACGACCCTGCCAGTGTACAAAAACAACTCGAAGAATCACTCCAGGCCTTGCAAACCGATTACATTGATTTGTATCAATTTCATTCGGGATCTGATGAGGTCTTTGATAACCCCGATCTGTGGGAAATGCTGGCCAGGCAGGTGGAAGCAGGTAAAATTCGTGCGCTGGGATTATCCATCACGACTGCCAATCCCATCCTGCAAATCAAGAAGATGAGCGGCTATGGCATCTCTGCCCTGCAAATCATCTATAACCGGCTCAGCCGCGAACCCGAAAAGACGATCTTTCCCATTTGTATGCAGGAAGATATCGGGGTCTTAACCAGAGTGCCCCTGGCTTCCGGATTTTTAAGCGGAAAATACAAGCCGGATGCACAATTCAGCAACCCCAATGATGTGCGCTCCTTACGGGATCCAGAGACCATTCACCAACAATTATTGCAAGTAGAGCAGATAAAAGCCAATGAGGTCCCACCTGGTGTGGATATGGCACAATGGGCACTGGCCTGGTGCTTGCATCATCCGGCAGTGACCACAGTCATTCCCGGATGCAAGAATGTGGAACAAGTCGAAGCCAATGCCGGGGCAGTGAAATTGATCTAGCGCGTGGGTTCCGAACCCACCACGACTGTGATGGCACATCGCTCATGGCTGAAGCTCGTAGGGTGGGTTCGTAACCCACCACGACTGTGAAGGCACATCGCTCATGGCTGAATGCTCATGGCTGAAGGCGAAAGGTTGAATGCTGGTGGTTCATTTCAACCCTCAGCACTCAACCCTCAACCCTCAACACGATTCATCTGACCACCAACCTGACATTGGTAACGGACTGGAATGGTGCATTGCACTTCTGATGGGTTGGTGGATGGCGGTTTAGGTTCGATCCCGGGTCTGTGTTAATCACCAAGTGCAATGCACCCTACATGAAATCCGGTG
>SWBZ01005516.1_pt1 | contig 22576 bp, 18 predicted proteins | sample 4693031 | NCBI WGS metagenome assembly SWBZ01 (sample SAMN10267274, study PRJNA491770) | bioreactor metagenome | isolation source: DHS bioreactor inoculated with | place: Japan: off Shimokita Peninsula
GATCAATGGCGCATACAAATTTAACACTTTCACAAATGAACCTGATGGTTTTCACCGAATGACCAAGTGGCTTAACAAATTGAAATGTGGCCATCTTCATTGCTGTATGGAAGCAACCGGACGATATGCAGATCATGTGGCAGAGTATTTGTATGTATCCGGTCATTCTGTCAGTGTGGTCAATCCTGCCCGCATCAAATTCTATGCCAATAGCAAGTTGAAACGAAATAAAACCGATAAAGCAGATGCACAATTGATTGCAGAGTATTGTTTACGGGAAAAACCGAGCCTTTGGAGCCCTCCACCTGCTAATTTCAAGAATCTGCAAGCCCTGATACGTCATTTGGATGGTCTAATGAAATCCAGACAACAGGAAAGGAACCGGCTCAATTCTGGTGTTAGTACGCCAGGTGTAATCACCAGTTTGCAAGATTGTATCTCTTTTTATGACCAACAAATAAATAATATTCAGTCTCAGATCCAAAATCTGATCAACAATGATCCGGAATTATTGCGACGTCAGACTCTTTTGATCAGCATTCCAGGGATCGGTAAATTGACTGCTGCAAAGCTGCTGGGTGAGGTGAGAGACATTTCTGCCTTTCAGAGTGCCAGGCAATTGGCTGCTTATGCGGGCTTGACACCAAAGAATATGCTCTCTGGATCTTCGGTTCGCAAGAAAACCGTTATCTCTAAAACCGGTAATGCTCATCTTCGTAAACTCTTATTTATGCCTGGGATTACTGCAAGAAATTGGAATCCCATTATTGGTCCATTTTGTGACCGTTTATCCCAAAATGGTCTTTCACCCATGGAGGTGATTTGTGCTTCAATGAGAAAATTGCTTCATCTTGTTTATGGAATCTTGAAATCCGGAAAGCCTTTTGATCCAAATTATCTTGAAAATGCTTGACTTTAAAGACAGCATCTACGAAAACATAAACAAATCTGGTTCTTTAGATTGGCAGACTGGCCGATGGCAGCGATCGTCGATCAACAAAAATTTGTTAAAGAGCAAACAATCATAACCCAACCACAATCGATTCCTTTGATGATTGCTCATAAATCGTAGGGGCATGGTCCGTGACCTGGCCGGTAATGATGGATAATCTAAATTCTCATACGGACGAAGGATCGGAGAATTGCCACCGTTTTCCATCAATTGTTTCGTGCTCCGATCCTTCGTCCCTACCAAATCGCAAATCACGCGGGAATCCGGTTGTTTACGAAGGAATTCAAATAAAACATATACATTATACAAATATTGTACAACCACAAACAGCTTTCTAATCTAATGTTCTATGGTAGGGGCTTCCAAGTATAAGTATCTCTTATGGATAATTTGTTTTTAGAACGTAATCTTAAGAGATGTTATGTTTTTCACCCAATGCGTGATGGCTGGTAATTTAATTACAGACCTGATTTATGTACCTGATTCCAGTTTTTTTTCGTAGTCGCAGAATAGACATTAAATTATGAACCTGATGGCGGTTTTTTTTTTGTAAATTCTATGCACCAGCTACCAATTTCTTTGGCATGCATGATTGCCATGCATGATTGCACGGAATTTTAAAAAATTATTTCCCGAACTTCTTTTCGTATTTCTACAATCCACGCAAGGTCTTAGAAATTTAATATTCACCATTTGCTCTTCACATTGAATTCCTCTCGACCAGGAGTGCTGAGAAGCAATTCTTATATTCTGTTTATGTAATATAATGAATATTATCTTACATAATTATTATCTTAAAACCTTTCTGATATACCAGGGTCTTCTATCTAACCCCTCTTGATAGCAGGAGGATAATAAGAGAAAAACTCAGCCTGGTTCCATTCTTATTGTTTTCTTTATGTGCAGTTTGTATAATGATAACAAGGTGAATAATAAAAAAACCCTCTATTTACTCATTCCATTTCTTGTAATTGTTTTTCTCATTGCAATTATTGCGATTGTTAAAGTAACAGCCCAGGATCAAAACACCAAAGATTTAGCATTCCGCTTAGAACAATTGGGTATCCCGCTGGTAGATATAAAAACCCTCAGCCAACAACCTTATCAAATAGAAATCATCCTGCAAAGCCAACCAGAGGATGGCAAAACGAACGTGGATGATCTCTGGTACCTGGTTATGGCCTGACGATATCTCTTAGGAATTTAAAATCAAAAATTTCTGCATTAATCTATCAAATTTTATTAAATTCTGTTATACTGTTATTGCAGAAATTCAGTAGTAATGAGGTATCAACAATGGATATAACTATTCAAGTACGTGAACGCGGTGTGGTTACCCTGCCAGCCGAATTGCGTGAAAAATATAAAATCGAAAATGGACAGATTTTTCGTTTGGTCGATCTGGATGGCATCTTCGTCTTCGTTCCCATGGTGCCCATCGTTCCCGAACTTGCCAATGAGATTGAACGCCTGCGATTAGAATCCGGATTGAGCATGGAAGAACTACTGGAATCATTGCGGGAACTACGTGCACAATACACCCAGGAAAAGTATGGCAGATAGCTCGGAGAAAGTACGCATTTTCATCGAAGCCGATGTGCTTTTTGCGGGGTCTGCTTCCCCCCATGAATACAGTACCAGCCTGGTCATCCTGCGTATGGCGGAGATTACGCTTATCAAAGCGATCACCAGCCAACAGGTTATTACAGAGGTTGAACGTAACCTAAAGCAGAAAATGCCGTCTGCCCTCACCACCTTCCGCATGCTGGTTAGTCGTTGTCTTGAAGTTCTCACTGATCCCACTCAGGAGGAAGTTGATGAGCTGAATGATGCCGCCAATCCCAAAGATTTACCCATCCTGGCAGCTGCAGTTAAACATAACTGCCAATTTCTGACCACTTTCAACATTAAGCACTTCCAGCCAGGTGTTAGAAACCTCACCGTCCTTCTCCCTGATGATTTAGTTCAGCGCGTGAGATATTTGATAAGCAGTTTGTAGTATTGAAGTTAATTTACCACTATTGCAGTGCAACTTTCATTATTATGTGTAACACACAGGCAGGTCCGTGACCTGCCACTACAGATGATCGTCGCTAATAAGTTGCATCGCCTCTCAACTCTCAACTGTCCACTATCAACCATCCCCCCCTTTCGCCTTTCGCCTTTCGCCTTTCGACTTTTAGCTTCTAGCTTTCAGCCTACCCAATCTTATACACCCCATCCGGATCCGTCCCCACTGTCATGCCATCATAAAAGCGCTGGTCAACTTTTGATAACCCCGCTTCCATTTCAGGAGTCAAAATGGGAGTGTACTTCAAATTTTTGAGATACTCTTCAATCAGATCCACTGCCTGATCTTCCAACTCCCAATTCAGGTGATCAAATCTGGATAACCTGATTGGCCGGGTGTAACCTCGCAAAGTTTTTTCACCAAAACTGTTGAAAAATGCTTCAAAATATGACATGACCAATTCACGCGTGGTGCGATAGACTGGTTCGCGGTAGCGCAAACCCACATAATTGGATTTGGCTATCGCCCCCAGGTGGTTATTCTGCTGAAAGATAGCCAATACATGATCATCATCGCGCCCTGGCACCGGCAGCATGTCAATGATCACAGCCGGATATCCCAGACGACTTAAACAGGCAGCCGCAAACAATCCCCCATCCAGACAATGCGCCTGGCGGTCTTCCAATACCCGTAAGGAGCTGCGATTGGCATCTTCTGCACTATAGGGAATACTATCCAGAAATGCCTGAATTTGTAGCGGGGTTTGCAATGATTGTAATATTGCTAAATTTTTCGTGCTTAATTGCTCTTCCAATCTCATTCTATACCTCATGTTGAATGCTTGTATATTCGCACACAGTTGCGGCCATCGGCTTTGGCTTGATATAATGCCTCATCAGAAACCTGGATCAAATCTTCGAAAGTTCCCATTTCCAATTGCTGCGATGAAGCCACGCCCAGGCTTACCGTTGTTTGTACGATGGATACATGGTTCTGAATTTTCATTTCTTCAATCGCTTGCCGGATTCTTTCGGCAATCTTCTCGGCCTCTTCCAGGTTTGTATCCGGTAAGACAATCGAAAATTCCTCTCCACCTACGCGCCCGATGACATCTTTATCACGTAATAGCTTTTTACATGCTTCTACAATTTGCTGCAATACCAAATCCCCTAATTGATGGCCGTGCGCATCGTTTATTCCTTTGAAGTGATCAACATCCATCATGATCATGGACACCTGTGATTTGTTTTTCTCAACACCATTGACAATTTTCTTGGAGACGTTGTTAAAATGTCCCCGGTTGTAAATTCCTGTCAAAGCATCCGTTTTCGCCAGATATTCCAGCTGGTTGATCAGGCGCACGTTTTCAAAACCGATCGCCGCCTGGGAGGTGATCATCAGGAAGAGTTGGAAATCTTCTTCATCAAAGGCTCTTTCCCTCTCCAGATCATGCGCAACAATCGCCCCAATCACGCGATCTTTGGTGATCATGGGTGCTCCCATAAAGGTTTTTGGAACCGGACCAATCATCTGGCGGTGATTATTATTAAGAAAAGACTCAACTTCTTCAGCAGAATTCAGTAACAACGGTTTTCCGTTTTTGAGCAGGTAACCGGATAATCCGTCTTGATATGAGTACATATGATCAACCTGGTATTTGACCACGTCTGAAGAATCAACAAAATACCAGGTTTCTTCATCCGGATTGTTATCCAAAACCAGTACACCCGGTGTTTCAATAAAACGCTGAATCTGGGCGGTGATCGCACGCGCAAAGTCTTTCTTTTCCATGCGGCTGGTGCCGATCCGAATGATTTCGTTCATAATCGATTGTTCTGTCAAACGGCGATTCACCTGGCTATATAACCGGGAATTCTGTAAGGCAATCGCCACCTGCGAAGCATACGTGTCTGCGATAGATAGATCATCATTTGTAAAATAATTTTTCTTTTCACTTCCCAACGTCAGGAAACCAAGCACCTGATCCTTTGCATACATGGGTATGCACAGTAAAGAATTAACAGCATACTTTAATTGGTTGATGAATAAGGGGAATTCTTCACGCACATTCGCATACATCACTGGATGCCGGTGGATCAGCGCTAATTGGTGGGGACTATTTTCCATTGGAATTCTCGATCCAACAATTGCTTTGGGATCCTGATAGCCACGCTGGAACTCCACCACCCTTTCCTCGCCAACTAAAATGGAGATATTGGCAATATCATACTTGATAATTTTCCCGATCTGTTCAAGTGCCAGGTTCAGGGTGTTTTGCGGGTCCAGCGATGAATTCAAAACCATGGCGATTTCATGCAATGATTGAGCAATTTGGCGGTTTCTGATTTCCGCTTCCACAATTTGAACCCGATCCGTGATGTCAAATAAAAACACTAACCAGCCTTGAGACCTGGCATCCCGATTTTCCAGTGCTTTTTTTTGTATTTCAAACACATAGCGTTGGTTTTCCAGGCATAATTCAACTTCATTTTGATCGGGTTCCTCGCCAAAGAAACGTTCTAGAAATTCTGGCCAATCAGTAAAAACTGATTTGATGGGATGTCCTATGAATGCTTTGCGCTGAAACCCTTCCTTTTTTCCAGAGATACTTTGAATGATCGCCAGCATAGGATTATTAAAATCTACAATCCGGTTTTGATCATCCAGAATCATTAAAAGTGCTCGCATCTGATCAATGACAACCTCACGGCCTACCGGGCTGAGATCAAAGAACTTATGTCGTGTAAAACTCCATACCAACAATGAACTGAAAATGATCAAAGAGAAAGGCGTCGGGTCGAAACCTTTCAAGCCGGGAATCAAATCAAATACATATAAAATATTGACCAGCAAAGAAACGGGCAGCAAGATCATGAGCACCGTCATATTTTTGCGATAAATATATCGATATCGGAATGCAGTCCAAAAAATCATGAAAAAAGTGAAAACAACACAACTGTAGAAAAAGATAATCAATCCCCAAAAACCTACTCCACGATCGAAAACCAGTGCACTCCCCAGGATAGAAGTCCGATAGCTGTAACCAGTCCAGATTAAGTTATGTCGCTCATTGGTCAAAATTAACAATTGTCCGATCAATGGGATTAACCAGAGCAGAAATATTTTGAAAGAACTCAGAAATTTATGATTGTTGGTGTAATACAGAGAGAACAAAAGTAAATTCACCGGTAGACTGACAATGCCAAAATATGCCAGCTTGGTGGCGATGATCTTGTAAGAGATCGAACCAAAACCAGCGCTCAAACCAGCGAAAAACGACCAGACCATCAAAGAAACTAATACACCTAATAATGCGGTGCCACCGGGTTCATCCTTCTTTTTCAGCGTGATACCAAACAAGATAAGCGCTGATAAAGTGATCAGAAATAATATTAAAGCATAAGGGGTAAACATGAAAAACATTTTATCAGTATAGCAAACAAATGATGAATAGCAAGAATATCTATAATAATCCTGATTCCTCACCTCAGAACCCCTACATGATATAATTTTTTATCATTTTCAATGGAGGTTCACTGTGATTTTTGTTGATAACGAGCAACAATATGATGCGCGCATCAATCTGGCGATCGAAGAACACCTGGTTCGTAACTTGAATATCGATGGCAATATTTTGCTTTTTTACATTAATGCACCATCCATTATTATCGGGCGTAATCAGAACACCCTGGAAGAAATCAATTACCCATACGTGGAAGAAAACCACATCCATGTGGTCAGACGGCTCTCCGGTGGTGGAGCTGTCTACCATGATCATGGAAATCTTAATTTTAGCTTTATCAACCCCAATGGCAGGGAGTTTCTACATAATTTTAAGAAATTTACCGCCCCGGTTGTGAAGGTGTTGAATAACATGGGCGTCCCGGCAGAGATGAACGGCCGCAACGACATTGTCGTAGAAGAACGCAAAATTTCCGGCAATGCCCAATATGCCATCGGCACGAAACTGGTCAGCCACGGAACTTTGCTATTTAATTCTGAATTATCGACCGTTTCAGAGGCTTTGAACGTAAAAACGGAAAAGATTGAATCCAAGGGGATAAAATCTGTGCGCAGCCGGGTGGCAAATATCAGCGAGCATTTATCTGAACCAATGGATATTCTGGAATTTCGGGAACGAGTCAAAAACGGGATTCTGGCCGAAGCAAACAATGGTATTTACAAACTCACGCAGGAAGATTGGGATTCGATCAACAAGATCTCGAAAGAACGCTATCAGACCTGGGAATGGAATTTTGGCCGCTCCCCTGCCTTTAATATTCAGAAAACCCAGCGCTTTCCTTTTGGTCAGATCGACGCCCGTATTGAAGTTCAACAAGGGGAAATTAAGCATATCAAATTATTTGGCGATTTTCTGGGCTTGCGGGATGTTTCCGATGTCGAATCCAGGCTAAGTGGTGTACGTTATGACAAAAGTCACCTGCAGGCAGCCCTTGAAGGGATCGAATTGAAAGATTACCTCGGTGGTTTGGCTACCCAGGAATTTGTAACCTTTCTTTTCGCATAGCAGCACTGCTCCAGGGTTTTTGAATTTAGTGTTTTGTTCTATAATTATTTAAGAGCCTGATAGCTATAGTGGCTATGCGCAATTTAAAGACCGGAGACCCGATCATGCACGAAATTCCTTTCCACCTTGTAAATATCCAGGATGATTTTTGGTCTCCCCGCCTGGCATTAAACGCCAACTTCGCCCTGTTTCACCAATGGCAACAATTAGAAATGTCGGGCTGTATTCAAAATTTCCGTCTGGTTGTGGATCACCACACACCAGGATTTCGCCGGGGGTGGTTTTTTGCCGATTCGGACGCCTATAAGTGGCTGGAAGCTGCTGTTATTGCCTACGCGCAACATAATAACCCGGATCTGTTGGTTCTCATTAACGAATTTATTCTTATTATTCAGGCTGCCCAGGCACCGGACGGATATTTGTACACTTACAACCAGTTGATTTTCCCGCATTCGCGCTGGGAGAATCTGCAAATTGAGCATGAACTTTACTGCCACGGGCATCTGATCGAAGCAGCTGTATCTCATTTCCTGGTCACAGCTGAGGATCCCTTGCTTGCAGTCGCCATCAAGGCTGCGGATTTATTGGTGAGAACATTTCAAGGGAAAGGCTCTCTCAGCACTCCCGGCCACGAAGAAATTGAAATTGCCCTGCTACGCTTATATGCAGTCACCCACAACAACGATTATCTTCATTTAGCCCAGCAATTTCTGTTTCAACGCGGCACACATCCGCCTCTGACTTTTAGCCTGCACATGCTGTCTGAAAATGCACGGGTTAACCAGCGTACTGCTGATTACAGACAGAAACAACTTCACTATGATCGGGAACATCCACTCAGCCCAATCAATCCGAAAATGCCTGCTCCCAACAAAATTCCATCCTCTCCATCAGCAAAAATTCGGTTTACTCTGAGCGCTTTAAATGGAAAATACTTTCAGCAACATGCTCCCCTCACAAAACTAATCCAGCCGGAAGGCCATGCTGTCCGCTATGCCTATTTGCAAACCGCCGCCACCCGCTTTGCGCATTTGAGCCAGGATGTCAATCTGGTGAAATCCTTAGAAAAGCGCTGGCAGCAAATGGTCACCCGCCGTATGGCAGTTACTGGCGGAATCGGTTCCTTACCCTACAGTGAAGGTTTTGGCAGGGACTATGAATTGAATCCGGAAATGATGTACGCAGAAACCTGTGCTGCTCTGGGTTGCATGTTCTGGAACTGGGAGTTGTCACTGGCCACTCAGCAAGCAATGTACGCCGATCTTTTCGAATGGCAGCTCTATAATGCTGCACTGGTTGGGGTCGGTCAGCACGGTGATTGTTATCTCTATAATAATCCTTTGCAAAATTCAGGCAGTTTACAACGGCAACCATGGTTTGAGATTCCCTGCTGCCCTTCGAATTTATCACGCACCTGGGCAAAATTAGGCGGGTATCTGTGCACTTACCAGAAAAATGAAATTTGGATTCACCAGTTCATAGGTGCCGAAGTGGATATTCCCTTTTCTGTGCCCATCCATTTATCCGCGCAGAGCGAAATCCCATGGCAAGGGACCTATAAATTAAGCATCCAGACTGAGCAAGCCCAGGCCTTCAAAATCAATCTGCGTATCCCCGCCTGGGCCGAAAAAGTTCGAATCTGCATCAATCAGGATAAATGGAACCCGCAAATACCGCCTTCCCCTGACCTGGAAGCTACCGCTCAGGGCTACAACCCCCGTCGGGCTCAAACCATTGGCATCGATCGCACCTGGCAAAACGGGGATGTTCTCTCTCTTGAGATGGAAATGCCGATCCAGATTCATTCAGTACATCCAAAAGTAAAAAGCTGCTCGGGGAAAGCAGCTTTGTCACGTGGTCCACTTGTCTTTTGTCTGGAGGGCATAGATCAACCAGGTGTTGATCTTATGAACGTAATTCTGGACACCAACAGCCTATCTGAAAAGTTTGATTCAAACTTGCTAGGAGGGATTATGACCATTCTTGCAAGAACAAATAATGGCATGCCATTGAAGTTCATCCCGTATGCCTGGTGGGCAAATCGCGATCCCAGCCCGATGACGGTATTTGTTAAACTTGCAGCTTAACTAAGCCGCTAATAGCAATTTAGCCTTCGCCACCGCCCGGCTTGCATCTTCTGCAAAACCATCGGCACCAATCTGGTCCGCATAATTCTGTGTTACGGGTGCGCCACCAACCATCACTTTTACCTGATCTCTCAAACCAGCTTCTTTCAGCGAGTCGATGGTGTTTTTCATATTCGTCATTGTGGTAGTCAATAAAGCTGACATTGCAATGATCTGTGCGCCGTTTTCCCGCACAGCCTGAACAAATCGTTCCGGGGAAACATCAGTTCCCAAATCGATTACTTCGAAAGCCGCCCCTTCCAGCATCATCGCTACCAAATTTTTACCGATATCATGCAGGTCACCTTTCACGGTGCCAATGGCAACTTTCCCAGGAGATTTTACATCTGCTTCCGTTAAATGGGGTTTCAATAATTCAAGTCCTTTTTGCATGGCCCGGGCTGCAATCAGCATTTCAGGGACAAAATACTCCCCTTCTTCAAATAACTTCCCGACCTCACCCATGGCGGCAATCATGCCCTGATTGAGGATTTCCGCCGGTCCAATACCCGCATCCAATGCTTTTTGCACTTCAGCCACGACCAGATTCGCGTTACCATCCAGAATACCTTCAAAAATTTTTTCTAAACCAGCATCCATTCAAAACCTCCAAACATTGGGTCTACCCTGATAATTTTGATCATTTCTTAATAAATGGGAATTTTCCTATCCAGGAAAATGAAAAGACTGTATTATTATAATCGAAATCGATCAAATGATGTTAAAATAATGACAACGTTGTCTTAATTATGAACAAAAATCAAACAATACCCCCCTTCACAATTGACTTTGAACCCGTTGGGAAACGTGTCCTTTCTCATCCCGGTGAAACGCTGGCGGATAGTGCCCTACGCGCCGGCATAGACCTGATCACCTCCTGTAATGGCCTTGGCGTATGTACGTCCTGCAAGGTGGAAGTTCTGGATGGTATGGTTTCTGCCCCCACCAGCAACGAACAATCACGGTTACGCAAACTACAGCAAAACACCAATCTGCGGCTTGCCTGCCAAACCACCCCCTTGAGTGATGTCAGAGTTTTTATTCCGGCCAGCTCGCTCACCCAGGGACAACAATTACAAATTGATGGGCATTATCATCCCACTGAGTTAAATACACCCTTCTTCACCAAAATCATAACAATCCCCCCGCCCTCCCTGCAGGATTTGCGTGGTGATTGGGAACGCCTGCGGGATGAATACCAAAAATCCTGTCCTCAGACATTACAGGCATCCTTGCCGGTTCTTAAAGAAATTCCAGTTTGTTTGCGCAGGCTGGATTGGACCGTCAAGCTGGTCGTACGGGATGCAGGGATTCAGCATGAGCTCATTTCAATACTGGCGGCGGATGTGCCTTATTATGGCATTGCATTCGATATCGGCTCCACCAAGGTGGCTGCCTTCCTGACCAATCTGGAAAGTGGCGAAATGATCGACCAGACCGGCTTTATGAACCCACAGATCGCTGTCGGAGAAGATATCATCAATCGTCTCAGCCATGCCATGCATACACCAGACAACGCCAGAAAGTTACAGGATATGCTGGTCGACCGTATCAACCAGTATCTGCAGGAAATTACCCATAAATTCAAACTTGATCCAGCACAACTGATCGATATGGTGGTGGTGGGGAACACTGCCATCCACCATCTGTTCTGTGGTTTACCCATCAAATCTCTGGGAGAAGCTCCCTACGTGCCTGCCATTCAGCACAGCCTGAGTTTTCCAGCCAGCCTGCATGACGTTCACATCGCTGCGGGAGCGCACATTTATCTCCCACCCAACATTGCCGGTTACGTCGGGGCAGATCATGTTGCTGCTGTGCTGGCAACCCGCATCCAGGATAGTGAACAAACCCTGTGCCTGATTGACATCGGGACCAATACGGAAATCAGCTTAATTCATCAAAGCCAGATGCATGCCTGTTCTTGTGCCTCCGGACCAGCTTTTGAAGGCGCACATATTCAGGACGGTATGCGCGCGGCACCCGGTGCTATTGACCAGGTGAAAATTGAGAACAACCAGATCGAAATTTCCACCATCGGGCAAAAACCTCCCAGTGGCATTTGTGGCTCCGGGATCCTCTCGGTAATGGCGGAGATGCGTCGCAATCAAATCATCGATCGTCGGGGAACATTGAATCGAGAACATCCTCTGATAGACCCCCAACACAAAGTCCTCATTTTGCACACCAACGAACGTGGGCAGGAAATTAAAATCACCCGCAAAGACGTGAACGAAGTGCAACTGGCGAAAGGTGCTATCCGCAGCGGCATTGAGATCCTGTGCCAGAAAGCCGGGATTCAACCTGATCAGATTGACCATTTTCTGATCGCTGGTGCATTTGGAAATTATCTTGATCTGGCCAGCGCCATTGAGATCGGTATGTTTCCCGATGTCCCACTGGATCGCTACATGCAAATTGGCAATGCCGCCGGTGCCGGAGCACGTATGCTGCTGGTTAATCATTTGCAGCGTAAGCTTGCGGAACAAATCGGCAAAGAAATTCATTACGTTGAATTAACCGCCGAAGCCAGCTTTAATGATACCTATGTCAGCGCGCTCTACATGGAAAAAAATGGCAACCTCAACCAGCTCCTTTAATGTTATCGCCTGTGAAGCACTGGCACGTGCAGTCTATTTTTACGCTGCCCAATCCCCCCACCGCATCAACCTGACCCTGCAGAAAATCGGGTTGCATGACCGACCCAACAACCTGCGCGAGCAGATTCAATACCTGATCGATCAACCATCCTCCTCCGATTATGACGCCATCCTGCTCACTTACGGCTTATGCGGGCGTGCCATCGATGGATTGATCAGCCGGGATGTGCAGATTGTCGTTCCGCGAGCCCATGATTGCATCACCCTCTATCTGGGCAGCCGGGATGCATATATGGAACAACAAAACAACCACCCGGGCACATACTGGTACTCACAGGATTATCTGGAGCGCTCCGGCCGATATGGGGAGAATATGGCCCTCGGAAGTGTATTGCCAGCTGGTCTCAATAATACCTACGAAGACTTCGTGTGTAAATATGGGCAAGAGAACGCCGATTACCTCATGCAAACCTTAAATGGCTGGCAGCAGCATTACACCCGGGCGGTTCTGTTTGAGACTGAATTTGGTGTCAATGAAGAAATCCGCAAAAATGCAACTGAACAAGCGCAGAAAAATGGCTGGCAACTGGAAAGCATCCCGGCAAATTTCCAACTGATAAAGAAGCAAATCTTTGGCGAATGGGATCAGGATTTCCTGGTCGTCCCGCCCCAACACCAGATTCAGATGAGCACAGATGAGGAGATTATGGTTGCCGTGCCGGTAAATCTGATGAAACCATAGGTTGATCAATCAGAGAGGTTGCGTTTATCCTTTCATTCTGTACCAGAACTTTTAGATTTTGACACAAGATTCTCAATAGAGATCAAACCAGTGGAAGTTTGCCTTACCTCAAAGAAAACTTCGGTCCCTGCATAATTTGCTGAATACCAATCCAGTTGATAAGATCCAGGATCTAACTGACCTCTCCAGGTGAATAATTGATAGAGTTCATCTTTTTTCATGACAGGGTTTTCATGGAAATTCGCTTCAGCCCTGAGTTCATAATCTTCGTTAAATAATTTCATCGTTCCATTGAAATTAGGATCAGATTCAAAATCTTTATTTGGTGATACTTGAAGAGAAATTTCGACTTCATTATTAGAAGTGGTTTGCACCTGTGCAAAAAAATCGACATTCGCTGCCCGTTGAGATTGTGTTTCCATAACACAACCACTCACCATACATGCTGATAACAAACACAAAAGAAAGAATCGTTTCATCGTCAACCTCCTTCCCTATCATAATCAACAACCCTTATTTTTTTACTGCCAACCCGCAGGATTTACCACTATCCAAAAGTATAGTTTTATTCAACTCATTCCCTTAAGCTTTTCTTAAGCTAACCTTTAATTTCCCATAAGGACGTCTGCACTCAAATTATGTATGATAATGACAGCAATAAAAAGATTAATTTGGAGGTCTATACCTATGAAGAAAACAAAGTCTACAAAAATACTTTTAATTCCTACCCTGTTAATAATTTTTGCCCTGACAGTGACTGCCTGTGCACCATTGAGCCAGATAGCAGATTTATTAATAGTTGATAATGATAAGCCATCCAGCGCAGAACCCGCTGCCCAGTCTATCCCTCAGCAGGAAGTAACTGCCATAGCTCCGGTGGATGATGCCTTTGGCAGCGCTGCTTCCGATGGCACCCTCAGCGATATTTACGAAATGGTCAATCCATCCGTTGTAAATATCCAGGTGATTTCAACCGCCAGCGGCATTTCAAATTTGCCATTTGGCCATCCTGGGTTTGAAGAAAATGGGGATCTGCCCCAACAATCCGGATTAGGTTCCGGCTTTGTCTGGGATACGGAGGGCCACATCGTGACCAACAATCACGTCGTGGAAGATGCCACCTCCATCGTTGTGCAATTCTCCGATGGACGAGAATATAAGGCCGAATTGGTCGGTGCAGACCCAGATTCCGACCTGGCTGTCGTTAAAATTGATGCGCCAGTATCCGACCTCAATCCTTTGAAGGTTGTAGATTCCAGTGATGTCAAAGCTGGCGATATGGCCATCGCCATCGGCAACCCTTATGGTCTCTCCGGAACCATGACCGTCGGGATTGTCAGTGCAGTTGGGCGCTCGTTGTCCGTCGATAATACTGCCCTGACGGGAAGTTATACCATCCCGGACATCATTCAAACTGATGCAGCCATCAATCCTGGCAATTCTGGTGGTGTTCTGCTTGATGATCAAGGGCAGGTGATCGGTGTTACCACCGCTATTCAATCTACGAGTGGTTCAAATGCCGGCATCGGTTTTGTAGTACCTTCGTCGATTGTACTGAGAGCTGTTCCTGAATTGATTAAAACTGGAAAGTATCAACATTCCTGGCTCGGCTTATCCGGCAGCACGCTTCAAGCCGACATCGCTGAAGCCATGGATCTGGATCGCGATCAACGGGGCGTCCTGGTTGCTTCCATCACTCCCGACAGCCCGGCAGATGAAGCTGGCTTACGCGGCAGTGACAAACAGTTTGAATATTTAGGATCGCAGGTGCTGATTGGTGGCGATGTTATCACAGCCATCGATAACGAGCCTACACCCAATTTTGAGGCACTGGTTTCCTACTTGGCCCGTGCCACCGAACCTGGACAAGAAGTCGAACTGACCATTCTCCGGAATGGTAAATCTCAAACATTGAGTGTTACCCTCGGTGTTCGCCCGGGGAAAGAAACTGTCCAAACCCCTTCCAGTGCATTTGCCAGTGGACAGGCTTTCCTGGGCATCACCGGGGGAAGTCTGATCCCGGAAGTAGCCCAGGAAATGGACCTGGACGAGGATCAACAAGGTGTACTGGTCGTTGAAATTCAGAAAGATAGCCCAGCTGATAAAGCCGGCATTCGTGGCAGCGACAAAACCTTTGAATTGAACGGGCAGGAAATTATGATCGGTGGTGATGTGATTACAGCCATCGAAAACACCCGCGTAGACGGAATTCAGGCTCTGCGCATGGAATTGAGCAAATACGAACCCGGTGACGTGGTCACGCTCAGCATACTGCGCGCTGGTAAATCCATAAAACTCGAGGTTACCTTAGGGCAAGCACCCTAGTTTTCATCTCTCCTCCCTCAAAATATTTGACAGTCAATTCCCCATCCTGATTTGGATGGGGTTTTGATTTTTCAGGGACGCAAAAACGCAAAGGTTAAAAGAAAAGACGCAAAGAAGTAATTTTTGTATTGATTTTGGTACTTCAGTTTTTATTTTCAACCCTCGTTTTTGTAAATCACTCACCATAAATGCACGGTATGCGGATTCCAATAATCCAGGTCCAAAGCGTTTATTAATTTTGAAATTTCTTCTTTTTCTGCCAAATTTCTAGTATCATATATTAAACCATTGGGAGGCAAAAATGGACACGAAAATGCAAAAAATAGCACACGACAGTCTGGCAGATGAGCTGAATGGGGCCTACTTGTACGATGCCCTGGCGCAGGCTGAAACGGATGAACGCTTGGCAGAAGTTTATCGTCGCATGGCTGCCGTGGAAAGAAAACATGCAGGTAGATGGACCCAACGTCTGCAGGAAGCCGGGATAGAGATCTCACCATTTTCCCCAAACTGGCGTACACGCACGCTGGCCTGGGTAGCCAGGCGATTTGGGGTCAATTCGGTATTACCAACCATCACCAGTTTGGAGCAAAAAGACTCACGCAAATATGCCAATATGGCCGATGCTGCCGATATGTCTGCCGATGAACTTTCCCATTCTCGCCTGCTGCAACAGGTTACCCGCAGCATGCCTGGTGGATTGGAAGGAGGCATGCTTGCCAGACTGGAAGGCCGGCATCGTGCCTCGGGTGGGAATGCCTTGCGAGCAGCGGTATTGGGAGCCAATGATGGGCTGGTCTCCAACCTGAGTCTCGTGATGGGCGTTGCAGGGGCAGAATTCCAAAGCGCCACCATTCTGATCACTGGTCTGGCTGGGCTCCTGGCTGGTGCATTCTCTATGGCGCTGGGTGAATGGTTGTCAGTGCAAAGTGCACGTGAGTTGTATCAACATCAGATAGCAATTGAAGAATCTGAAATCGCCTCTGCCCCAGAAGAAGAAGCGGAGGAATTGGCCCTGATCTATGAAGCCCGCGGGATGACCAAAGAAGAAGCTCAAAAATTAGCCGATAAAATCTTTGAAGACCCCTCTCAGGCCTTGGAGACTCTGACACGGGAAGAATTAAATATTGATCCGGCAGAATTAGGCGGCTCGGCCTGGGTGGCAGCGATCACGTCCTTCTTCCTGTTTGCCTTCGGTGCCATCATTCCTGTCATTTCATTCACCTTCCTGAATGGTACACCAGCCGTGATTGGCAGCCTGCTCATCAGCGCGATAGGATTATTCATTATTGGTGCAGGAATTACCTTATTCACCGGCCGCAACATCTTCTATTCCGGTTTCCGCCAGGTCTTGTTTGGATTGCTGGCAGCCGCGATCACCTTTGGAATTGGCCGTTTGATTGGCATCAACCTGGGAGGATAGCGCACTTTACAGCTTACTGATCGCTTGCAACCGTTCTGGAATCGTAGGATGATTGTAGTGTACCAAAACATACAACGGGTGTGGTGTCAGGTTGGAGAGATTCTCCTGCGCTAAAATTTTGAAGGCAGCCATGGTTGCTTCTTTGCCAACGTATTGCGTTGCAAAAGCATCAGCTGCATATTCTGCCTTTCTGCTGATGGAATTCAAAGAAAAGCCCAGTAAAAAATCCAGCGGTGAAATCAGGATGGAGAACAAAATCAGGCTGAAGCCGAGATGGACACCAGACAACCCAAAAGCCTGCGCCAGGGATTCACTTTGCAGGATAAATCCAATCACGACTGCGTATAATCCAAACATCAGAATTTGCAATGCGAGCATCCTGGGTATATCCTTATTCACCGCATGTCCCAACTCATGCGCCAAGACCGAAAGAATTTGCTCGTCATCCAATTTTTCAACCAGCGTATCGAATAAAACTACCTCTCTGGTTTTACCCAGCCCACTGAAAAAAGCATTCAGCTTGCTGGAGCGTTTGGACGCATCCATAACTGAGACTGCTTTGACGGAGAAACCCACTTTTTCAGCCAGCGCCTGAATTTTGTCCCGCAGCTGGCCATCTGGTAATGGCGTGAGTTTGTTGAAAATCTTGACGAAGACTTTGGTATTGAGAACAAATAGGACGACCATTACCACAGTCAGGATGACCCAGGCGTATAAAACAAACCACCAAATCTGACCGAAAAATTCCAGGTAAATTGCGTTCAACAACGCCACCAAACCACCCCCAAGCAGTGCTGCAACTAATATATTCTTTAATAAATCGATAAAAAAGGTTGTGTGCGTGGTCTTGTTGAATCCAAATTTCTCTTCGATCACGAAGGTAGCATAGTAATCAAATGGTAAACTGATCAGCATACTCAATAAACCAAATACCCCCAGAAAGGCCAGGTTTTGCAGGATGGGATGATCGAACCATTGCAGCGTTATCCGCTCCAGGTAGCCAAAGAACCCAAATGCCAGCAATGCCAGCAGCAATGCAGTACTAACGAACTTAACTATGACCTCAAAACGCATGGTTTCCATGAAATAATTTAACCATTTGGTGTATTTTTCCCGGTCATAAATATCCCTGGCAATTTCTGGTATCGGTTGCGTACGATTTTTATAATTAATCAGCGTGATAACCAGATCAATCACATACATAATTGCTACGAGACCGATGATTAAATAGCTGATCATTCTATCTCCTCTATTTGAGATTGGATTTGATCCACGATCCAATCGAAATCGTCATCCGAATCTTTGATTTCATGGCTCAGTCTTTTAATGCGATATTCTTCATACGTGGTGAGTGCCAATTCTTTAGCTATTTCAGCAGAAATCCGTCCGGCATCATTAAGTACCTCACGACCATTAAATTGTAGAAAAGCATCCAATTTTTTCACCCAATCGTGCATGTACATCGGTTGACGGCTCTGCGCCTGGTCTTCAGCGTAATCCAGATACATCGTAACGATCCGATTCAGATTACGCAATTCTTCTTCATTTAAATAGTTTTTTGCCACGGTGACATCCGCTTGCCGCACTATTTTTCCTTTCCAGTTGGTTAGTCCCATATTAGGTTTTTCTGCACTGGCCCGTTCAGCTATTAATTCAGCCGCAGTGTGACCTGTAATTGCCCAATGAAGTTTGTTCTGGACGGTAGCAAAAAATGTTCTTGTTATTTCTGCGTTTGGATCATAATCTGCTGAGAGGTAGTAAATTTCCGTAATTTTTCGATAGAATTGTTTCTCGGAAGCTCGAATATCACGAATACGGTCAAGTAATTCGTCAAAATAATCATCTGCATATCCCTTTCCCTCCTTCAAGCGATGGTCATCCATGGTAAAACCTTTGATCAGGTATTCTCCTAAACGCTCCGTTGCCCAGCGCCGGAATTGCGTGCCGCGATGAGAACGTACGCGATAACCTATGGCGATAATCATATCCAGATTGTAATATTCAAGTTCACGCTTTACTTCTCTTTTTCCTTCTATTTGAACAGTCAAGTATTTCTTGACTGTTGCATCTCTTTTTAATTCACCTTCGTTATAAATATTTTGAATATGCAGACTAATATTTTGTTTGGTTGTGCTGTAAAGATCGGCTAAACCCATTTGTGCTAACCACACTGTATCATCCTCAAGCCTGACATTGATGTGTGTTTTTCCATCTTCCGCCTGATACATTAATATTTGATTAGGTTTTCCTTTTGGTTTTTCAGTCATGTGCCCTCAAAGTGATTCTTCTTATCTGTTAATTCTATAAATCTTCTTCCAGCCCGCCCCAGGGATCGAAGCGCTCGAAGGGAATATCAAATTGCAATAATATTTTTCCCACCAGTTGATCAACCATTTCCTGAATGGTATCTGGTTTGTGATAAAAAGTCATCATGGCTGGCAGGATAACCACACCGAGATCGTTCAGCGTCAGCATATTGCGCAGGTGAATACCACTTAACGGTGTTTCGCGCGCTACCACGACTAGTTTTCTGCGCTCCTTGATGCACACATCGGCTGCCCGCAGCAACAGGTTATCAGAATATCCACTGGCCAGTCCAGCCAGGGTTTTCATACTACAGGGCACAATGATCATTCCGGCAATGCGAAAAGAGCCACTGGCAACCGTAGCCCCCAGTTGGTTATTGGCATGCACTTTGTCTGCCAGGCAATAGATTTCTTCTGGCTGCATACCCAACTCCAGTTTGATGGTTTCTTCTGCCAATTTCGAAATAATCAAATGGATTTCGATATCGGGCTGTCTGCGTAACGCCCGTAATACTTCAACCCCTAAAAACGCCCCACTTGCTCCGCTGATGCCAACTACGATACGCAAATTATCCTCCGCTGAATCTTTAATTCCTTTAATTTTAACTCATTTTCATTGTATTATGACTGAAATGAGGAAAGTAACCCTATTTTGGATTAGATGAAAGGGTCAGCAATTTTATTAAAATTAAATGTTTTCAATGTTGGCTATGCGAAAATTCCAAAAAATCTGATTATTTAAATAAATCGACAAACAGCTGCTACTCTTTAGTTGCTTATCATTAGGAGTTTGATACAATCAGAGCAGAAAGAATAATCATGGAGGAATAATCATGGATGAATATAAATTGATTGAATTTATCAAAGAAATTATCAGCATTCGCAGTCTGACAGGTGAAGAAGGAAGTGTCGTGAATCGGATTGTGCAGGAGATGCACCATCTCGGTTATGACGAAGTCTGGATTGACCAGGCTGGCAACGCCCTGGGTTTGATTCAGGGTGAGAGACCAGGCAAATGCATTCTACTCGATGCACATGTAGACACCGTCACAGCCAACCCGGAAGATTGGCGCTCCAATCCATGGGTAGCGGAAATTCGCGAAGGACGTATTTATGGCCGTGGCAGCGCCGATACCAAAGGCAATCTGGCAGCCATGCTATACGCAGCCGCGCGTGTCAATCGGCAGCAGTTAATTGGCAGTATTTTGGTTTGTGGTTCTGTCCACGAAGAGGTCATGGAAGGTGGCAGCCTGCAACTGGTTATCCAGGAGAATCAACCGGATTACGTGGTCATTGGGGAGGCAACCAATCTTCATCTTAATCAGGGTGGGCGAGGACGAGCCGAAGTTGTGGTGGAAACCATCGGCAAATCAGCGCATTCTTCTTCCCCTGAAGTTGGAATCTGTGCAGTGCACGGAATGATACACCTGATCAACGCTATTGATCATTTGCCACCCCGCGTTCATCCCATCCTCGGACATGGCAGTATGGTGCTGACCGATATTTGCTCCGATCCATACCCCGGACACTCCGTGATTCCGAATCGCTGCCGGGTAACCTATGACCGGCGCTTATTGCTGGGTGAAACTGTCGACTCCGTCATTGAGGAAGTGAAAAGCTGTGCCCGTTCAACTGGCGTTGAATGTTCCATTACCGTGTTAGATGGGCAGGAAACTACCTATCGTGGTTACCAAATGCAGGCACCGAAATTCTTCCCGGCCTGGGTACTGGAAGAAGACCACCCTCTGGTACAACATGCTTATAAAGCTCTTAAAGAATTGAATCCGAAGACCGAAATCAGATCTTTCCAGTTCTGCACCAATGCCGCCGCCAGTGCAGGAATGTTCGGTATCCCCACCATTGGTTATGGTTTGGGGAAGGAAACCGACGCCCATACGGTGGATGAATCCATTTCAATTGAGGATTTACACGCAGCCGCACGTGGATATCAGGCAATCATTGAATCAATACTCAGTGATCATAAATAATCTGAAGCGGCTGGCAGCGATTCTGGCTTCCGGTTACATTCTGGTATATTTTTCCGAGCATCTATTCTGGGCTCATATCCGCCCGGGAGATAACTGGGGTGAGTGGGTAATGGTCTGGCTAGCTTATTCCCTGACCGGTTATCTTTTCCTATCAACTGTGGCGCTCTTTCGGGTCCGTTCCTTTTGGGGCATCTTCCTGGCTGGTGCCTTGTTTGGCTGGTTGACGGAAGGAGTAATTGTCCAAACCGTTTACGAGGATCTGCCGCTTTCGATTTCTTTCACCGGCCTTGGCTGGCATGCCTTGCTTTCAGTGTGTGTGGGCTGGTATGCTCTACGAGGCGCCATTCAAAGAAGCGTCTGGCATGCAGCCCAACTTTCCAGTCTGATCGGTTTGATTTATGGCGTATGGGCAATCTCCTGGTGGGTAGAACCAGAAGAGATGGTTACCGCACCCTGGGCATTTTTCCAGTTTTCTCTGGTGGCGACGATATTTGTCGTTCTGGCTTACTGGGTATTGGACGCCACCTTACCTGCCCACTGGAAACCCACCAAAGGTGGTGTCATCTCAGCTGCGGGATTGATTTTGTTGTATTTCCTGATTGTCGCGGTTCCGGCTGTTCCAATATCAGCCTTGATCTTACCGATTCTGATCGCCTCCGTACTATTCCCGTTGGTGCGCAATAGGAACACATCCGCTCCTGGTTCACTGCTGGAAACTGCTCCACAATCTCTTCCCATTTTGCGATACCTGCCCCTGTTGCTGATCCCCGTGTTGGCAACCGGGTTTTATAGCCTGGCATTTTTCCTCGAATGGCGTGTGCCTACCAATTGGATGCTCTATGCCATCGTTACCCCGGCAGGGTTTATACTATGGGTTATCGCAATGATCAAACTATGGCGCAAAAATCCTGCTGAGAAGAAGGCAATAATAAGCTCATGAAGCAAATCCTCATCTGCTTAATAGTGCTGTTATAAACCGGCTGTATAGCTTCTCCCTCTATCTCGACCGGAACCACCGCAACCAGTTCACTGAACATACTACCAATTGGGATATCTTACCCACCCAGCAGATATTCCCGGGCTGGTCTGGATGAGCGGATTAACAACCTGTATGAAAGTGGCGCATCCGTTTTGTTAACGGTTCCGGCAAGCGGTCCAGATTGGGTTTCCTAGGTTTCTCACTTTTCTGTAAAAAGGATAAATTAACACTTAATTCACCTGAATTCAAGTCACTAGATTGAGGAAATCAGGAGGTCTTTTGTGGCAAGGTCGCCTGTGGTGGACGTTGCCTGTGGTTAAAACCCACAGGCTGTCTGATTCAAACCTGTTCAAACAGGTTCGGATTGGAACCGGCTTTGTCCGGTTTGAGTCTGGCAGACACAGGTTTTAACCTGTGGCGGGGTTGAACCCAAACCTTATCTTGCAACTGTGGAGATGGTTGCCTGTGATGGGATGTCGAATGTGGCAATTTCGCATGAAATGTCGCCTGTGGTGGATGTCGCCTGTGGTTGAAACCCACAGGCTGTCAGATTCAAACCTGTTCAAACAGGTTCGGATTGGAACCGGCTTTATCCG
>SWBZ01003192.1_pt1 | contig 22418 bp, 25 predicted proteins | sample 4693031 | NCBI WGS metagenome assembly SWBZ01 (sample SAMN10267274, study PRJNA491770) | bioreactor metagenome | isolation source: DHS bioreactor inoculated with | place: Japan: off Shimokita Peninsula
CGACGAGGGGGCAGTGCCGCTGCGCGAGGAAGTTCGCGGCTTCTGCGAGATTCTCGGGCTCGACCCGCTCTATCTTGCCAATGAAGGCAAGATTGTCGTTGCCGTGCCTGCCGAGGAGATCGACGCCGCGCTTGCAGCACTTCGCGCGCACCCGCTCGGGGCGGGTTCCTCGCTGATCGGCCGCGCCGGTCGCGGCGAGGCTGGCAGGGTGACGATGCAGACCGTCTTCGGTGGGCGACGGATCGTCGACATGCTGGTCGGCGAACAATTGCCGCGCATCTGTTGAGGTCGAAATGCACGAACTCAGCATCACCCGCAACATAGTGTCGATCGTCGAAGAGGCGGCAAAGGGGCGTCGCGTGAAGCGCGTCGCAATCGACGTCGGGAAGCTGGCAGGAGTGATGCCGGATGCGCTGGCGTTCTGCTTCGATGTGGTGGCAAAGGGCACGGCGCTCCATGGCGCTCGGCTCGATATCAACGAGATCACCGGCCGCTGCCGCTGCCGCGACTGCGGCGGCGAATTCGAGACTGCCAGCCTGTACCAGGCTTGCGCCTGCGGCTCGCGACGTGTCGAGAGGATCGCCGGCGAAGAACTGAAGATAAAAGAGATGGAAGTAGAGGAGGCAGCCTGATGTGCGCGACCTGCGGATGCGGCTCGAGGGCCGAGGCCCGGATGATGAACCTTCAGACCGGCGCGGAGCTGCCGCTCGGTGACGATCATGTGCACGCCCATGCGTATCGTCAGGACCACCAGCACGGTCACGCGCCCGAGCATTCTCATGCCCACGATCACGGCGACGGCACGGTCCACGATCACAGGCATAGCCATTCTCACGACCATCATCACGCCCACGACGAACTGCACGATCACGAGCATCACGATCACCACCATCACGGGCATGGTGGCCATGATCACACCACGAGCGTGGTCGATCTGGAGGCTCGCATACTGGCCAAGAACGACCAACTCGCCACGCGCAATCGCGGCTGGTTCGAGGGCCGGGAGATCCTTGCGCTGAACATCGTCAGCTCTCCGGGCGCGGGCAAGACGACGCTGCTCGAGCGCACCATCCGCGACCTCAAGGACGAACTGCCCATCTTCGTGATCGAGGGCGACCAGGCGACAGTCAATGACGGCGAACGCATCCGCGCCGCGGGAGCAGCGACCGTTCAGATAAATACGGGTGCCGGTTGCCATCTGGAAGCCGACATGATCGCTCGGGGGCTCGACGAGTTGAAGCCGCAGGTCGGTTCGATGGTGCTGATCGAGAATGTTGGCAACCTCGTTTGTCCTGCGCTGTTCGATCTGGGCGAACGGGCCAAGGTCATCGTCCTGTCCGTTGCCGAGGGCGACGACAAGCCGCTCAAATACCCGCACATGTTCCAGGCAGCGGACCTGATGATCGTCAACAAGACCGATCTGCTCCCGTACGTCGACTTCGACGTCGATACCGCGATCGCGAATGCGCGCAAGGTCAATCCGTCTATCCAGGCGATAAGTCTCTCTGTCCGCACCGGCGACGGCATGGCGGCCTGGTACGAGTGGTTGCGCGACCATCGGGGAGAGATCGTCTGACCAACTGAAAAGCCCCAACCGAACCGTAGTGACGCAGCCTGATGTTCGCTGCCGCATTCAACGGCAGTGAGCGCGTTGGTTGTTGGAAGGCGACACATAACTATTTGAAATATATAAATATTTTGTCGTCCCCTGTTGACGGTATGAAGTTTTTCGAATATCGTCTTACGGTACCAATTTGGAGGGATAACAACATGAGCAGAATGTTCACGGCGGGATTCGCCGCGCTTGCGCTAAGTGCAGTCCCGAGCGTCGCGCTCGCCCATACGGGCGTCGGCGATACGCATGGTTTCATGCATGGCTTCAGCCATCCGATCGGCGGCCTGGATCATGTGCTCGCCATGGTCGCGGTCGGCATGTTCGCGGCCTATCTCGGTGGCCGTGCGCTGTGGCTGGTGCCGGCGACGTTCGTGCTGATGATGGCAGTGGGCGGAGCGCTCGGCATCGCCGGTGCGCCGGTGCCGTTCGTCGAACTCGGCATCGCTGCTTCGGTCATCGTGCTCGGCCTGGCGGTCGCATTGCAGTGGCATGTGCCGACGGCGGCGGCGGCGGCGCTCGCCGGCTTCTTCGCGATCTTCCACGGTCATGCGCACGGAGCGGAAATTCCAGCAGGCGTATCGGGCCTTGAATATGCTCTGGGTTTCATGTTCGCCACAGCCGTTCTGCACGCTGTCGGCGCAGGAATCGGCCTCGGATTCAGCCAAGTGGGCGCTCGCATCTCACGTGCTGCGTTGCAGGCGGGCGGTGGAGCCATGGCCTTGGCTGGGGTGGCGATTCTGACCGGCTATCTCTAAGGGGAAGGACGACAGAGGAGAGCGTCCGATGGTACGATCGCCTGGCTGCGAACGATGCCAATGACGGCATAAAGCAGATTGCCGGATTGCAATGCCGTGAGGCAACCAAGTTCTGGACAGGCGATCACGTCCATCGTCAGCATCCGAATGCGCGATAGGGGAGCGTGTGAAGCCGGAGGAAGACGATGTCCGCGAATAGCGGTAGGGCGTATCAAGCAGGGTGGGTCGATCCTGCAGCTTCATCATCGAGATCCCGCGCCTGACGCTGCACGGCTGAACGGATCCGGACAATACTAGACATGGAATCGTTCAGAGACGCCCGGAAGTAGCGCTGAACTTACGCGTCCCGTTGTGACTTCGACCCTCTCCGCTTCGCGCTCGCAAAGCCCCTGTCTGTGCCGATGAACCGCTCCAGCATCGGCACGATGAGCTTGATGGGATCGGAGGCGGGTTGGCCGGTCTCGCGGGCCAGGACTTCGGCATAGGCGACAAGATCGCGGTGAAGCGGCCCCGGCAGTTCCACCGTGACCTTTACCGGTTTGTCCTCGATGATGGGCCGAGTTTCAGCTTGGTCATGGTCAACCTCCAGCCGGCTCGACGACAAGGTCGCGGGTGACGATGATCCTGACCGGGAAGCCGGGGCGGATCGTCAGCGTCGGCGCGACCTGCAACTGGCGCTGGACGATCTGCTGACCGGCCTGATTGACGGTATCCTGTGCGCCATCGCGGATGGCCCGGATCAGCCGGTCCTCGTCGCTGGTCGCCAGTTCCGCGCCGACCGCAAGCAGCGTGGACAGGCCAGCCGCCTTCATCAGATCCCACCAATGATAATCGACGCCATCCTCGAGCCCGGCATAGCCCGATGCGTCCGCGCCCGGCAGGCGCTCAAGAACGATGGAGCGGCCGCCCGGCAGGATCAGGCGGTTCCACACCAGCAACACGCGGCGCTGGCCGAAGGTCACGCCGTCATCATATTGGCCAATGATCCTCGTCCCCTGCGGAATCAGGAGCAGCGATCCGGTCGGGCTGTCATAGACGTTCTCCGTGACCTGGGCGGTGATCTGGCCAGGAAGGTCGGAGCGGATGCCGGTGATGAGCGCGGCCGGGATCACGGACCCGGCCTGAAGGATGTAGGGCGATGCCGGCGGCGTGACGCGATCGGGGGCAACGATCTGCCGGTCCACCGGCCCGTTGAGGAATGCCGTGTGCCGGTCCTGCATGGCAATCTGGTCGAGCTGACCGGTCAGGTCGAGGCCGGCGAGGTTCGTGCCGGTTCCGGGCGCGGCGCCCGTGCCCGGTGCGGTCTGGAAGAAGACGCGGCTCAATCGGGCGGCCTCTTCCTCGGCCAGGCGGCGTTCTTCTTCCGGATCGACGGCAGGCGTGGTAATGGCGGGCACCGCGACCGGCTGCCCGCGCTCCTGGGCATCGAGGATCGGACGGCCAAGATCGCCGGGAAGTGCAGGCCCCAAAATCGGGCCGGTATAGTCGGACGGCAACTCCCTCAGACCGTCCGCCGTCGGCCGGTTTTCCGTCGAATAAAGCTCCTCCCCTCCCGGTCCCGCATCGCGGATCTGGAGCGCGTAGATCAGCGCGCCGCCGATGCCAAGCAGCGCGACGGCGCCGACGCCGGCGAGCATCTTGCGCGACAGGCGGGTGACGCGCGGCGGTTCAGCGCGCAGCCGCATCGGGGCCGCGGCGGTGGTGGTGCTGGTGACGGTCATGACGACGATCCTCCGGTGGCGCTGGCAGGCCGTGCGCCGGCCGCCTGCCTCTGCTCGACACGGACAATCCTGACGGTCTCCTGCCGGTCACCGCTGCCAAGGCGCAGTTCTGCGGCACCGAACAGGCGGTCCACGATCAAGATGTTCTGGTGAATGCGGCTGTTGACGATCTGCGGCTCGCCGTCCGATCCGAGCACGAAGATCGGCGGCATCTCGCCCTGCACAATGCCGCGCGGGAAGACGACATAGACGCGGCGGCCGTCATCGAAGACGGAGATGGGCCGCCAGGGCGGACTGTCGCCGGTGAGGCCATAGCGATAGTTCCGCGCCGCCTCGACCGGAATGACCGGGGCGGCCGGAACGGTCTGGCGCTGACCGGCCGGCGGTGAGGGATAGGCCCAGGCCACGGCCGGCATGTAGAGGGATTCCCGCGCGCGCAGCTCGATCATGTAGATGCGCCGGTCGGTGGTGATGACGAGGTTGGTCGAGATGTCCGGCCGCGTCGGCTTCACCATCACATGGACCCGCCGGGTCGGCCCGCTGCCGCTTGTCGTATCGCCGATGATCCAGCGGGCGGTGTCGCCCGCCGCAATCGGTCCCGCGCCGGTCAGGCTCTCGCCCGGTTCCAGCGCAATCGTCGTGATCTGCCCGACGGCGGCATAGACCTGATAGAGCGCGCCTTCCGACCAGGGATAGATCTGGATGGCGTTGTAGTAACCCTCACGGCGCGGCTCGACGCGGGCGGCGGCGTTGGCGTTCTCGACGCGGCCTGCCGGCGTGCTGGCGTCGGTTCCGCCCCGCGCGACGGTCCAGGCCGGCGGCGCATGCAGCGGCCGCGGCCGTTCGTCGGTTGCGGTGGTCTGCACAACGGGCAGCGGGGGCACGTCGGCATCATAGCTGAACTGCGGCGTGCGGTTCGTGGCGCAGGCGCTCAGCGCGGCTGCAGAAAGCAGCAGAACCAGAAGACCGGATTTACGGAAAACCGCAGAACCGAATTCGCGCTTCGTCTTGCGGGTCATTGGCTCATCTCCCGCGACCAGTTGATGGCATTGACATAGATGCCGAGCGGATTGGCGCGCAGGCGCTCGGCGTTGCGCGGCATCTGGATCACGATGGTGAGGATCGCCGTCCACCGCTCGGTGGTGGAGAGCTGGCCGTTCTCGTAATGGCGCTCGGTCCATGCCACGCGGAAGCTGTCGGGCGAGGCCCGGATTACGCTCGACACTTCGACGGCGATCTGCTCGCGGCCGATACGAGTGAACGGATCGTTGGCGCGGGCATAGTCGTTGAGCGCCGCCGCGCCGCGATCCGTCGTGAACTCATACGCGCGCAGCCAGTTCTGGCGGACGATGATGGCGTCGGCCGGGATCGCGCGGACCTGTTCGATGAAGCGGCCGAGATGGAAGGCGATCTGCGGATCGGTGGGCCGATAGTCTGCCGTGGCCGGCGCGACCGCCTGCGCCTGGCCAAGATTGTCGACCTGTACCACCCAGGGCACAATCGTGCCGCGCGCCGTTTGCCAGACAAGAGCGGCGGCAAAGCCGGCCGACAGGATCAGTGAGCCGAAGGCCATGTAGCGCCAGTTTTTCGCCTGCACGCGGGCCGACCCGATGCGCTCGTCCCATGCCTGAGCGGCCTTCTGATAGGGCGTCTCGGGTTCGGGCGATTTGCCGTAATGCGTGGCGGGTCGTTTGAAGAGGTTCATGAGCGGTCACTTTCGGACAGATTGACGGAGGAACCGGTGCCGTGGCCGTCGCCGGAGCGCACCGCATGGGCGGCCATGGTGGTGCCGTGATTGAGCGCCTGCCGGCGCTGCATACGTTGCGCCCATGCGGGCGGGCCACTGACAGGGGCGGAAGATGATGCGGCCGCGACTTGCCGCGCGCCGCCGACTGTGCCCATGGATGATGTCCCGCCACCTGCGGCAAAGCCCGCGCGGGCGCCCTCGGCGAAGCTGGATTTGACGGATGCTCCAGCGCGGGTCGCGGCACGTTTGAGGGGTGAGACGGCCGCCGACCCTGCGGCGCGGGCAACACCGCCGAGTCCCGAAGCGACACCGGCAGCCCCGGTCTGGCCGAGCGAACTGACGCTGTAGGCCGCGCTTGCTGCCCCTGCCGCGGTTGCACCGCCGCGAACGGCCGCGGCTCCGCCCGAAAGAGCAGCAGCGCCACCTCTTGCACCGAGCATGGCCGCGCCGCCCGCCGCCGCACCACCGGCGAGCAGCATGCCGCCGGCGGCCAGACCGGTGCCCACGGCCGAACCTGCGCCGAGCTGCGGCCCGCCCGAGACAATCCCTGAGGCGATGCCGGGACCGAAAATGCCGAGACCAAGCAGCGACAGCGCCGCCAGCACGATCGCCATGGCGTCGTCGATGGTGGGCGTCGCCCCGCCGAACCCGGCCGTGAACTGGGAGAACAAGGTGCTGCCGATGCCGATGATGACGGCCAGCACCAGAACCTTGATCCCTGATGACACCACGTTGCCCAGGACGCGCTCGGCCATGAAGGCGGTCTTTCCGAACAGGCCGAAGGGGATGAGCACGAAGCCGGCGAGCGTGGTCAGCTTGAACTCGATCAGGGTGACGAAGAGCTGCACGGCGAGAATGAAGAAGGCAAGCAGCACCAGCGCCCAGGCGAAGAGCAGGCAGGCGATCTGGATGAAGTTCTCGAAGAAGGACCAGTAGCCCATCAGGTCGGAGATGGACTCGAGCAGCGGCCGGCCGGCGTCGAGCCCGGTCTGGGCCACGCGGCCGGGGCGCATCAGATCGGCGGCGGAAAAGCCGGTGCCCGAGGCCATCAGGCCGAGGCCGGCGAACGAGTCGAAAACGATCCTCGCCAGATTGTTCCAGTTGCCGATAATATAGGCGAAGACACCAACGAATAGGGTTTTCTTCACCAGCCTTGCGATGATGTCGTCATCGGCGCCCCAGGCCCAGAACAGCGCGGCCAGCGTCACGTCGATGACGATCAGGGTGGTGGCGATGAACGCCACCTCGCCGCCGAGCAGGCCGAAGCCGCTGTCGATGTAGGAGGTGAAGACCCCGAGGAAATTATCGATGACGCCCGTGCCGCCCATCGGTCATTCCCCGGTGCCGGATTGCGGGACGGCGGGCGCTGGCGCAGGTGCGCGACCCAGGAAACGCTCGCGGCTTTCGGCCCAGGCGGCGAGGCAATCGGCGTTGCGGGTCGCGGCCTCGCCGAGTTGCTGGCACCGGCGCAGCGTCCCCCGCAAGGGATCGGCCGGAGGCTGGAGCGCCGGTGCCGTCCTGGCCGGCGCGGGATCGTCCTTGCGGGTCATCTCGACCACCGTGACCGTGATCGCGACGGCAACGAAGGCGACCGCGCCGATCCGTGCGAGGGTCTTTCCCTCCATCGCTTCCCCCTTTCCGGCCGTCCGCCGCCTCAGTTGCTACCGTTGAACATCTGCGCGTTGCCGGGCTGGTAGCCCGAGCCCGGCGTCAGGAAACGCTCGCGCTGGACACGGCCCTGCTCGGCGGCGGTTGCGCGCTCGGCCCCGATGAGCGCTTCAGAGCGGCCGTTGGCCGACATCACGGCGATCAGATCGGAAAGCTGTTGTGATTGGAGGGCAAGGAGCTGGTTGCCGGCCTGCGTGGCTTGCAGCGCGCCGGCAGCATTCTGGCTCCGGCCGACAAGTTCGGACATTTGGGTGCGGTTGGTCTCGATATTGCCGACGACTCCGGCCTGAACGCGCATGGCGTCCTGCAAGCCGCCCACCGTGTTCTCCCAGCGGCTGCGCGCATCGGCGACAAGCTGCTGGTCGGTGGCCGAGAGCGAGACGTTGCCATATTGCTGCTGGAACGCCTGGTCGATGTTCTGCACGTCGAAGGCGATGCTTTGCGCCTGGCCGAGTAGCTGCTGCGTGCGCTGGACGTTCTGCTGGATCTGCTGGAGCGCCGAATATGGCAGGCTCGCGAGGTTGCGGGCCTGATTGATGAGCATCTGCGCTTCGTTCTGGAGTTGCTGAATCTGGTTGTTAATCTGTTCCAGCGACCGGGCCGCGGTCAGAAGGTTCTCGGCGTGGTTGGTCGGGTCATAAACGATCCGGCCGAAGCCGAAGAGCGCATGCGCAGGGCTGGCCAGCATGGGTGAAATTGCAATCGGCGCGGCGAGCGCCAGCGCGATGACGGACGCGCTGGCGAGGCGGGGAACGAGAATACGGATCATGGCAATATCTCCTCTTCGGTCAGGGTGGGTTCGGGGGTTTCTCCGGGCGGAATGGAGCCGTCCGGCTGGAACTCTGTCGGGTCGCCAGGCGCCGCCGCCCCTTCCGTTGTGTCTGGCGCGGCGGTTTCCGGTCGCTCAGTGAGATTGGTGAGATCGGGGATCAGGTCGGTGGCCCACTCGACGCGGCGAAGGCGCAGCCAAGCCGTCAGGAATTCGTCGCGGCCGTGTTCGGCAACGATGCGCTCGATGGCCGCCTGGTCGGATTTGGCGGAGGCGGCGCAGAGAGCGAGCCCGACTTCGCTGAGGCCCAGCTCGAACAGGCGGTTGCCGCGCCGGGACTGGCAGTAATAGTCCCGCTTGGGCGTTGCCCGGGCGAGGATCTCGATCTGGCGGTCGTTGAGGCCGAAGCGGCGATAGATGGCCGTGATCTGCGGTTCGATGGCGCGCTCGTTGGGCAGCAGGAGGCGCGTCGGGCAACTCTCGATGATGGCAGGCGCGATATTGCTGCCGTCGATGTCGCTGAGCGACTGCGTGGCGAAGACGACGGAGGCGTTCTTCTTCCTGAGCGTCTTCAACCACTCGCGGAGCTGGCCGGCAAAGCCCTCGTCGTCCAGCGCAAGCCAGCCCTCGTCGATGATGAGCAGGGTCGGGCGGCCGTCGAGCCGGTCGCCGATGCGATGGAAAAGGTAGGAAAGGACGGCCCGAGCCGCGCCGGTCCCGACCAGTCCCTCGATCTCGAACGCCTGTACATCGGCCGACCCCAGATGCTCGGATTCCGCATCGAGCAGCCGCCCATAGGCGCCGCCGACGCAAAACGGCCGGAGCGCCTGCTTCAAGTCATTCGACTGGAGCAGAACACTCAAGCCGGTGATGGTGCGTTCCCCGACTGGCGCGGATGCCAGCGAGGTCAGCGCCGTCCAGAGATGCTCCTTCACCTCGGGCGTGATCGTGACGCCTTCCCGCATGAGGATGGCGACGATCCAGTCCGCCGCCCAGGCGCGTTCATAGGTGTCGTGGATGCGGGCGAGCGGCTGGAGCGCGACAATCCCCGCGTCACCGTCGGTCAGGCCGCCGCCGAGGTCATGCCAGTCGCCGCCCATGGCGAGCGCGGCGGCGCGGATCGAGCCGCCGAAATCGAAGGCGAAGAGCTGGCTTCCCACGTAGCGGCGGAACTGAAGCGCCATCAGCGCGAGCAGCACGGACTTGCCAGCGCCCGTGGGGCCAACGACAAGGGTGTGGCCGACGTCGCCGACATGAAGGGAAAACCGGAACGGGGTCGATCCCTCGGTCTTGCCGTAAAGCAAGGGGGGCGAACCGAAATGCTCGTCCCGTTCCGGCCCCGCCCACACGGCGCTGAGGGGGATCATGTGGGCAAGGTTGAGCGTCGAGATGGGCGGCTGACGGACGTTCGCATAGGCGTGTCCGGGCAGTGAGCCGAGCCAGGCATCGACGGCGTTGACGGTTTCGGGCATGGCCGTGAAATCGCGGCCCTGAATAACTTTCTCGACCAGGCGCAGCTTCTCTTGCGCCACGCGTGGATCGGCGTCCCAGACGGTGACGGTCGCCGTGACATAGGCCATGCCGGCGACATCCGATCCGAGTTCCTGCAGGGCCATGTCGGCGTCGGCGGCCTTGTTGGCGGCATCCGTGTCGACCAACGCGGATTGCTCGTTGGTCATCACCTCTTTCAGGATTGCCGCGATGGACTTGCGCTTGGCGAACCATTGGCGGCGGATTCGGGTGAGCAGCCGCGTCGCATCGGTCTTGTCCATGAGGATGGCGCGCGTCGACCAGCGATACGGGAAGGCGAGCCGATTCATCTCGTCGAGCAGACCCGGCGTCGTCGCGGTCGGGAAGCCCACGATGGTCAGGACGCGCAGATGTTGCTCGCCAAGGCGCGGCTCCAACCCTCCGATCAAGGGTTGATCGGCGAGCAGCGCGTCGAGATGCATCGGCACCTCGGGCACGCGCACGCGGTGCCGGTTCGTGGAAACCGCCGCATGAAGGTAGGTCAGCGTCTCGCCGTCATCCAGCCAGCGGCATTCGGGCATGAATCCGTCCATGAGCGCCAGCACGCGGTCGGTGCGATCGATGAAGCCACGCAGGGCTTCCCACGGATCGACGCCCGTTTTGTCCCGACCCTCATAGAGCAAGGCCTCGGTGCGGGCCGCTTCTTCGGCAGGCGGCAGATAGAGGAAGGTCAGATAGTATCGGGACTCGAAGTGGCTTCCGTCCTCCTCGAACTGCGCCTTCCGCTCGGCGTCGACCAGGGCCGAGGCCGCGTCGGGAAACGTGCTCTCGGGATATTGCTGCGCCGTAAGCCGAACGGCTTCGACGAAGATGCTCCAGCCGGAACCGAGACGGCGGAAGGCGTTGTTGATGCGTCCGGCAACCGCGACCAACTCGGCTGCGACGGCGGAATCCAGATCGGGACCGCGGAATTTCGCGGTGCGCTGGAAGCTCCCGTCTTTGTTGAGCACGACGCCCTGACCGATGAGCGCCGCCCATGGCAGGTAGTCGGCGAGGCGCGTGTTGCGGTTGCGATATTCGGCGAGATTCATCATCGGTCCGGCTCCTTCAGGCCGCCAGGTAGCCGGGAAGCTTGAGATGCCGCCGCCCGACCTCGACGAAGAGCGGGTCGCGCTTTGCCGCCCAGACGGCCGCGAAATGTCCGACAGCCCAGATGACGATCCCGGCCAGCCAAAGCTGGAGCCCGAGCCCGACTGCGCCGGCCAGCGTCCCGTTCAGGATCGCGATCGAGCGCGGCGCCCCGCCAAGCAGGATCGTCTCGGTCAGCGCCCGGTGGACCGGGACAGTGAAGCCCGGCACGGCATCGAGTTGTTCAAAGCTGCCCGCCATCAGACGAGCGCCCCGCCGCCGAAAGAGAAAAACGACAGGAAGAAGCTCGATGCCGCGAAGGCGATGGAGATGCCGAAGACGATCTGGATCAGGCGCCGGAAACCGCCGCCGGTATCGCCGAAGGCCAGCGTCAGGCCGGTAACGATGATAATGATAACCGCGACGATCTTGGCGACCGGTCCCTCGATGGATTCGAGGATGGATTGCAGCGGCGCTTCCCACGGCATCGATGAGCCGGAGGCGTATGCGGCGGGCGCCATGAGCAAGCTGACATAGGTGGCGGCTGCCACCGTCGCGATATGACGGCGAAAACGCGGGGCATTGCGGATCATTCTGGACTTCCTTCCGGGTCGGTTGCGGGGATGATGCGGTAGTCGCCGTCGGTGCCGAGTCCTTCGACGCGGGCGAGTTCGGCCAGCCGGCGCGCGGAACCGCGCCCGGACAGGACGGCAACGAGGTCGATGGTCTCGGCGATTAGCGCGCGCGGGACGGTGACGACTGCTTCCTGAATGAGCTGCTCGAGGCGGCGCAGCGCGCCGATACCGGAACCGGCATGGATGGTGCCGATGCCACCCGGATGGCCGGTGCCCCATGCCTTGAGCAGGTCGAGCGCTTCGGAACCGCGCACTTCGCCGATGGGGATGCGGTCCGGGCGCAGGCGAAGCGAGGAACGGACCAGATCGGACAGCGTCGCCACGCCGTCTTTTGTCCGCATAGCGACAAGATTGGGCGCCGCGCATTGCAGCTCGCGCGTGTCCTCGATGATGACGACGCGATCCGCACCCTTCGCCACTTCGGCGAGCAGAGCGTTGGTGAGCGTGGTCTTGCCCGTGCTGGTCCCGCCCGCGACGAGGATGTTGGCGCGCGACGCGACAGCTTCGCGCAGGCTCAAAGCCTGGTGGACGGTCATAATCCCGGCGGCCACATAGTCATCGAGCGTGAACACCGCGATGGCGGGCTTCCTGATCGCGAAGGCCGGCGCGGCCACTACCGGCGGCAGCAATCCCTCGAACCGCTCTCCCGTCTCGGGTAGTTCGGCCGAGACACGCGGCGCCCTGGGATGGACTTCCGCGCCGACATGGTGGGCGACCAGCCGCACGATGCGCTCGCCATCGGCCGCGCGTAGCCGCTCCCCCGTATCGGCCAGGCCCTCCGACAGCCGGTCCACCCAGATGCGGCCGTCCGGGTTCAGCATCACCTCGACCACGGCGGGGTCTTCGAGCAGCCCTGAAATGGCGGACCCAAGCGCCGTGCGCAACATGCGCGCGCCGCGTGCGATTGCCTCCGGTTTGTCGTGAGTGGCAGTCATCTCGGCCCCGCTTCTTAACGGGGCGTGACAGACGGTCCCCGCATCGGGGTCGATTAAGAAAGCCCGAAATCCGGCCGGTTCAACACCTATTTACGCGTGTGCGGGCATCGGCGGAGATCGGCGGCAAATAGGATGGGTTGAAGGTTCAGGGCTGGTCGCCATTGACCCCAACTTGCTCTTGCAACGAACTGACGCCAGTCGAATCGACGTCGCGTGACAACTCTTTCAGGAACCTGTCTCCCGTCGCCAGCCTCCGGCCGAGGGTCTGCATGAAGCCCTCAAATCGCTCCACGCCCTTGGCTCGAGCCGACTCTTTTCCGGCCTCCGAGATTGGCGGCGTGATGGTCAGCCAGAAGCGGATGAAGAGCGAGAGGGTTTCGCCGAGGATGGCGAGATCTTCGTCCAGCCCGTCGATCTGGCGACCGAGCCTGTCGAGGCGGCGCGACATGGCCGCTCCCAGCCGATCCGCCGTGTCCCCGGACAGGAATGAGGCGACGGCCGCCTCGATGATCGCGGACTTTGACACCTTGCGCCGCAATGACAGCGCCTCGACCTGTTTCAGCAATTCCGGGTCGAAATAGACGTTCATGCGCGTGCGTTTGGTCACGTGGGGTCCTTCAAAGCTCGATGCCGTCATCGGGGTTCATCGACGCCTGCCGCGCGACCATGCGCATGCGGGAGCGCAAGGCGCGGGCCTTGGCGGCGTCTACATCGGGTTCGTCGTCGAGGATGTCGAATTCCCGCGCCGGAGAAGGCGGCGGCGGGACGATTTCCTCATGCTCGGGCAGTTCCGGTTCGCGGCGGATACCGGCATTGGCCGGATCGCCGGGAGCGCCTTCCGTGGCACCCGACGCCGATCGGTCTGCCGCGGCAATCACGCGGCGTGACCAGTCGTCGGTTGAGGGCGCCGGTGCGCAAGCCGGCCCGGCGGCCGGGTCGGGCGGGGCGAGGACACGCTCGGTGAACTGCGCATCCTCATAATAGCGGGCCTTGGTGGCGCGGATCGGCGGTATACCCGCCACCATGACGATTTCGTCGGTGGGCGGAAGCTGCATGATCTCGCCGGGTGTCATCAATGGCCGCGCGGTTTCCTGCCGCGACACCATGAGGTGCCCCAGCCAGGGCGCGAGCCGATGCCCGGCATAGTTGGTGGAGTCACGCAACTCGGTCGCGGTGCCCAGGGAATCTGAAACGCGCTTGGCGGTACGCTCGTCATTGGTGGCGAAGGCAACGCGAACATGGCAGTTGTCGAGAATGGAATTGTTCTGCCCGTAAGCGCGCTCGATCTGGTTGAGGCTCTGCGCGATCAGGAAGCTCTTGAGACCGTAGCCGGCCATGAAGGCGAGCGCCGATTCAAAGAAGTCGAGCCGGCCGAGCGCCGGGAACTCGTCCAGCATCAACAGCAGGCGATGACGTTGGCCGGACGTGGTCAGCTCTTCGGTGAGCCTGCGGCCGATCTGGTTGAGGATGAGGCGAATGAGCGGTTTGGTGCGGTTGATGTCGGACGGCGGCACGACGAGGTAGAGCGTGACGGGCTGGCGGCTGCCAACCAGATCGGCGATGCGCCAGTCGCAGCGCGAAGTCACCCGAGCTACCACGGGATCACGATACAATCCCAGGAACGACATGGCGGTAGACAGGACACCCGATCGCTCGTTCTCACTCTTGTTCAGCAATTCGCGCGCGGCCGAAGCGACGACGGGGTGGACGCCGGCCTCGCCCAGGTGCGGCGTATTCATCATGGCGCGCAAGGTCGCTTCGACCGGGCGGCGCGGGTCGGACAGGAAATTGGCGACACCGGCCAGTGTCTTGTCGGGTTCGGCGTAAAGCACATGCAGGATCGCGCCGACCAGCAGTGCGTGAGAGGTCTTTTCCCAGTGGTTGCGCTTGTCGAGGCTGCCTTCGGGATCGACCAGAATATCGGCGATGTTCTGCACATCGCGGACTTCCCATTCGCCCTGCCGCACTTCCAGCAGCGGATTGTAGGCTGAGGATTTCGCATTGGTCGGATCGAACAGCAGCACACGGCCGTGCCTGGCGCGAAAGCCGGCCGTCAGCGTCCAGTTCTCGCCCTTGATGTCGTGGACGATGCAGCTTCCCGGCCAGGTCAGCAGCGTCGGCACAACAAGGCCCACGCCCTTGCCGCTGCGGGTGGGTGCGAAGCACAAGACATGCTCCGGCCCGTCATGGCGCAGATAGTCGCGGTCATATTGGCCGAGCACCACACCGTCAGGGCCGAGGAGCCCGGCGGCACGGATTTCCCGATCCTCGGCCCAGCGTGCCGAGCCGTAGGTGGCGACGTTCTTTGCCTCCCGCGCCCGGATGATCGACATGAGGATAGCGGCGGCGATGGCGATGAAGCCGCCGGACGCGGCGATAATCGCGCCCTCGACGAAGATCGCAGGCGCATAGGCATCAAAGGAGAACCACCACCAGAAGAAGGCGGGCGGGTAGTAGACCGGCCAGCCGGCCAGATCGAACCACGGGTTGCCGAGTTGCGGCTGAAATCCGAGCCGCCATGCGGTCCATTGTGTCGCCGCCCAGGTCATCACCAGAACAATGGTGAAGACGACGGCGATCTGGCCCCAGAGTATTCTGCCTCCGCGCATAAAGGCTCCAATCGGCAAAAGAGATGGAGCCGATCAAAGAATAGGCATTTGCGCGAGAGGCAACAGGAAAGACCGGGGCGGAGAGCGGGAGCATACCACAGCGCGCGAATAGGACGGTTCCTAGCGGCGGGGCACGCGCCAAGCGAACGCGCGTCTGCTTTTGGTCAGATTCCGATGCCGCGCGATCTGCCAAGCTGCCACGACACCGAACCGCCCTGGACGACGCACATGACCTCGCGGCCGAGCTGACGGTCGATGACCGGCCGCCACGGGACCAGGGTGAACTCGTGGCTCTTTTCCACGATGGCGAACTTGCCGCTGGACAATTGCACAGTGCCCGTAAACTTGCCGCTGACGCTCTCGCCCTCCGCCGCTGCCCGGAACGGCAGCGCCTTGCTCGCCGCCATCTCGGCGCCGACACGGGCCAGCTCGCGCTCGCGCAGGGTGGCGAGAAGATTGCGCCGATAGAAGACGCGGCCGTTCTGTTGCCGCGTGGCGTCACCCCGCTCGATATGATGCTCGCGGCGCTGGTCGATCGCCTCGCGCACCTGGCTCCCGAACCCGGCCGGTGCTAGATCCGATGCCTCGCCGGAGATCAGCCGCCGGTCCAGCCAGGTCGCGCCATCGGCGCCGATCTGCTGTTCCAGATCGAAGGCGGACAGGACGCGCACGCTGGCCTGCCGGTTGCGGCCCGCATCATAGGCGGCGGCGCGGCTCTCGAAATCGTCGGGGACGCGCCATTGGTGAGCGTCGATCCGCTCGACGATGCCGGCGCGGCGCAGCGCTTCCAGCCGGCGCACATGGGCATCGACATAGCCCTCATAGTCACCGCCCGGCACGCGGCCCTCGAACCTGGCCTGTTCCAGATGGCGGCTTGGCCGATAGATGCTGTCCTCGGCGATTGTCGCAATCGTGCGGTCGGACGGGCGCTGCGTGGTGTCGGCCGGGCCGATCTCGATCACACTGCCGATGCGCGCGTCCTCGACGCGGACCGGGTCGATGCCGGCGACGTGATGCGTGCGGCCGTCGATCCCGTCCACCACCAGCGTCAGGTTCTCGCCCAGTTCGTCCGACAGATATTTGTCCACGACGCGGCCGACGATGGGAGACGCGGGCGGCCCGTCATGAATCTGGAAGGTCACCGGGTCGCGCTCCAGACCATCGGCCTTCAATGCCTTGTGCATGGTGCGGATAATGTCGCCACGCTCGCCCAGCTCACGCAGCGCCGGTTCCATCCTCTCGCTCAATTCCCAGGCGCCGGGGGCGTGCTCCGTGGCCAGGCCCATCTTCTCGAGCTTGGCGAGCCGGCGAAGGCGCAGCGCGCGGTTGAACTGCCGCCTCGGTTCGGCGGGCTCGTGGCGCAGATCGAGGAAGCGGCCATCGGCCTCGTCTGCCATTGCCCGGTCGATGCGGGTGAAGCGGTCCTGATCGATCTCGGCCAACAGCTTTCGGCTCTGCTCGATCCCGGTCACGGGGCCGAGCTCGAGGGTGGTCAACTCGCTCGCCCGCTCGCGAATCCCGTTGGCGAGATAGTCGCCATTGATGACCAGATTCTCGCCGAGATCGTCCTTGCCCCGGACGATGACATGCACATGGGGATGGCCGGTGTTGTAGTGATTGACCGCGACCCAATCGAGCCGCGTGCCGAGGTCGGATTCGATCCGGCTCATCAGATCGCGGGTGTGCGCCGTCAGGTCGGTGAGGTCGGCTCCGTCTTCGGGCGAGACGATGAATCGGAACTGGTGACGATCATCGGCACCGCGATCAAGAAAGGCGTTGCCATCGGCGCGGTCCTCGTCGGCCGAATAGAGCTGGCCGCGCTCGCCATCGCGCGAGGTTCCGTCGCGCTGGATGTAGCGCAGATGGGCGGCAGACCTGCCGTTCCTGCCGGCGTTCTGGACGTAGCGGGTTTTCACGATGACGCGGCGCATGCCGGGTGCGCTGTGCCGCCAGCCGCCGGAGAGCGTGCGCGACCGGACGAAGGCCGCGCCACGACCGCGCCGCACACCTGGTCCTCCCCTTGCCCGCGATGCCTTGCCGCTCTTTCCGGCCGCACCGGACACGGAGCGCATTGATGATCGCGTCGCTGATCTGGACGGGCCATTGCTGTGCTGCCGCGCGAGCTTCTTTGCCTGGGTGAGAAAGCTCTTTGCCTTGCCCGTGCGCGGCCTGTCGGAGCGGATGCGGCCGGGCCTGGGCCGGAAGCGGTTTTCGTCGTCGGCGCTCATCGACGCGCTCCGGGCCAAAATGGTGCGAAACCGACCGATTTCGGACGATAGTGCCGGTCAAAACCCAGCAAGGCCAGGGCGTTGCGAGACATCGCGGCACGCGAGGCCCCTGAATGGGGTGCCGTTCGCGCGCCACCCAACCAGTGTGCAGACAACAGTAATTTCGAGAACTGGCCCGACCTGGTGCCATGTTCCTTTATCTTGCCCTCCGCCCTTTCTGCCCTTCCTGCCGTCATTGCGGCCAGGCGCAAATATGACGGTCTGCACACTGCAATCGGCGCACTGAAGCAGGGCAGCGCCATGCTCATGGCGTGCTTGCCTCGCTCGCGCGGGCGACGAAAAGGCTGCCGTCCTGCGGCTCTGCATCGGCGGTATCGCGCACCGGAACGGGTGTGCGGGCGTCGCCGGACTGCGCTTCGGATGGCCGCGCGTCGGCGGTCTGTGTGTCGCCCGAGCGTATGACGAAGAGCGGTGCATCGCGCCAATCAGGGACTGGTGGCGTCGCCGGGATCGCCGGATCGGAAGCAAGGCCGCCGCCAAGAACCGGCACGAGGGAAGCGACATAGGCACGGGTCTCGGCGGGCAATGCGCGGCCCGTCGCGAGGTAGTCGTCATAGCGGGCGGGACCGGCATTGTAGGCCGCGAGCATGGCCGCGACATTGCCATAACGGTCCCACATCTCGCGCAGGTAAGCTGCACCGGCAAGGATGTTGTCGCGTGGATCATAGGGGTCCCGGCCGAGGCGATAGCGTGCGCGCAGCTCCGCCCATGTGGCAGGCATGACCTGCATCAATCCCATCGCACCGGCCGACGAGATTGCGCGCACGTCACCCGCGCTCTCGGCGCGCAGCACGGCCGCGATCCAGGGCTCTGGAATGCCGAAGCGCTGCGCAGCTTCGGCAATGTGAGCCGCATAGGGATGGCTCGCGGGCGTGGCGGTCGCGGGCGCTGGCTGAGCGAAAGCGGTCCCATCGGGCGATACCAAAAGTGGAAGGCCGGAAAGGAGAAGGAGCGCGATGCGCCGGGCGGTAAGACGACGCCCGGACGCATGCTGGTGGCGTGGCCGAGCCATGCTCAGTCCTTCCCGCCACGCCTGGGCCGGCTCCAATGCAGCGACCAGGACGTCGCCTCGGCGCCATCGCGGAACAGATTCGCGCGGATCGGACGCGGCAGCGCGGGGTCGTAGATCAGGACCGAAAGATATTCACCGGCCTTCTCGCCTGTGCGTTTCCACGCCGCGCCGATCTCGGGCGCCGCATCGTCCGCGCCGTGAAAGATGCGGTAGTCGGGCGCGTTCTCGGCATCGGAGGGTTCGGCCGGAACGATGCTGACTTCGCGGTAGAGGGTGAGCGTGTGGACGCGCCCGACAAAGTGCGTTTCCTCGCGTGTGAATTGACCGATCTGCGGCATGGAAAGTCTCCTGCGTTTGGGGGTGGATGTGCGGGGTCAGTGCGTCGGCGCGCGCCAAACGAAGCGGCCATCGGCTTCCTCATCGGTCCAGAGCGGTCGCGCCCGGCCGATGACGGAATTTGCGGGGATAGGTCCGAAATAGCGGCCGTCGAGGCTGTCGCGGACCTGCCAATTCATGAGGAAGAGTTCGCCCTCATGGACGGTGCCGCAGCCCTGCCAGACAGGAAGTTCGCGGCCCAGGCTGTCGCGCTCCAGCGCTTCGCCCATCTCGATCCCGTCCACCGTGATCGCACGGCCGGTGCGACAAACGCGCTGCCCGGGAAGGCCGAGGACGCGTTTGAGGAGCGGCACGCCGCGTCCGACATAGCCACGCTCGACCATGAAGTGGGCAAGCGGTTCGGGCGGTATCACGGCGACCAGTTCGGGCACCTCGATCCGGTCTGCCGGCTCGACGGTGTAGAAGCCGACCGGCGCGCTCGCCGTCGAATTCCAGATCAGTTTGGTGGGCGTCTCGACGGTGCTGGCGGCGGCGATGCCGATGACCGCCAGCGCCGTCACCATGAGGGTGCGGCGGCGCGTCATGGGTCGATCCTCCGGCGATGCAGCCAGGCGGCGTGTCGCTCGGGCGTATAGACGTGCGGTTCCAGGCCGGCGCTCAGCCGGTTGTGGACGTGCCGCCAGTGATCCGGCGCGGCGTCGGCCGGATCGAGGCCGAGCGCTTCCACGGCGTCGATGGCGGCAAGCGCGCGCTGCACCTTTGTCCAACTGTCGAGACGCAGCAGGATGTCGCCACCGGGGCGGACGAAGGGCAGCGTCTGGAACGGCTCGCCGCGACGAACCGCGCGCACGATGTCGATGCGCGAGATGATTGTGCCATGTTCGCCGGCCGCCCAGCGGACGAAGGCGAAGACGCTGTCCGGCGCGAAGCCGACGATGCTGCGGCGGCGGTCGAGGATCTTCTCGTAGCTCTTGCGGCCGAACCTGATCCAGTGCTCGACCTTCTGTTTCTGGAAGGTCAGCTCGACCAAGGTGGTGAAGGGTTGAGGCCCGTCCGGCAGCGGACGGCCGTGCATGCGGTGGGCCGGCTTGCCGGTCATGTCGGATCTCCCTCGCTGGATGGAAATTCACGGGCGAGCAGGTCGCGCAGCATGTCGGCGACGGTGATCCCGCGCCGGAAAGCCGCGACCTTGATGCGCCCGCGCAGCTCGGGCGTGATGTCGATGGTCAGGCGCGCGGTGAACGCTTCGCCGGCGGACTTGCCGTTCGGCGGTGCCTCGGTCGCCCTGATCCAGCTTTCGGGATCGCCCGGCCGGGATGCAAAACCGGGTGTGCGGGTGGGTTTGCTCATGGCGCGGCCTTCCGGAGCGACAGGCGGTCGATCTCGGCGGTCAGTGTTGCGATCTCGCGCGCGGCCGGGCTGTCGCCGTCGATTTCGCTGACAAGCCGGCCGGACTGTGGGGCGTCGGCGAAGACGACGCGCTGGCCAATGGTGGCAGCGAGTACCGGCGGGTCGTGTTCGGCCAATGTTTCGGCCGTCTCGCGGGCGATGACGGTGCGCGCGCCGCAACGGTTGAGAATGAAGCGTGCGGCCAGCTCGGGCCGGTAGATGCGGGCTTCGTTCAGAAGCGACAGCATCTCGGCCGAGGCCCAGCCGTCGAACGGCGATGGCTGCACCGGGATCAGCACCAGGTCGGCGGCGAGCAGCGCGGAGCGCATGAGGCCGGCGACACGCGGCGGCCCGTCGATGACAACATGATCGGCGTCGCGGGCCAGCTCCGGGGCCTCGCGGTGCAATGTGTCGCGGGCCAGACCGACGACGCCGAAGGCGCGCGGCAAGCCCTCATGGCTGCGGCGCTCCGACCAGTCCAGAGCCGAGCCTTGCGGATCGGCATCGATCAGCGTGACCCGCTTTCCCCTTGCGGCCCATTGACCGGCGAGATGCAGCGCCAGCGTGGTCTTGCCGACGCCGCCTTTCTGGTTGAGGAACGCGACGATCATGGCGCACCTCGCCGGGTGGCACCGGCACCACGGATCGCGTGCGCGCGCGTCAAAGAAGAAGAGTTAGATTCTCTGTTAGATTCTTCTATAGAGTCCGGCGCGCGATTTGCGCCTAATGTCCCGATACTGTGTGCGCCTAATGTCCCGATAGGATTCACAGGCGTTTCCACAGGCACTGTGGACAGGTTTTCGGGCAGAAAACGCAGCAGTTCCCGCCCGTCCTCCCATTCGATCTGGAGCCGATAGCCGGGCAATGACTGGCGGGCTGTCAGCCGGCGCAGATCAAGCGCGAAGTCGGACGGTCGCGCCAGGCTGCCGGACTTCTGATGGAGGTGGGAAAACTCGAACGCCCAGCCTTCGGGCTGGCGTCCGGCGTGCTTGCGGGCGACGCGATAAAGCCATCGCTCGATGCCGCCCGTCAGCCGGAAATAGGCCGGGTCGATGGTGAGCACCAGCGAGCGGTCGACGACGCTGTTGTAGAACCATTCGGGCAGGACGAACTCCATGCCCTCGACACGGCCGGCGCGCGTCGCCATCTCTTCCCATTCGTTGATCCATGAGAATTGCCGTCGCCGCCAACGCCGGCCGTTGCGGATCGTCGTGGCGATAACGGTCGATTGCAGGCGCGCAAGGGCGGCCTTGAGCAGAAGATAGTCACGATTGCCGGTGGCCCGCCCGATGGCGCGCAGGAGCTGATAGGGCATGAAGCGGAAGAAGCGCGACGTGGCGAAGCCGTTGTTCTCGGCCGCGACGATCTGCGAGGCGGCCCAGATCAGCACATCGGCATCCCATATCGTCGCCATGCCGTGCTCGGGCATGGCGAACACCTGCACTTCGACATCGGCGGCCCGGTAAGAAATCGGTTTGGTGCGCGGTCGCTTCGCCAGCGAGAAGAACGGCCGTTCCATGAGATCACGCTGATCGCGGGGCGATGCGTCACCGGTTGCGACCACAAAAGGATCGAGGTGGCTGCGCTCGCTGGACGTGGTGCTGCTACGATGCGGCATTGCAGCCTCAGCGGCCGTGCCGGCCAGCACCGGCCGACGGCGCGAAATCGTGCCGCTTGGCCGGCAATACGCTGCCGCGTGGATCAGAGGTGGAGGTGACGGCGCCGCTGTCGGCCCAAGCGCGCAGGTCGTCCACCGAATAGACGACGCGCCCACCGAGCTTGCGATAGGCGGGGCCGGTTCCGTAGGTGCGGTGCTTTTCGAGGGTGCGGGCAGAAAGGCTCAAGAAATCTGCGGCTTCCTTGGTGCGCAGATAGCGTGGCGGGAGTACGGCGAGATCGGGACGCATGGATCGGGCCTCCGTGGGGTTCGTTGAGGCCGCTGGTGCTCAGCGGTTGACGAAGGCAACGATGGCGAAGGCGGATCGGCGAGTTGCAGTGGGAAGTTGGGGGGACCTAAAATTCCACACCGGTGGAACGGCCGGCGCGAACTATGATCGGCGGCGATGACGAAGCAGTTTTCGATACCCGCCCGCGATCATTTCCCGAGCACCTTTGAGCAGGTTCATGACGGCATGGCGCTCGGAAGCCGCCTGCCATTCGTCGCGGGTCAGCTTGCCTGTGTTGAAGATGACTTCAGCGATTTCCTGCTGGGTGGCGCCGGCGCGACGACCGTCGAAAGCCTGCAACATACGCCGCGCACGTGCCCGCTGCTGCCGTGTCAGCCGCGTGTCCGGTGGCACGGTCCGGCCGTGAAGAACAGCGAGCAGGCGCGTGATCGCCT
>SWBZ01005566.1_pt1 | contig 22259 bp, 19 predicted proteins | sample 4693031 | NCBI WGS metagenome assembly SWBZ01 (sample SAMN10267274, study PRJNA491770) | bioreactor metagenome | isolation source: DHS bioreactor inoculated with | place: Japan: off Shimokita Peninsula
GCCGCGCCGGTTGGGCCCGACTATATTCCTGGCCACGCGCATGCCGACACGCTGTCGCTCGAAATCTCGCTGGCCGGTGCGCGTCTTGTCACCAATACCGGCACTTCGACCTATGCGCCGGGTCCCGAGCGCGAGGCGGAACGGGCGACCAGCGCCCACGCCACCGTGGAAATCGACGGCGCGAATTCCTCCGAAGTGTGGGCGAGTTTCCGGGTCGGGCGCCGCGCCCGCCCCGCGTCGGTGACGACGAAGACGGCCGGCAGTGCGCTGCATGCGAGCGGCGCGCATGACGGGTATCGATTTCTCGCGGGCCGCCCTGTGCACGCGCGCGACGTCGCGGTCACCGCCGGCGCGGTCACCATTGTCGACCGCATCGAGGGCGGACAACGCCATGCCGTTGTCGGCCGGTTTCCGCTCCATCCGGACGTGGACAAGGTCGAGCAGACCGACGGCGGCTTCCGCCTTGTCATGCCGGACGGACGGGCGGTGACGGTCGCCGTTGCGGGCGCCGACGCGCTGGCGATCGAGCAGGGACATTATGCGCCCGAATTCGGCATATGCCGGCCGCGCCCGGTGCTGGTCTGGCGGGTGACGCGCGACCTTCCCATCGAAGTTACGGTCGAGTTTGGGGTCTGATGCGTATTCTTCTGCTTTCCGACAATTATCCGCCCGAAACCAACGCCGCCGCGCTCAGAAGCAGCGCGCATGCCCGTCGCTGGGTGGAGCGCGGCCACGAGGTCACGGTGGTGACGAGTTTCCCGAACTTTCCGGAAGGCAAGCTGTTCGCCGGATACAAACAGTCGCCGTGGAAACGCGAAACCGTCGACGGGGTCGATGTGATTCGCGTTCCGACGCTGATCTTTCCCAATGCCGGCACCGCCAAGCGGATTGCCGATTTCGTCAGCTACATGGTGAGCGCGACCATCGCTGCGCTGTTCGTAAAGCGTCCCGACATCGTCGTCGCCACCTCGCCGCAGTTCTTTGCCGCCGTGGCCGGCTGGATGACGTCGGTGCTGCGCTGGCGGCCCTTCGTGTTCGAACTCAGGGATCTGTGGCCCGATTCCATTATCGCCGTTGGCGCACTCAAGGACGGCGCTTTGCTGCGCATGGTCCGCAAGCTGGAGTATTTTCTCTATCGCCGCGCCGACCTGATCGTCTCCGTCACCAACGCCTTTCGACGCCACCTGGCCGAGACCGGCATCGATCCCGAAAAAATCCGCGTCGTGCGCAACGGCGCCGATTTGAGCCGGTTTTCGCCGGGGCCGGCCGACGATCTGCGCGCCAGGCTGGGGCTGAGCGAGCGCATCGTGGTGTCCTATATCGGCACGATCGGCATGGCGCACGGCCTCGACATGCTGATCGAGGCTGCCGCCAGGCTGGCCGTACAGGCCCCGCAGGTCACGCTGCTGATGGTCGGCAGCGGTGCCGAGCGCGAGCGGCTCAAGGCAATGGCCGCCGAGCGCCAGCTCGATAACATGATGTTCGTCGACCGTATCGCGCACGACGCCGTGCCCGACTATTGGCGCGTCAGCGACATGACCCTGGTCGTGCTGAAGGACCACCCGCTGTTTCGCACCGTGATTCCCTCGAAGATCTTCGAGGCGATGGCCACCGGCACGCCGATCGTCACCAACGTGAAGGGCGAGCTGGAAGAGCTTTTGACGCCGCTCGGCTCGGCCGTCCATGTCGAGGCCGGCAATGCCGGCGCGCTTGCCGATGCCGTCACCGCGCTTGCCAACGATCCCGCCCGGCGCAAGGCCCTGTCGGCGGCGGGCGTGGCCGCCTCGTCGCAGTTCCACCGCACCAAGCAGGCCGATCTGATGCTGGAGGCGCTGGAGGAACTGGCCGCCGCGCGCGACAAGGCCGCGCCGCGCCGCTGATGGCGAAGGGCCCCGTCCGCGCAGCCAGGTCGCACGCCTGAGGATGCCGGGCGCGCCGGCGCGGCGCGTCGGCGACGAAGTTTCCACGATGACGCCCAAACGCAAAAAAATGCTTCGCCAGCGCGGCGCCGGAGAGCACCGCGCGCCTTGAGAAGTGCGACCCGCAACGGCAGGTTCGGGCCGGATGCCGGGATGCGATATCCCGGCTGCTTCAAAGGCCCGAACCCGATGCTCCAGAACCGCCGCGGCGACGACACGCTCACCCATCTCGACCGGCTGGAAGCCGAGGCGATCCACATTTTCCGCGAGGTCGCCGCCACCTTTTCCAGGCCGGTGATGCTGTATTCGGTCGGCAAGGATTCCGCCGTCATGCTGCATCTGGCGATGAAGGCCTTTTATCCGGCCAGGCCGCCTTTTCCGTTCCTGCATGTCGACACCACCTGGAAATTCCGCGAGATGATCGCCTTTCGCGACCGGATGGCCGCCGAACTCGGCTTCGATCTTCTGGTCCACGTCAACCAGGACGGCGTGCGCGAGGGCATCAACCCGATCGACCACGGCTCCAGCGTCCACACCAACATCATGAAGACGGTGGCGCTGCGCCAGGCGCTCGACGTCCATAAGTTCGACGCCGCCTTCGGTGGCGCGCGGCGCGACGAGGAAAAATCGCGCGCCAAGGAGCGCGTGTTCTCCTTCCGCAACGCCCAGCACGGCTGGGATCCGAAGAACCAGCGCCCGGAAATGTGGAAGATCTACAACACCCGCGTCAGCCCGGGGGAATCGATCCGCGTCTTTCCGCTGTCGAACTGGACCGAACTCGACATCTGGCAATACATCCTGCGCGAGGACATCCCGATCGTGCCGCTTTATTTCGCCGCGCCGCGCCCGGTCGTCGAGCGCGACGGCATGCTGATCATGGTCGACGACGCGCGGCTGACGCTGCGGCCGGGCGAGGTCCCGCGCCGGCTTATGGTCCGTTTCCGCACGCTCGGCTGCTACCCGCTCACCGGCGCGATCGAGTCGCAGGCAACCAGCCTGGAAGAGATCGTCGGCGAGATGCTGGTCGCGCGCACCTCCGAGCGTCAGGGCCGGCTGATCGACCGCGACGAGGCGGGCTCGATGGAGAAGAAAAAGCGCGAAGGCTATTTTTGACGATGGAACATGTGTCCCCCCGCGCCATCGAACAGGGCGACGGCGTGCGCGCCTATCTCGCCGGCCAGGAGCGCAAGTCGCTGCTGCGGTTTTTGACCTGCGGATCGGTCGACGACGGCAAGTCGACGCTGATCGGCCGTCTGCTGTTCGACGCCCGGCTGATTTTCGAGGACCAGCTCGCCGCGCTCGAAAACGACTCGCGCCGCCACGGCACGGCCGGCGACGATATCGATTTCGCCCTTCTGGTCGACGGGCTGGAGGCCGAGCGCGAGCAGGGCATCACCATCGACGTCGCCTATCGCTTCTTCGCCACCGAGCGGCGCAAATTCATCGTCGCCGACACGCCCGGCCACGAGCAATATACCCGCAACATGGCCACCGGCGCCTCGACCGCCGACCTGGCGATCGTTCTGGTCGACGCGCGCGCCGGCATCATGCGCCAGACCCGGCGCCACACCTTCATCGCCGCGCTGCTCGGCATTCGCCACATCGTGCTCGCCGTCAACAAGATCGACCTGGTCGATTTTTCCAAGACCGCCTTCGACGCCATCGCCGACGACTACGCCGCGCTCACCGAAGAACTCGGCTTCGAAACCGTCACCGCGCTGCCGATCTCGGCGCGCTACGGCGACAATGTCAGCGCGCCGTCGGAGCGTCTGGGCTGGTTCGGCGGGCCGACGCTGCTCGACCATCTCGAAACCGTCGCCATCGACCCGCCCGCCGCAGCGCGGCCGTTCCGCTTTCCCGTCCAGTATGTGGTGCGGCCCAATCTCGATTTTCGCGGGTTCGCCGGTACCGTCGCCTCGGGCTCGGTCGCCGTCGGCGACGAGGTCGTCGTGGCCAAATCCGGCCGCGCCTCCACGCTGGCGCGCATCGTCACCCGCGACGGCGATCTCGATAGTGCCCGCGAGGGCCAGGCCGTCACATTGGTGCTGGCCGACGAGGTCGAGGTCTCGCGCGGCAACATGCTGGTTGCGCCGACGGCCAGGCCGCATGTCGCAGACCAGTTCGCCGCCAATATCGTGTGGTTCGGCGAAAGCGCGCTGGTGCCCGGCCGCTCCTATCTGCTGCGTACCGAGACCGACGAGGTGCCGGCGCATGTCAGCGCGCTCAAGGCGCGGGTCGACATCAACAGCTTTGCCCGCCAGCCGGCGAAAACACTGGCGTTCAACGAGGTCGGCGTGGTCGAGATCGCCACCCAGGCGCCGGTCGCCTTCGACCCCTACGGCGAAAATCGCGCCACCGGCGCCTTCGTCCTCATCGACCGCATGACCAATGCCACGGTCGGCGCCGGCATGATTGCGCATCCGCTGCGCCGCGCCGACAATATCCATTGGCAGGGGCTCGACGTCGACGCCGGCGCGCGCGCGGCGATCAAGGGGCAAAAGCCGGCGGTGCTGTGGTTCACCGGCCTGTCGGGGTCGGGCAAGTCGACCATCGCCAATCGGCTCGAGCGCAAGCTGCACGCCGCCGGGCGGCATACCTATATTCTCGACGGCGACAATATCCGCCACGGGCTGAACCGCGACCTCGGTTTTTCCGAGGCCGACCGGGTCGAGAACATCCGCCGGGTCGCCGAGACGGCGAAGCTGATGGCCGATGCCGGGCTGATCGTGCTGGTGTCGTTCATCTCGCCCTTCAGGGCCGAACGCGCCATGGCGCGCGCGCTGATGGGCGAGGTGGCCTTTGCCGAAATCTTCGTCGATACGCCGCTCGAGGACTGCGCGGCGCGCGATCCCAAGGGGCTTTACGCCAAGGCGCGCAAGGGCGAGATCTTGAACTTCACCGGCATCGGGTCGCCCTACGAGGCGCCGGACGCCCCCGATATCCATATCCGCACCCAGGAAGAGCGGCCGGACGACGCGATCGCCGAGATCGAACGCTGGCTGGCAGCGCGCGACATTTCCGGCCAGCATTTCGGCGACGGCGGCGGCATCTAGAGCGTTTCCAGGCGAAGTAGAAGTCGGTTCGCCGTTCGGAAACGTGTCAAAACAATATGTTAGAGCCGGTCTGCGATTCCGCGAAAAGCAGAACGGCTCTAACGCGAAACGAGAAGTGCTGCGCGCGCGCCCGCTCAAACGCCGTAATAGTCGCGATACCAGGCCACGAAACGGGCAACACCCTCGCGCACCGGGGTCGCGGGGCGGTAGCCGACCGCGGTCTGCAGCGCGCTCACATCGGCCCAGGTCGACGGCACGTCGCCGGCCTGAAGCGGCAGAAAGCGGCGCTCGGCCTTTTTGCCCAGCGCCGCCTCGATCGCCTCGACATAGTCGAGCAGCTTCACCGGCTGGCTGTTGCCGATATTGAATATCCGGTAGGGCGCGTTGCTCCTGTCGGGCGCCGGCGCGTCGCTGTCCCAGTCTGGATCCGGTGCCGCGATCCGGTCGCTGGTGCGCACCACGCCTTCGACGATGTCGTCGACATAGGTGAAGTCGCGCATATGGTCGCCATTGTTGAAAATCTCGATCGGCTCGCCGGCCAGGATATTTTTGGTGAACTTGAACAGCGCCATGTCCGGCCGGCCCCACGGACCGTAGACGGTGAAGAAGCGCAGGCCCGTGGTCGGCAGCCCGAACAGATGGCTGTAGGAATGGGCCATCAATTCGTTGGCGCGCTTGGTGGCGGCGTAAAACTGCAACGGATGCACGGCGGCCTGGCTTTCGGAAAACGGCATCGCCGTGTTGGCGCCGTAGACGCTGCTCGTGCTGGCATAGGTCAGATGCTCGACCTTGGCGTACCGGCAGGCTTCCAGGAGATTGGTGAAGGCGACGATGTTGCTGTGCACATAGGCGCGCGGATTGTCGAGCGAATAGCGCACGCCGGCCTGTGCGGCCAGATGGATGACCCGGTCGAAGCGGTGTTCGGCAAAACAGGCCTCGACGGCCGCCGCGTCGGCGAGATCGGCGCGCACGAACCGGAACGATCCTTGCCGGGCACCGGCCAGCCCCTCCAGGACGCCGAGCCGCGCCTCTTTCAGGGACGGGTCGTAATAATCGTTGACGACGTCGAAGCCGACCACGGTATCGCCGCGCTCCAGCAGGTGTTTTGCGACGTGAAAACCGATAAAGCCGGCGGTGCCGGTGACGAGCACGTTCATGGTCTAGAGCCGTTTCTCTTTAACTGGAATCGTTTGACCGCCGGGATTTCGCGGTCTGGCCAGGAGCGCGTGGCGACGCGGTGCAGGCACCGTGAGCCGGGCGCGACGCCGTCCAGGACGGGAAAGACCAAGGTCGGGCGATTGCGGTTTGACGTGCGATATCAACACTATGGACGCTCCCGGCTTGGACGGCTTTTCCGCCCCGGCCCGCGTCGAAGCCCTTGCCCGATAGTGATATCGCGCTGCGGGCTTCTCCTGGCCGGAGCGAAAAATCCATTCCATCAAACCGCTTCCAGTTAGAGAGAAACGGCTCTAGAGCCGCCCGTCGCTGTCGTGTTTGGCAAAAACGCTCTTGACGTCGAAGACCACCGCGCCCGGCCTGCCGCGCGCGCGCAGCCATGCTGCTCCCAGGTCGGCGAAATCACGATGGGCAACGGCGAGGATGATCGCGTCATACCGCCCCTCTTGCGGTGCGGTCGTCAGGATTTCAAGCCCGAATTCCCGCTGCGCGGTCGCGGGATCGACCCACGGGTCCCACACGTCGACGTCGGCGTTGAGCTCGGCGAGCCCGCGAACGATGTCGATCACGCGCGTGTTGCGGACGTCGGGGCAGTTTTCCTTGAAGGCGAGCCCCATCACCAGGACCCTGCTGCCCACCACGGGCAGGCGGTTTTTCATCATCAGCCGCGCCACCCGCTCGACGACATGGCCGCCCATGCGGTCGTTGATGCGCCGGCCGGCCAGGATGATCTCGGGGTGGTAGCCGACTTCCTGGGCCCTGTGGGTGAGATAATACGGGTCGACCCCGATGCAGTGGCCGCCGACCAGGCCGGGCGTGAACGGCAGAAAATTCCATTTGGTCGAAGCCGCCTGCAAGACCTCTTTCGTGTCGAGTCCGAGCCGGTGAAAGACGATGGCCAGCTCGTTCATCAGCGCGATGTTGAGGTCGCGCTGGGTGTTTTCGATCACTTTCGCCGCCTCGGCGACCTCGATCGAGGACGCCTTGTGGGTGCCGGCCGGCACGATCGCGGCGTAAAGCGCGTCGACGGCGTCGGCGGCCTCGGGCGTCGAGCCGCTGGTGACCTTGACGATATCGCCCAGGCGCCGCGAGGGATCGCCCGGATTGATCCGCTCGGGGCTGTAGCCGACGAAGAAGTCGCGGTCGGGGACAAGCCCGGAACACCGTGCCAGGATCGGCGCGCAGACGCTGCGTGTGCAGCCGGGATAAACGGTCGATTCGTAGATCACCAGCCCGCCCTTCCTGAGCACGGCGCCGACCGTTTCGCTGGCCTGTTCGAGACGGCCGAGATCGGGCCGGTTGGCCGCGTCGACCGGCGTGGGCACCGCCACGATGAAGACCGAACAGCCGGCGAGGTCGTCCGCCTTGCTGGTGAAGGTGACGTGACTGGCCGCCGCGAGCGCGGCCGCGTCGACCTCGCGGGTCGAATCGCGGCCGGCGCTGAGTTCGGCCACGCGTTGCGGGTTGACGTCGAAGCCGATCACCCGGCCGCGCTTGCCGAACGCGACGGCGAGCGGCAGGCCGACATAGCCGAGCCCGATTATGCCGATCGTGGCCTTGCCGTGATCAGGCGGCGTGCCCGGAAGTCCGGGTGCTCGTTTGGCTATATGCGTTTCCGTCATGTATCTGGCCGCTGGGTTCCATGCCGGACCTGCTGTAGCAGGACGGGCCATCCCGGCAAACCCAATCGTCGCCGGCGACCCGGCGCACGTTCCGGTCGAGGCACCCCCACTTCGCGACCGGCTGTGGGACAGGCGGTCTAGCCGGCCTCCAGAACGGCGCTGAGAAACTGCTGGGTCCGTTCCTTTTCCGGATTGTCGAACAGCTTCTCGGGCGTGCCCTGTTCCTCGATGCGGCCGTCGTAGAACAGCATGACGCGGTCGGAAATCTCCTTGGCGAAACCCATCTGGTGGGTGACCATGAGCATGGTCAGCTGGTGCTGGTCCGCAAGCGCGCGGATCACGTTGGTCACCTCGCTGATGACCTCAGGGTCGAGCGCCGACGTCACTTCGTCGAAGAGCATGACCTGCGGGCGCATCGCCAGCGCCCGGGCGATCGCCACACGCTGTTGCTGCCCGCCGGAAAGCCGCGAGGGATGCTCGTCGCGTTTTTCCGCCATGCCGACCATGTCCAGCAGTTCCAGGGCGCGTTCCTCGGCTTCTCTTTTCGACAGTCCGAGAACCTGCACCGGGCCTTCCATGCAATTGCCGAGCGCGGTCATGTGCGGAAACAGGTTGAAATGCTGGAAACACATGCCGATCTTGCCGCGCATGCTGCGCAGGTGCTGGGCGTCGCCGCGCACCAGCCGGCCGCCCTTTTCCATGTGGGTCAGCGGTTCGCCGTCGACATAGATCACGCCGGCGTCGATCTGCTCGAGCGTCATCAGCATGCGCAGGACGGTGGTTTTTCCCGAGCCGGAAGGGCCGATGATCGTCACCATCTCGCCTGCCGCCACGTCGAGATCGAGGCGGTCGAGCACGGTCAGGTCGCCATATTTCTTGGTGACGTTCTGAAACCGGATCATCGGCGCGTCGTCGCCTTCCAGCCTCAAGGGATATTGCGTCATGTCTTCCGTCATTTGATCAATCCAAGCTTGCGCCGCACCGTGGTTTCGAAACGGCGAAACAGCCAGGCCAGGGGCAGCGAGAGCGCCAGAAAGACCAGGCCGACAATGGTGTAGGGCTCCAGATAGCGATAGTTCTCGGCGCCGATCGCGTTGGCGGTGTGCATCAGCTCCGCCACGCCGATCACCGACAGCATCGGGGTGTCCTTCAAGATGCCGACCAGATAATTGCCCACGCCGGCCAGCGCGGGCGGCAGCGCCTGCGGCAGGATGATGCGCCGATAGGTCTTGGTCACCGACAGGTTGATGGCCTTGGCGGCCTCCCACTGGCCTTTCGGCACGCTTTCGATGCCGCCGCGATACACCTCCGAAAGATAGGCGGCATAGTGCAGGCCGATGGCGAGCAGGCCCGCCGTCCAGGGCGACAGGCGCAGGCCGAATTGCGGTCCGACATAATAGACGAAGAACACCTGCAGGAGCAGCGGCGTGGAGCGGACCAGTTCGACGAGTTCGCGCGTCATCACGGTCAAAGGGCGAAAACGCGTGCGCTGCGCCAGGGTCAGCACTAGCCCCAGCACGAGCGCGACCGCAAAGCCGCCGCCCGCCGCCAACACGGTCTTGCCCGTCGCTTCGAGCAGCCGCGGCAGGATCGTCCAGGTGAATTCCCATTTCCAGTCGAGCATGTTCAAGCCTTCCCGATCCGGCGCGCCATGCTGCGCTCGAGCCAGCGCATCAGCGGCGTGACCGCAAACCGCGCGAAGACGTAGTAGAGGATCAGCGCCGTGCCGAAGGCCTGGGCCGACAGATAGGTGGCGCTGTTGATCTGGCGCGCCTCGAACATCAGGTCGGCAACCGAGATCAGCGCAACCAGGGCGGTGCCCTTCAGGATCTCCACCATCAGGTTGCCCCATGGCGGCAGCATGATGATGAAGGCCTGTGGCAGGATGATGCGCCACATCCGTCGCGCCGGCGACAGGTTGAGCGCCAATGCCGCCTCCCATTGCCCCTTCGGCACCGACGCGACCGCCCCGCGCACCAGTTCGGCGCCATAGGCGCCGAAACACAATCCGACCGTGAGAAAGCCCGCGGTGAATTTGTGCAGGCTCACGCCGAACAGCGGCAGTGCAAAAAACACCCAGTAAAGCTGCACCAGCAGCGAGGTGCCGCGAAACAGCTCGATATAGACCGTGGCGATGCCGCGCACGGTTTTGACCGGTGCAAGTTTCATCAGTCCGGCGATGAGCGCGGCCGCCACGGCCACGAGCGCGGCCAGCACAAATTGCGCGACCGTCATCAGCGAACCGCCGATCAGCGCCTCGCCATATGTGTTCAGAAACTCCAGATATGACATCGATTTCCAGCCGCCCTTTGCGGGCCCGACGAGTTGAAGGAGCCGGACGGCATCGCTGCCCGGCTCCGGCTCCTGTTTTCAGTGTGCGTCAGTCGGCTTGGCAGGCCTGCTGCGTGCTGGCGTCGCCCGGCAGGTAGGCCTCGACATAACCGTCGGCGGCGACGGTCTCCATCATCTCGTCGGAGCCGATATAGCCGGCGAGCGCCTTGTTGAACGCTTGGCGGAAATCGTCGTCTGCGGGACGAAAGCCAACCGCCACCACCTGCTTCTTGCGTCCGGTGAACGCATCGGGATCGGTGACCTCGATGCCGTCGGCCTTGCCGGCCATATCGTTGGCCTCGAGGATCGTCGTGGCCAGGGCGTCGGCCCGGCCTGCGCGCAAGGCGGCCAGGGCTGCCGTCGAATCGGGGACCACCATCACTTTGCTGTCTGGAACGCCGGCCGCCTTGGCGTCGGCGATCGTGTTGTAGCCCGCCGTCGCGACCATCGTCAGATCCTGGTCGATCAGGTCCTGATAGGTTCCGATGCCTTTCGGATTGCCGGCGGGCACGAGAAACACGTCGCCGAACGCGCCGATCGGGTCGGAAAAGTCCATGTTCGCGCAGCGCGCGGGCAGGACGTACATGCCGCCGGTCACGATATCGACCCGGTTGGCGTTCACGCTGGGGATCAGTGCCGACCAGTCGGTCAGGACGGGTTCGATATTGGTGTAGCCCATCTGTTTGAGAACATCGATCGTGATGCCGTTGACGAAGCCCTGGGCGGATCCGTCCTCACCGGGATAGGCCCATGGCGGCGCGGCGGCGAAACCCAGCCGGATCGGCTCGCCCGCCTCGATACGTTCGGCAAGGGGGCCGGCCTGGGCCGTGGCGGCGACGAGGCTGCCCGCGATTCCGGCCAGGACCACCGTGATGATTGATTTAAGCAACGAATTTTCCTTTTCGATTGGTTGAATACTGACGGTCAGGTGCGCGGCTCCGCCAACCGTCCGCCCGGCACGGCAACGGCTTTGCAAAACGTCGGGAGTTCGAAATCAGCAGTGAGGCTTCACCATGATTGTTTCCTGTCTCGCACCCCATCGCGGAAAGGGTGCGGCGCGTCATGTCTCCCGCAGCCCCGAAGCCCGAAGGGTTCGTGAGCGAGGCGCTGTTCGAGTGCGTGGGAGACAGCCGGCGGCGGACGCCACCTTGGTGATTGTTTATACACTGAACAGCATCAGGGCAACCAAGGGCGCCGTCGCGATCCAGAATCTGTGGATTGGATGCCTTTGAACGCCTGCGACGCGGCCGGTTGCGGTGCGTGGGAAGACACAAGGCCAGCGCGTTTCGCCTGAAAGCGGATGGACCCAGGGTCGCGCGTTTACCGGCGGCGCTTCACTTGCGCTTTATGATCGATTGCCGGTGATCGACGGACGAGGTGGTCGCATGACAACGGGTCTTGTCGCTGGTCTGAAACAGCCCGAATGCGCATTTGACCGGCAGGTCGGTGACGAATGGAGCATGGAGCCTGGCGATCAGAAGCAGCGCTAGAACACTAATGCCGCACACGAGGGCTGTTCCTGCGGGAGCCTGCCGAAACCGCCAGCTCAAGGCCAGCCCTATAGCCGGGCCTATCAGAAAGGCTAACGCATAAATCGAATTTGCCATATAATTCCACCGCCGGGAAGGTGATGAATAGCGTTTCGATTGTCAAACGATAGATTTTAGAAGATCAGATATTCTCGTTTATATTATATATTGTTGCAATAAAATATATTCCAAAAACTGAAAGATCGCCGACTATTTCTCCGTTGACGCGAGGTAGGCGCGAGCGACAACGGAATCAGCGCTTCCTTGTGCCAAGGGGCGGTCTGAAAAGCCGCGCCAATCTCGGGAGCCGGTTGGTTCTATTGTGACAAGTACGAAAAAGGCGCTGTTTTCCGTGTCCGGCATCTTGTCCACATAGGCTTGATAGGATTTGACGATTTCGGGTATCGCGTTGCCGATCTTTTCGGACTTCACCGCCCTGTTGTCGGTACAAGGGTACCAATAGTCGCATATGTTGAAGAAGAAGCCGGAAAAGAACCCGCCGCGAGACGCATGTTCGGACATAAGCAGCTTGCCGGCGTCGTCAGGTGACATGTTCCTCTTATGCCAATAGTCGAAAAGGGCGTATCCATGACGGGTGATCGAGAACGGTTGTTCCTCGATCGGGGGGATCCGGTCGCGGAACACCTCTGTGTAGTCGACCAGAAAACCTGTCTTGCCGCCGCGTCGCAGCGCCACTTGCGGCGCCAGTCCGACATCGTCGAGCACAAACACCGCATCGGCGGGTACCTGCGTCGCGGCGTTGTCGATGGCGCGGGCGATCGCCAGGCCGTGCAGATTGGCTCTTTCCCATAGACCGTAGGTGCGCTTGGTTCCGTAGATCGCAAATACCGCCAGAAAGGCGATCGTGGCGTAGTGCGGCCATTGCGCGCGTCGCAGGCGGTCGTCCGTCCTGCGTCGGTCGCGGATCGATGACCACAACAAGATTGCGCCGAAGACCAGGAACGGGTGATTGATGTAGCGTTCCCAGTCCTTGGTGCTGACCATGAACCCGGTCGCGACCTGCTGGTTCATCAGCGCGATCGGCAGGCCTGCGAAGCCGAGACCGAGCCAGAGGGCGGGTTGCCTGAAACCGTTCCTTGCAAGACGCACCAGGATCGCCCCCGTGACGAGGAGGCTGCCGATCACCGCGGTGCTGATCATCGGAAGGCGCGATTCGATCAAGGCCGTGTTGCCGGCCAGTGTCTGGCTTGCCGCCCAGATCGCGATTGCTATCGACGTGAGGCAAAGCACCAGCACCAGCCCGGCGGCTCTTGCGCGGCCAAGGAAGAGCAGGATCGTGGCGACATAGAGTTCGATCAGCAGAACCGGATAGCCGACGATCGAGTAGCTGCAGGTCAGGGCGATCTGAGCGGCCACCAGCAGAGGCACGGGCGGAAGGCGGCTGGGCCGCTGCGGTGCCAGGACAAGCCGGACGAGGCAGCCAATGACGATCCACGCCGAGACATAGGCGAGCTGTGGTTCGAGCGATTTGAAGACATTGAGATAGGCGGTGTCGATCGGCGGCACCATTGTGTCGCCCCATGCGCCGAACAGCAGCCGGAAATCCGACAGCTTGACCACATCGTGCGTGAGCGAGGCGATGTTGCCGAGCGAAAACAGATCCTGCGACAACAGGATCAGCAAGGCAGCGGCGACCCGTCCGGGCGTGGATTTCAACAGCGGTGAAACGGCATAAAGGATCGCCAAGAAACCCGCCGGACCAAGGATGACGTCAGCGGCGATCAGCACGTATCCGAAATCCGATCCGAGCAACGCTTTCGACAGATCGACAATTATCGCCGAAAAATAACGGTCGATCCGCCAGCCGTTGAGGTTGTTCGGAAACAGCGTGTAGGTATCTTCATCGTAGGCGTTCTTGAAGAAGTTCAGCCCGCCGGTTTCGATCGAGAAATAGACATGATGCGCGGCGCCGAGCGCCATCAGGACCACAACGGTGGTGTAGAGGACGTAGCGGTCCGTTTTGTCCATTGCGATCGTTTCCAAGATACAAACAAGTCCATGGCCGAAAGAGCTGTCTAGCCGAGTGTAATGTTGCTGTCATGGTGGGGGCCGGTTTGACGTCGGGAAAAGACGTCATCGTCTTGTGCCTGTTTTTCCGTGCGCCGGCGGTGTAGAGGAGCCAGGATCGCGTGCAGCGACGAAGGAAGCCGATGAAGACCAGCGCCGCCAGCCCCAAGGATATCGTGCCGTTCAACAAACCGCCATTGCTCGGTGGCGAACTCGACGCAATCCGACAGTGTCTCGGCGAAGGAGCCTTCTCCGGCAACGGGCGGTTTTCCAGACAATGCGCCCGGCTGCTTGAGGACCGGCTGCCGGTGGCGCGCGCGCTGATCACGCCGTCCTGCACCGCCGCGCTCGAGATGGCGGCTATCCTGTGCGATCTTGGCCCCGGCGACGAGGCGATCGTGCCCTCTTTCACCTTTTCCTCGACCGCCAATGCTATCGCTCTGCGCGGCGCTGTTCCGGTCTTCGTCGATATCGAGCCCGACACGCTCAACCTCTCTCCCGACGCCGTCGAACAGGCAATCACCGGCCGGACCAGGGCGATTTTCGTCGTCCACTATGCCGGCGTTCCCTGCGAGATGGACCGGATCAACGAGATCGCCGCCGCGCATGGCCTTGTCGTGATCGAAGACGCCGCGCAGGCGCTCGGGTCGACGTACAGGGGGCGCGCGGCCGGCGCTCTCGCATCGATGGCGGCCTTTTCCTTCCACGCGACCAAAAACATCGTCTCGGGCGAGGGCGGCGCGTTGACCCTGGGCGATCCGGCGCTCGTCGAAAGGGCGGAGATCGTTCAGGAGAAGGGAACCAACCGCTCACAATTCGTTCGCGGCGAGGTCGACAAATATACCTGGGTCGACATCGGCTCGTCCTATCTGTTGAGCGAGATCGCCGCCGCCTTCCTGATCGGTCAGGTCCGCTCGGTTGACGAGATCAACGCCGGCCGGCTCGCGACGTGGCAGACATATCGCGATTCATTTCTCGATCTGGAAAAATCTGGCCGGGTCAGGCTGCCGTTCGTGCCCGAACATGTAAGCCACAACGCCCACATCTTTTACCTGTTGCTGCGCGACGAGGCGGAGCGCGATCGGTTCCTCGAGGCCATGAGAGGGCAGGGGGTTATGGCGACTAGCCATTATGTGCCGCTCCATTCGAGCCCGGCCGGCCGAAAATACGGCCGCGGCGCCGGTTCTCTCGCGCAAACCGACCGGACGGCGGGCACGATCGTGCGCCTGCCGCTTTATTTCGGCATGAGCGACCGCGACCGCGACCGCGTGATCGACCGCGTAAGGGCGTATTTTTCCGCCGAATGAGCCTGTTCGTCGCCGCCCGGCCGGAGACCGCCGGACGGCGATCCGCAGCGCGCGGCCCTTGTCGATCAGGCGGCCTTCACGACCGGCCGCCGCGCCTCCATGATGATGTGGGTGTAGGGCACGGCAAGCAGATCGTGCACGATGCGCGGCTCGACGCTTTCGAAATTTGGTTCGGCCAGGGCGACATAGGCCTCGGGACTGCGCACATGGCGGCCGCGGTCCAGTTTCAGCAGCAGCCGCGCGATCGGGTTCTGGTCTTTCACGAACGCGCCGTCGAAGGTCACCAGCCTGCCGTCCGGCTTCAGCGCCTTTGCCGCGCCCGCAAACAGCGTGCGGGCCTCCTGGTCGGTGAGGTGGTGGACGACGCCGATCGCGATCACCACGTCGAAGGCGGCGATCTCGTCCATGGCCTCCGGCGAGACCGACCGCACTTCGAACGTGCCCCGGTTGCCGAAGCGCGCCCGCGCCGCTTCGATGTAGGCAGGGTTGTTGTCGAAGCCGAAATAGTCGATGCCCTCCGGCAGGGTGGCGAGGATGTCGCCTGGACCGCAGCCGATATCGAGCACGCGCTCGCCGGGCGCGATCCGCAGAAACTCGCGGGCGAGCCTGCCGGCAGTGTCGCGTCCCGATACAAGCTGGCGAAAGCGGCTATAGACGCCCGAACGGGAGAGCAGGCGACGCGGATCGATCATGGCCGGTTCCGATGCTGATCTGGCGCGTTGTGACTTGATGTGTCAGCGCCGATATGGGACTGCTGCGCCGTTGCAGGATAGTTGTGCGACATTCAACTCTTTCTCGAATTTTCGGTTCAGATGACTGACCTCAGGCTGATCGGTTTTTCCCTGGTGCTCATGTCCGTCGTCGGGCTGACGGTCACCCAGATCGTGATCAAGAGCAGGCTGGGCGTCCATGGCGCCGTGCCGCTCGCCCCGGGGGATCTCTTCCGCTACGGGCTGGCCGTGGTGCAAGACTGGAAACTTGTCGGCGGCCTCGTGCTGCTGGTTGTGGCTGCATTGTGCTGGTATGCCGGCGTCTCGCGCATACCGCTCTCGGTGGCATTTCCTGTTGCGGCCCTGTCCTATCCGTTGATCTTCGCGGCTTCGATACTGTTTCTGGGCGAGCCTTTCAAATGGACGAGCCTGTGGGGCAATGCGCTGATCGTCGCCGGCGTCCTTCTGGTCGCGCGCGGGTAGCCTGGCGCCGTTCCTGTCCGGGGGCGCGCGGTCAGCGATCCTGAATGGCGATGCCGAAGCCAGACAGGCCGTAGCCGTTGCCGTTGTAGAGCATGTAGCGCTGCCCCTGGTGGTCGAACACGAAAGGATAACACACCATCTCGCTGTCCCACCCGTCATCCGAGATGTCGAGGCCGCCCCGGTCGGGCTTTCTTTCCCAAATCATTCCGTCCTCGGATTCAGCATAGCGGATCCGGTAGGTCGGACTGTCCGCGGTAGCACGGGAGCAAAACCACATCCGGTATCTGTCACCGTCAACAAGGACGCGGGGAACCCCAAGCGCGTATTCGTGCTCGTCGGCAAAGTCGATCGCGGTCGTGCCGTCTCGCCGCCAGTCGATGCCGTCGTCGGATTCGGCATATTCGAGATTGTAGAAGTGCTTCGGACCTCCGGGCGTGTCTTCCCATCTTTGGCAGGCGGTGAACCACGCCTTGTATATGCCGTCGTGCCGGACTTCCGGCGTTGCCACGAAATGGGGCAGGTCACGGGTGCGGTCGATTACCGGGCCTGGAAAGCAGCGCACGAAACGATGCTGGTCCTCGTCCCATTCGGCCAGGCCGATCGAATTGCGGATCTTGACCGTCACGCCGAGATTGATGCCGGTGTAATAGAGGCGTTTTTTGCCGTCGACCTCCACGAGTGAGTTCGGCAGCGCGCCGCTATCGTCGAAACATCCCAGCGCACCCGGCTCGAGCACGGGATTTTCGTGAACGCGTTGGACCCGCAGCGGGTCGCGCATGTCGAGTTCGAGATAGGCCCCATGGCCCCGGTTTTTCCGGTCGCGCGGCGAAAAATAGATCCGGTAGAGGTCGCCGTCGACCTGCTCTGCGATCGGGATCATGGCGTGCGTGTGCATCCACGAACTTTCGCCGGTCGGTGCGAAGATGTGGCCCAGTTTCTTCCAGTGCAAATCCGTCACCTAAATCTTGCGGATACGATTGCTTGGCACGCGTGAGCGTTCCGTTGCCGCGGGCACGTAGACGCCCTGCGGGGCCGCGTCGGCGACCACGAGCGCGCCGGCGCCGATGAGACATTCGTCGCCGATGGTGATGTGATCGCGCAAGGTTGCGTTGACGCCGATGAAGCAGCTCTCGCCGATCGTAACGCGGCCGGAGACCACGATGTGCGAGGCCAGGAAACAATGGTCGCCGATCGTCGAGTGATGTCCCAAATGGTTGCCGCTCCACATGGTGACGTTGTTGCCGATCGTGGCGAAGGGCTGGATGGTGTTGTCTTCGAGGATGAAGCAGTTTTCGCCGATCCGGCCGTCATTGAGCACCGTCGCGCGCGGGCTGACATAGCTGGCGACGGCATAACCCTTGCTCTTTGCGGCCAGGTATTTTTCCTTGCGCAGCGCGTTCAGCTTCGAATAGCCGAGCGCCACGAACATTGTGTGGTCTTCCGGCCCGTAGCGATCGCCGATCTCCTCGAACGGGATCACCGGCAGGCCGCAGAACTCGGATTTGTCGATGAATTCACCGTCCACGGTAAAGGCAACTACGTCGTGATCGGTGTCGGCGGTGAAATAGCGGTGCGCCAGTTCGGCAACATCCTCTTGGCCGAAAATCACAAGATTGTTCGACAATCCGGCCTCCATGAAACAATCGACGATCAGGTTTCAATGACGTTTCGGCGACATAGCTGGAATGCCGATGATTGAAAAGGCCGAACATTGTACCTGCGGGCACAGGCATCGGTGCCTGAGCATGCAGGAACCTAAGATTTATAGATTTGTTTTACGATCGTGTAGGGGCGACGTTTCGTTTCCGAGTATATCTTTGCGATATATATCCCGATCACCCCCAGGAAAAGTATGATCATGCCTCCGATTAGCCATATCGATGCCATGACGGATGTCCAGCCTTCCAGAGGAGAGAGGAATATGTATTTCTGCATTATAATATATATGATATATATCATAGATAGAATTGATATAGAGAATCCCGTATAGAATATTGATACAAGAGGCTTGTTGCTGAAAGATGTGATGGAGTTGACGAGAAGCGATAGCTTTCGGCGAATGGTATATGAGGATGTGCCCTTGTCGAGTTTTTCGACGGATATGGCTTTCTGTGTAAAGCCGGTAATATGCCAAAGGCCGGCGAGGAAGACTTCACGCTCGTCATGCAGCAACAGAGCTTCGACATAACGCCTCGTCATGAGGCGGGCCACGATCACGTTGGCGGGCAGGGCGAGGCCGGTGATCAGGTTGAACAGCCAGTAGAAGCCGTGTCCCGTCCAGCGCTCGAACCTGTTGCCCTTCCGCGACTTCTGAACGCCGAACACAACGTCGCATTTTTCGGCCTGGAGCGTGTCTGCGAAGGTCGCGAGCCAGTCCGGATCTTCCTCGAGATCGGAATCGATCAGAAAGACCAGCTCGCCGCAGGCATGGGCCAGCCCGGTCATCATCGCCTTGTGGTGGCCGAAATTGCGCGACAGGTCGACCACCGTCACATGCGAATCGCCAAGCGCGATCTCGACCGCGCGCGCCAGGCTGTCATCCGGCGAGCCGTCATTGACCAGAACGATCTCGTAGGCATCGCCGGCAAAGGCGCGCGCCGCGCGCGTCGCACGGTCGTGAAACTCCTCGATGTAAGGGGCCGAATTGTAGAGCGTGGAGACGATCGAAAGCCGGGGCCGGTCTCCGGCGGGGTTTTTCGCGGCGGCCGGTATGCCTGTCATTTCGTGCCTGGACTGGTCTGGAGACATCGCATTTCTTCACGCAGGGTCAGTCTAGGTATGCGCCTGACGGCGGGAGGTCAAACGCGTCGTGCGGCGACGAGGCAACTCGTGCCGGGGGGTCGCCTGCTTGCGCCCGACGAGATCAGGCGCCGCTCCCGCTCGAGCAGGGCGCCGACGATCCTGCCGGAAAGGCCGGACGGCAGTGCATGATCGCTCTGCTGGTCGGCGGGATCGGTCTTTGCGCCGCGACCGACCAGGCTTGGCAGGGTGCGAAAGGCGAAAACGGCCGGCACGAGGACGGAAAAGAAATAGCTGTCGAACTCGACCGCAAACCCCGTGTCTTCCAGAAGCGCCCGCAGCCCGCGCAGGCTGTAGCGGCGAAAATGACCTGAATGCGTGTCCTGCTGCGACCACAGCCAGCGGTGGGCCGGGACGGTCAGGTAAAGCTTGCCGCCGGGTTCGAGCGCATCGTGAAGGCGTTCGAGCGTGCCGCGGTCGTCCTCGATATGCTCCAGAACGTCGAACAGCCCGGCGGCAGGCAGGCTGCCTGTTGGCACTCTAAGGTCCTGAAACGCCGTTTGGATCACCGCCAGCCCCCGCGCGCGCGCATTCGAGGCGCCGACCGCACCCGGTTCGACGACGATGCTGGCCAGACCCGCCTGCGCAAGGCCCAGGCTGACGAAGCCGTTGCCGCCGCCGATGTCGAAGATCGGGCCCTGTGGGGGAAAACGCGCCGCTATCGAGGCGATGACCGCATTGCGGTGGGTGAACCAGAACGAGCGCGCCTCGATCTCGGCCAGCGTGTCGTGACCGCTTTCGGGGTAGGAAATCTCCGCCTCGGTCCGTCCCGTCCACAAGCCGTCGGCTTGCCTGGCAAGTCCGGGGACTTCGGCGCACCACTCGTCGAGCCACTCGGCAAGGTCATTCATGCCTGTCGTCACCGCCTCCCGGCCTGCGTCCCGACTTCAGGTAGCCCGCCGCCTCGGGACCTGTGTTGAGCACGAGGTCGACGATCGATACCGCGTGTTCGAAGGCGCCATGCAATTGCGGGTATTCCCTGTAGCCCGAATAATCCATCCACTCGACGGCAATGCCGGCCTCGGCGAATTTTTCCAGGTCGAGATAGGTTTGCGCAGCCGGGCCGGACAGGTAGATATCCGCCTTCCTTTTGATGCAGATGTCCAGAACACGCTGGCTCGACCGGCCTTCGGCGCCGATCTGCGACGACAGCACGATCGGGGTTCTTATATCCAGTTCGCGGCAAAAAAACTCGATGAAAATGCGGTCGATCTCCAAAAGGGACGTGCATTTTTCAGCGTTTTCGTAGGTTTTTTCGAGTTTCGGGAAAAAAACGTCGAAATAAGGCGCCTTGCGGTAGTTCTGGGCAATGAAATCCAGATGTTTCCTTGCCCATCCGTCGGCGATCCCGACTTCATTGATCGGCTTGAAGCTCGGCCCCGAGCGCAGCACGGGAAGGGTGAGCCATTTCAGCCCGGCCGGCGATTTCAGCCGGTTGCGATTGTACCAGGTGTTTTTGGCATATTGGACGTCGTCGAGAATGACAAACTCGTCGCTGAGGCCGATGAGGTCGAAATATCCCTTCCAGGGAATGTAGCAGGGCTGCACGATCGCAAGCCGTTTCGGCGCGCTGCCGGTTGCGGAGTGTTCGCCCATTTTTCCTCCTGCGCATCACGGCGACCATCCGCAAGGTGTGGCGAAGCGCCGGGCCGACTGATATAGGACGGCGAAAATCGGAGCCTGCTTGACTATGCGTGCATTGGTGACCGGCGGGGCCGGCTTTATAGGGTCGGCGCTGGTGCGGCGCCTTGTGTCAGAAAGCGTCGAGGTTTTCAACATCGACAAGCTGACCTATGCCGGCGATCTGCGCACCGTGGCCGACGTGGCGGAGGCGCCGAACTACCAATTCCTGCAGGCCGATATCTGCGACGGCGCGTTGATGGCGCGCGCGATCCGTGACTTCCGGCCGACCGCGATCATCCACCTTGCCGCCGAAAGCCATGTCGACCGCTCCATCGACGCGCCGGCCGAATTCCTGCGCACCAACGTCATGGGCGCGTGGACGATGCTGGACGCGGCCCTTGCCTATTTCAGGCAGGGCGCCGCCGATCCGGACGCCTTCCGCTTCGTTCTGATCTCCACCGATGAGGTCTATGGAAGTCTTGGCGCGGAGGGACGGTTTTCCGAAACCTCGCTCTACGCGCCGAACTCGCCCTACGCGGCCAGCAAGGCGTCGGCCGATCATCTGGCCCGGGCGTGGCACAAGACCTACGCCCTTCCGGCGATCATCACCAACTGCTCGAACAATTACGGCCCGTTCCAGCATCCCGAAAAGCTCATTCCAACGGTGATCCGCGCCGCGCTGGCGCAGCAGCCGATCCCGATCTACGGAACGGGAGCGAATGTCCGCGACTGGATTTTCGTCGACGACCACGTGCAGGGGCTGATCGATGCGATCGCGCGCGGCCGTGGCGGCGAAAAATACAATTTCGGCGGCGATGCCGAAATCTCGAACCTGGAGATGGTTCGCATGATCTGCGCCCATCTCGACGCGCTCGCGCCAAGAGCGGGCGGCGGCAGTTACTCCGAGCTCATTGCATTCGTCGCGGACCGACCTGGACACGATTTCCGCTATGCCGTGGAATCGGCCAAGGCGCAGCGGGAGTTGGGCTGGACAAGGCGCGAGACCCTGGAGACCGGCCTGTCAAAGACGATCCGCTGGTATCTGGACAATGGCGGCTGGTTCCAGCCGGAGAAGGATTTCGGCCGGCAGGGATTGTCGAATGCGGCTGTGACGCGGGGGCGGTGAATCTTGGCGATGACTGAGTGGAAAGCGATAATCATGGCAGGCGGTTCGGGCTCGCGCCTCGACCCCCTGACGCGGGCGATCAACAAGCATCTTCTGCCCGTCTACGACAAGCCGATGATCTATTTTCCGTTGACGACGCTGATGCTCGGCGGATTGCGGGACTTCATCGTCGTCACCGCGCCCAAACATGTGGAACAGTTTCGTGCGGTGCTGGGTGACGGCAGCCATCTGGGCATATCCATCGAGATCAAGGAGCAGGAACGTCCCGGCGGCATCGCCGAGTGTTTTCGCATCTGCCATGCCGAACTGGAGGGCAAGAACGCCGCCCTGGCGCTGGGCGACAATATCTTCTACGGCGCCGGCCTGACGACCCTGGTTCAGCGCGGTCTCGCACGTGGCAGCGGCGCCACGATCTACGGATACGAGGTCACCGACCCGTCGGCCTTCGGGGTGGTCGTGCTGGACCAGGCCGGTCGCCCGGTTTCGCTCGAGGAAAAGCCGAAGGACGGCCGCACCGGTCTCGCCGTGCCGGGGCTCTATTTCTACGACCGGC
>SWBZ01002175.1_pt1 | contig 22158 bp, 24 predicted proteins | sample 4693031 | NCBI WGS metagenome assembly SWBZ01 (sample SAMN10267274, study PRJNA491770) | bioreactor metagenome | isolation source: DHS bioreactor inoculated with | place: Japan: off Shimokita Peninsula
AGAGCAATAAGCAGGGTTCGCATTAGGCCGTCCTCCGACGGAATGTCGCTCACGCGTGAGAAAACGTTGCCAAACGCTAGGGTAGCATCGCGTCAAGATTGCAATGTGAAAGACTCCACATTCGTCGCACGCGTAAACGTCAGCCGTGTGCTAATGCTTGGAGCCCACCGTAACTGACGAAGCCGTCCCTTCGATCTGCTTTGTGCGCCGGTACAGAACCCAATCGTTCATCAGTTCGGCGAGTGCCCTCGTGATGTCGGTATCGCGCCAGCCGGAACGGATGGCGTCTTCGCAAAGCGCGGTGAATTTCGCCTCCATCGCGTCCTGGCAATCCAGATTGCGACCATTGTATTCATTTGATGATTTCGGACGGTGCATGAGATCCCCTACCCGATGACCTATCATTCTTATGTCGCGCCGGTGGCGATTTCGTGACGTTCTGCGCGGTGGTGAAAACAGATCGGTAGATCGATTTTCTTGCGTTAGAGTGTCTATTGCTTATCTTTCTTTAGCATGCGAAGCTTGGTTCTTACCATCAACCGATGGTTTTCGGTAACACCTTGGGGCCTTCGGCCCCTTCTTTTTTCGCAGATCATTAGCCAAGCCTCGCGCGAGCAAGGATGGCGTCCTCGGAGAGACGCCATCCTCCATCGCAACGTCAGGCGGCCGTGTTGTACTTCGCGCTTTGTTAGCGGATCCGCGCCGTTCTCATTTTTTGAGTTATGACACGTTTCCGCTCTTCCTATGGTAATGTCTTTACCTAAGGTAAGGTTAGCTGATGTTTGATCTCGCCAAAGCGATCCCGGACCCCGATCTGGTCCTTGCGATGGAACCAGAAGAACTGGCTGCAAAGCTATTATTCTTGATCAAGCAGCGGTTGTCCGCAGGCGATCATCCATATGCTCACCTGGGCAACTACATCAACGAACTCACAACGAAGGATCGGAACGGCAACTACCCGTATCCACTCGAGAGGCGCGAAGAACTGCGTGTCGCAATTGCTGAGGCTTGGAATTGGCTTGAAGTTAACGGACTGCTAATCGCTGCCGAAGGTTCCAATGGCCAAAGCGGTTTCCGCGTTCTCGGCCGCCGAGCACAACACATCGCCGATGCGAGTACCTTCGCGGAGTTTCAAGCGACTCGGATGCTTCGCAAGGAACTGCTGCACAGACGCATTGCGGATCGCGTATGGTCCGCATTTCTCCGTGGCGAGTTTGACGGCGCAGTCTTCCAGGCGATGAAAGCAGTTGAGGTCTATGTCCGGGAGGCTGGGGGCTTCGGCCAAGATTTGCTAGGTGTGAAATTGATGCAGGAGGCCTTTAAGCCAAAAGATGGACCTCTGACGGACAACGACAGTGAGGGGGGCGAACAGGTGAGCCGCATGCAGCTGTTTTGCGGCGCCATGGGCTCCTACAAGAACCCGAATTCACATCGGGACGTTGACATGAATGACCCAGCCGAGGCGCTCGAGATTATCCTTCTTGCCAATCACCTCCTACGGATTGTCGATGCACGGGCAGTCGCCATCTCGGGAGGCAAGGGGATGCCGACTGCCATTGTCGAACGACAACCATCCAGCATAAACGATAAAGACCGAAGGTAGGAAATACCGACGGCCCCGCTACCGCGAGAATGCAGCTCAATGCAATCAATCAGTATGTTGTATGGAAGGGCGATCACATCAATGCTCGGCGTCCGCCAGGTCGCGCGTCGATGCGGAACTAACAATTGAAAACTTGTTCAAACCAGCGCTTTTACTAGCAATAACCACGCAGCCGACGCTTCAGAATCGACGTGGCGACATTAAATTCATACCCAACGCAACCCCAGATTCATGCTTGGCCTTTTCGTCTAAATGCGCTTACTTGTGTTTGTTGGCGCCGCCGCAACCATTAGGCGCAAGCTGGAGACCGGTCGCCTCGGGAACTGGTTATCACGGGGAGTGGTCGGAGGCTCTCATGCATCGGCTGGTAAACGATGTTGAGAAATCTAAACCTCTGGCGTTGACAAGGAGGTCTAATGACGCCTGTAGATGCAGTCATCATCATGCTGATGTTGACCCAGATCGCGATCATGCTGCATAGCAGCCGCTGATGCGTGCGGGCAGACACCGCAAGGTGATGCGGGGAGTCGGGCAGGCAAACCGAGATGCAGGTCCGACTCCTTTCGGAGCTCGCACAAAAAAGGCCCCGAGCTGGTAACATCGGGGCCCACGGTGGTCAACGCCACCTGTAGATGCAGTCACAGATATAAACTTTATAGCGCCTTTGTCAAGGCGAACAGATGTGGCTTCTCTTTCAAACGAATCAAGCCTAACACACCCTCATTAACAGGAAAATAACTTTCAGCTCCTAAATATTAACCACCAAGATGTCACCATCAATAGATATTATCCCCTTCTCGATCAAATATCTGTAAAGAGATTCTCTATATATTCTTCCTTTTCTTCCATATTGGCGGGGTATTAGTTCTTTTAGTTTATTGGCTTGATCACTGTATTTTGTGTTGATTTTTACATCAACCATCTCTTTCCTTTGCTGCTGTGTATGTCTTAGCTGCTCAATACGCTTGGCCAGCATTTCATTTGCATTCGGATTAGTTTTTATTGATTGAAATCCGTGCTCTAACACGCTCTCAAAGTATTCACTGAGTTGCATGTGGTGTGAATTTACAAAATCTCTATTGAGAGCTTCCATTATACTTGCCGGAAGCTTGTGCTGGAGTCTTAGCACACGATCCTCGTTTCCCATGCCACGCCCGCTACGTTTTCTCGGTTTGCTAAGAAAGTGTAAATTGAAGGATATGTCTGTGGAAAAGTCAACCAAGTCGCCGAGACCGCACTTTCTGGTTGCGGGCCTGCCAACATTCTTCGAACGGCACCAAGGGTAGAGAGGCGCGCGGCCCTCTCTCCCCAGCAAGTCCCGGCCCCGGTTTCCCCTACCTTCCTCCGCTTTTGCTTCGTGCAGGCCGGGGAGACCCCTCCGGTCCCGGGGCTTGCCCCCCACTCTCCCCGCTGTTCGCCACGAGGCAAGGGTTCAGGCGGCCTGAACCCTCCTTTTGAGGGTTGGGTTGTCTGAACGGACAATCAAGGAGAGAAAAAGATGACCACAACGCAAAACCATGAACAGACCGTGCCGCTGGGCCGGTTGGTACCGGGCCGTTTCAACGTGCGGCGGGTGAACGGCGATGCCGGTAAGGCGGCGCTGGCGGCCAGCATCGAGGCGCATGGCCTTATCCAGAACCTCGTCGTCAGGAAAGCAGCCAAGGGCAGCAAATTCGAGGTTGTCGCCGGAGGGCGGCGGCTCGGCGCGTTGCGCCAGTTGTTGAAGGACGGGCGCAGCGTCGACGGCGTCGCCGTCGACAAGGACTATCCCGTGCGGGTGGTCGTGCAGGAGGAGGGCAACGACACCGAACTCTCGCTCGCGGAAAATGTCCAGCGCGAGGCCATGCACCCGGTTGACGAGGTGGTGGCCTACCGCGAATTGGTCGACGGCGGCATGGCGGTGGAGGATATCGCCGCGCGGTTCGGCCAGTCGGTTGTGACCGTGAGACAGCGGTTGAAGCTGGCCAGCCTGTCGCCGCGTATCCTCGACGAAATGCGCGACGGCAACGTCACGCTCGAACAGGCGAAGGCGCTCGCCATCACCGATGACCATGCCGCGCAGGAGGCGGCGTGGTTTGAACGGGACGGGTGGAGCCGCACGCCTGCCAACCTGCGTGCCCAGTTGACCAGCGACCATGTGCGGCCGAGCGAACGGCTGGTGCGGTTCGTGGGCATGGAAGCCTACGAACAAGCGGGCGGTACGGTGCTGCGCGACTTGTTCGGCGAAGACGGTGACACCTACCTCACCGACCGGGACACCCTCGTGCGGCTGGCCAACAACAGCCTTCAGTTGGTTGCCGACGAACTCCGTGACCATGGCTGGAAATGGGTGGAGGTCAGCCTGGACGCCAATATCCTGCATCAGGGCGGGTTTGGGCGCATCCACCCTGTACGGCGGGCGCTGACCGAGGCCGAGAACGCCGAACTGGCTGAACTTTCGGCACGGTTCGACGAACTGGCGGACGTGCTTGAGGGCTACGCCGAAGGCGACCCCGACATCGCGGTCACCGAAGCCCAGCAGGTGGAAGTCGAGCAGCGCATCGAGGCCATCCGCAACGGGACGGCGAGCTACCAAGCCGAGGAACAGGCGCTGTCGGGTTGTCTAGTTGGCATCGCCTATGACGGCACCCTGCAGGTCGTGCGGGGCGTCGTGAAGCCCGAAGACCGGAAGGCGCTAGCAGCGCTGCACGCCGAGGGCGAACCCGGCGACGGCAGCGTCGATGAACGGCAAGAACCCGAGACGCGAGGCATGTCCGCCGCGCTCGTTGAGGAACTGACCGCTGTTCGTACTGCCGCGCTGCGCGTGGTACTGGCAAACAAGCCGGAGGTTGCCCTCGCCGCCTTGCTTCATCCTCTCGTGGCGGAGGTGTTCCATCCTTATCACGTCCGTATCGGTTCGGCGGTGGAGGTGCGTGGCCAAAGGAAAGCGCTGGAACCGTCGGTCAAGGAGCCGGACGCCTGTGAGGCGCTCAAGGGCTGGCTCGCGGTCGTGGAACCGTGGGGCGACCGTATTCCCGGCGATAGCGCCGATCTGTGGCCGTGGCTGCTTGCGCAGGACATGGCGACACTGACCGACCTTCTGGCGGTCGTCACCGCCGCCAACCTCAACGGCGTCGAAGCAAGGCATGACGCCTCCCCTGCCCGGCTGGCGCAGGCGGCGCAGGTGGCCGAAGCCGTTGCGCTGGACATGAAAGCTTGGTGGACCCCGCAGGAAACGTTCCTGTCGCGGCTTTCCAAGGCGGATATCGCCGAGGCAATGCGCGAAGCCGGATGCCCGGAGGACGTCGCCAAAGCGGTCGAGAAAGCTCCCAAGGTTGAGGCAGTGGTGCTGGCGGTGAAGGCGCTGGACGGCAAGGGATGGCTGCCGCCTGTGCTGCGTAACGCCACCGATGAGGTTCAATCGGAAGCCGCCTGACGAACCCTGTACCTAGAGCAGATTCGACTTAATCCGGGTCATATCCGGCTGCCTCGAAATAGTGCCGGCATTCCTCGGCTGTGAAGGCGGAGAGGCAATCGGCAACGACGGACCAGAGTTCGTCGACGGTTCTCGCGGCGGCCTTTCTGAGCAGGGCCTTGAGCTTCGAGAAAGCCATTTCGATCGGGTTGAAGTCCGGCGAGTATGGCGGGAGGAACAGGAGCCGCGCTCCGACCTTCTCGATGGCCTCGCGCACACGGCTGATCTTGTGGGCCGGCAAATTGTCCATGACCACGATGTCACCAGGGCGCAGCTCTGGCGCGAGCACTTGCTCGGCATAGGCCAGGAAGGCGGGACCATTCATCGGACCGTCGAGCAGCATCGGCGCCGCCATGCCGGACAGTCGCAGGCCGGCGGTGAAGGTGGTTGTCTTCCAATGGCCATGGGGAACGGCCGCCCGGCATCGTTCGCCACAAGGCGCGCGCCCTCGCAGCCTGGCCATCTTCGTGGATGCCGCGGTCTCGTCGATGAAGATCAGCTTCTCGGGATCGAGATCGAGTTGGCCGTCGAACCAGGCTATGCGGCGGCGCAGGACGTCCGCGCGCTGCTGTTCGGCAGCATGCGCCGACTTTTTTTGAACGTGATGCCGCGCCGGTCGAGGAACAGCCAGACTGTCGAGGGCGCAGCCCGCACGCCGCGCTCGGCGGCAAGGCGCTCGCCGATCTCGGCAAGCGTGATGTCCGGCGCCGCCTCGATCAGGCCCACAATGAAAGCCTCGTGCGCATCGAGCTTCGAGCGCGACGGCTGGCCCTGCTTGCGAGGCTCGGTCTCGCCAGTCTCGCGATAGCGGCGATACCAGGCCCCGGCCGTCGAGATCCCGATGCGGAAGCGACGCGCCGCCTCCCGTGTCGAAACCCCATCCTCGATCGCCGCAATCACCCGACCGCGAAGGTCGCCGCTCAGGCTCCTCGTCATCTTCACCTCTTGGCAAATCACCAGCGTCAGTGAATCAGACAAACACGACCGCGTGAATCCCAAAACCGACTCTGCGTTCTTCGAAGATGCTCTAGCGCACGCCCCAGGGCCACTGGCCTTGGGGCGCTTCTCGTTGTCGTTAGGCGAGGGAAACCCCTGCCCTTTCCCTCGCGCACCCTTCCCGCCCCGGTCGGGAATCGTTCTATAGAGGCTGTGTCTTGAGGACCTGGTAGCCCTGCGGCGTCCAGCCCGATGGCGTCTTCGTGAACTCCATCTTGAGCTCTTCATAGAAGCGGTAGCCGCCCGTTGTGCGGTTGTACGAGATCACGCACGTGGTCAGGGTCTTCGGACCGCTGCAATCGCTGACCTTAACGTCCTGCCAGCCCATGTAGCCTGCCCTCTGGGTCAGGTAGTTGATCGCATCCTGGGGCTTCGGGGCATCGAAAGAACACGCCGTTGCCAGGCCGGCAAGGCAGGCTGGTAGTACTCTTAGGTATTTGTGCATCGGAGTCTCCCATCGCAGACCCTCCGCCGGGAAAGGGTCTCACCACGCAGGCGCGCATACTGTTCTCGAGTGAATGTTCCCGGTGCCCGAGATCGTCCGGGCCGAGCTATTTGGGCGTGAACCACACAACGAGGTGGATGTTCGATCGCGCCGTCCCCTCGCACCGAACGTAGAAGCGCGGCAGCGTGTATCTAATAACGGCGCCCGAGAGCGGGCTGTTGGTGCATTCCTCTCTTTGCGCCGGTCTCATGCCCAATCTTTGCACGATATCGCCGAGATGGATCGCAAAGAACATCATCGTGTCATTGCCGGCATCGAAGGCGATCGTCTGTTCGATGACGAGGTTGTCCCGCGAGCGGATGATCGCCAAGGTTCCCGATCGGTTGCCGATGCTGCAAGAAACGTCGCCATACTTGCCTTTAGCTTCGCAAGTTGCGTCTTTGTGCGCGAGGAACCGAACCAACTCGTTGAGGTCGGAAGGTAGCGGGCCGGAAGCCGGCGCACCAACGCTCTGATTGCCGACGGAACAAGCGGAGAAGGCCACGGCGAAAGCGGCGGCGAGGTACCGACGCCTCATGCGCTTTCACCGGGGCGAACAGGTGCGATCGCGGGCTTCCGGAACGCCAGGATAATCAGCCCAATGAACCCGGTGAAAAAGCACAGTAACCCCCACAGAAACGGGCTCAGGTTCTTTGAACTTGCCCATGCGGCGCCAACGCCCGCGAACACAAGCCCGATCAATATCAAAATGACCATGGAATCTCCCGTGACGGCCAATCCACCAAAGGACCGAATCCATCAGTCCTCCCGGTGTGGCCGCGCTCACCCTGTCGATCGTCCCTTCGCCATGGCGTACGCAAAAATCACGAGTTTTGAACGGGGTAAGATAGGCGTGCTTTTCTAATCAGCCGTTTGGTTTTCTGCTGGCGTTTTAGGCAAATCCCTACCGCTTGGCCTTGTGCAAACATGAACATCGCCAGACGATTGGGCCTTGCAAAACTCGTGATTTTTGCACCCAGGGAAGACCACAAGTGATCTACGGATATGCCCGCGTATCAACCGAAAGCCAGGACCTGGAGGTCCAGATCGGCCGGTTGCGGCAGGCGGGCTGCGAGCGCATCTACTGCGAGAAACGAAGCGGCGCGGACGCGAACCGCCCCCAACTCCAGCGGATGCTGAGCGCGCTCCGTACCGGCGATATCGTATTGGCGGTGGTGACCGACCGGCTTGCACGCGACCCGTTCGACATGCTGGACATTCTGCGCCGGATCACCGCGAAGGGCGCGGGCCTCAAGCTGCTGGACGAGCCCTTTATCGACACCACATCGGAAATGTCCGACCTCATCCTGTTCGTAGTCGGTTGGGCTGCCAAATGGCATCGGCGGCGGATACTTGAAAACACGGCCGCGGGGCGCGCGCGCGCTCGGGCTTTGGGCATAAAGTTCGGGCGGAAGCCAAAACTGAACGACATACAGCGTCGCGATGCCCTCGCGCGGCTGGCGGCAGGGGAGCCGCGGAAAACTGTCGCAAGTGATTATCGTGTCAGTCGGAGTACGATCGGCAGACTGTCGCGGTAGGAAGCCTTCCCCATATCGCACGCGATGTGGGGCACCGGTTCTTTTCGCCCCCGCGCGGCGGGCGGCGGCCGCGATATTTCCGTTTCACTCCTGTGTGCCTGGGCCGTCCTGGCGATAGGGAGGCAGATCTGGCGCATCTTCGGGAACCGGATTGGCCTCTAGGTCGGCGATCAGCCGGTGCATCTCGTCGATCTCGCGCACCTGCGCCTCGATGATCTCGTCAGCCAGCTGGCGCACGCGCGGATCGCGGATATGGGCGCGTTCGCTGGTCAGAATGGCGATCGAGTGATGCGGGATCATCGCCTTCATGTAGCTGACGTCGTCCACCGTCTCCTGGCTGCGAACGAGCCACAAGGATGCCGCGAAGACGAGGACGGCGCCGCCGATGATCGCCGCATTCAGAGTGCTGTTTCGATACATCGACCACATGAAACCCATCATGACCACGGCCATGACGGCGCCCATCAACAGGGCCATCCACGTCCTTGTCTGGCTGAAGGTGATGTGATCCACCGCATAGGTGTTAAGGTACATGAGAGCGAACATCACCACCGTCGAGGTGGCAATCATCGCGCCAAAACGCCTGTAGGACATGCACTTCTCCTTTCCTATTTGATGAGCATCCAGATCGCCATCGCGACCATCATCAGGTTCTCGGTGAGGGAGATGAAGCCGAGCGGCACGTTGCTGTCGCCGCCGACGCAGGCGCATTTGAGCTCGCGGCGCTCGACATAAACGGCATAAAACACCGAGACGGCGCCGATGCTTCCGATCAGGAGTGCCACCGGGATCGCAAGCCAAAGAAGCGCGCCGGCGATCATCAAAACACCCGCCAGAGCCTCGGCGAACGGGTAGAGATAGGCGTACCTGACCCAGCGCTGTGCCAGCAGGTCATAGCCCAGGAACATGTTGGAGAAGCCTTCGAGATCGCGCAGCTTGAGGATGGCGAGAACGCACATCGAGATGGCGACGAACCATTCCGCCGCCCGGATCGTGGGAAGTTCCCCGTCAGCGCGCCAACTCGCGGCCAGCGCCATCAGGGCGGCCATGCCGAAGACGGCGATGACGGGCTGGTAGGTGACGGCTTCGGGATCGCGCACCGACTTGCCGAAATGGCGGCGCAAATCGTCGTGGCCGCCGATGCGTTCCCCGTCGATGAATGTCTGCGGGGTGGTATCGACATCATGTTCCGCCTTGAAGGCGTCGGTTTGCTCACGCGTTTCGAGCCAATGATCGTCCACGGCGTAGCCCTGGCGCTTCAAGAGGGCGAGCGACTTGAGCCCGAACGGGCAGACGTGCTGCGGCATGACCATGCGGTAGAGTGATGCTTGCCTGGTTGCTGTCGTCATCATGTGTCCTTCATTGTCGCTCAGCGCCGGGCCCGATCGAACAGGTCGACGAGTTCGTCGACCTTCTCGGTCTGTTCTTTCGGGCTCCCGCAAGCGATCGCATCGGCGACGCAATGTGCGGCGTGGTCGCGCAGGATTTCGCTTTCCGCTCGCGCCAGTGCTGCCTTCACGGCCTGGATCTGGTGAAGAATGTCGATGCAGTAGCGATCACCGGCGACCATGCGCGCCAGGCCCTGCACCTGGCCGGCGATCCGGTTGAGACGGTCAACCTTCTGCTTTTTCCGGTCGCCCGGCATCACGATCTCCATACCCTGCGGGAGTATGGAGAACCCGAGAAGCAGGAGAAGGTTCCGGAAAAGCTACCTGTACCGCTGCGATGACGAGCTTGTCTGGCAAAGATGTCGACTTGAGTGACCGAAAAGCGTACCTCTCGTGCGATGTCATCTCTTCGCGCCCTGCTTGCTGCGCTGATCGTCGTTGCCCTCGCTTTCGGCGTCGTGAATGGCCTAGCCATGGGCGCGACAGAAACCTCAGAAGAGATAGTCTTCGCGACGATGGACATGGATGGCTGCGTGGGCTGCTTCCGAGGTCCATCAGAATATCACCTCTTCTGTTCAATAATATCAGATAGCGCTATCTCAATTGTCTGAATAATAGCTGCACTTTTAGTATCATTTCTGTAGGATGGATAGCAAAAAACCATGAACTTATCGTATCTTTGTTGTTTAATTTTCGCGATGCAGATATTATGCTCCGGAAGCTGATCACGCAACGCGGCCTCAAGCGCAGTTAAGAATTCGAAGCTATACCGGGTCGAATTGTTGGGTGGAATGATGATGAAGCGGCGTCGCATATTCCGTTTCACCTTACTGGCTGCCGGCCATCAAGAATACAAGACCGACGACGATGAGAGCGACGCCCGCGATCCGAATGCTATCGAACCTTTCATCCAGAACAAACGCGCTTAACAGGGAGACGAAGACATAGGTTAAACCCATCCCTGGAAATATTATCATGATGTCATATTGAGATATGAGCAAAACATAACCCGAAAGAGATAGCGCAAATAAAAATAGCCCGCCAATAAAGCGCGCTCTCGTTAATAGGCGAATGATAATTGCGATATCGATCTTCTCTGCGTGCAACGATGATCTGGCTTCCAGTTTCAGCAATAGCTGCGACGCGGCATTCGCCCCCGAAGAGATGACCAAGACCGTTGGAATATCCATTAAATCACCGGTTTGGCGGCCGCAGCTTTCCGATGGCTGCGGCCGCGCTTTTCGGGTTACATCAAGAGCGATTTCGTCACTTTTCTCATGCGGGTATTTGCCCTACCAACGCTTCTAGAAGTACCGGGTAAATCGGAGGAAGCCCGACGTCGTTCCGCCGAGATTTTCGATTTTGCTGTGGGCAAGTTCGCCGCGCACCTCGAAATTCTCAACAGGCATCCAAACCGTCGAGATTTCTGCCGCGAAAGCATCGATACCAGTGGTCACCAGGCCGGCATGCAAGTTGCTGTAGTAGTGCCCAGCCACGGAAATGCCGAGTTGTTCACTAAACTGATGGTTGTAGGATGCCAGCGCTGACCATTCGGCGCTGATGGCGTCGAACTGGCCTGTAGAATAGATATTGGCGTTGTTGGCATACGTCCCGATCAGGCGAAGTGACGAACCAGGCATGTTTGGCATATTGACATGCAGACCAAGCTTGGCAGCCCATCCGTCCGTACCCAAAAACGATTCATCGTAGCCGAATTGTGCCCACGCGCCGCCCCAGCCTTGGTTAACGCCGGCCTTGACAACGACATCTGGCAGATATCCGTCACCCGCTAGTGCATCATCCTCTAGCGAGACCGTCCCGTAGTAACCGGGGCCGCCCCTGAACGTGTAGGAAACCTGCGCTCGTTGCTGATAGCCATAGCCCAAGCCTGACCAGGAGTGGGAGCCTGGGAAGTTGGACACACCGCCGCCTTGGGTTCTTGTCCAGGCTGACTCGGTATATCCCATGCGCAGACCGCCGAGTTCCAAATAGGCCTGGTCGAAAACCGCTGGGCCGTCTCCTACACCGTTCCAACTTGATTCGAGCCGAATGAACGATCGAAGCAAACCCCATTCCGTCTGCGAACGAGCATCGAAGTTCAACCGGGCTCGTACCGTCTTGTAAAAGCCTTCGGTGACCGGATCACCTGGGTGAAAGGTGAGCGGTGGCGTATCTCCAACATCACGGCTTTCAGCGCCGATCTGATAATAGACGTAGCCCGAGATCTGTAGGCACGTTTCGGTGCCGGGAATGTAAAAGAAGCCGGCACCATAAGCGTCACAGACGCGTACATATTCAACCGGTTCCGGTTCGGCAATGATGATCGGGTCGGCTGCTCTCGCCGATGTAATCCCTGCAGCGCTTGCTGCGAATGACAAAAGTACCAATGTTTTCTTCACGTTGCCCACCTCCGTTGTTTGCGGGTTAACCAGCCGAAGACAGAGGTGCCACAAGCGTCCATCCCGACTGCCGGAGAAATAGGGGGCGGAAGCCTGTCGAGATTTTTCCTCCAACTTTACATCTGCGTAAGATACGTTGCATTCGCCGTCTTGCACGAATGCTGTTGCCGAGTGGCAACATTCGCATGGACCGTTTCTCCGGCCGATCATGGCGTTTGTCAGATTCGTAAGTCGGACGAAAAGGCAAGGTGAACCGCGGCCTCTAGATTCGTTCACGCATCGGTACTGAGCTCCGCGTTCTTCAGGAAGCAAGGGTCGATACCCTCTCTGAGAGAACGTTGCGGCGGCCGCCGGAGCAGTAGTCTGGGTGAGCAACCCGTCACCCCGTAGAAACTGGAGAAAACAATGACCCGCATTTCCGCAATCACTACCGCCCTTTTGCTTAGCTCAGCATCTCTGGCTTTCCCTCACCAGCAGACGGTCGATCCTTTGACGACTTCAGCTGTCTCAAACGCGCAGCGCGTAGAAGCGTTGCTGCAGGGAGAGGGCAGACCCGGTGACTCGGTGACCTCAGTTTCTGATCCGAACGTTACGTTTACTGTGATGGAAAATGGACTGGTTGAAAGAAGGAACGATCGCTACGGCACAGTCCAATACATTCGACCCCTCGCACCGTGGGAGCGTGGTTTTGACTACCGGGGGGGGCGGTAGTTCGTCGGCGAGCATTTTTACAGAGATGTAAACACGGAGAAAAGCGCAGCTTAACTCGCTCTGTAAGGGTACACCCGCATCTCTAGATGAAAAAGCATCTCCATGTGATGCCCTTTACCCGCCCGCGTATCTGACCTCCGCGGGCGGGTTTTTCCATAAACTATCGCCCGGCTTCGGAAACCGAATGTGAACGGCCAACCCCGGCTTGTTGTCTGCTAGGTGAAGCGTAGCACCATGTAGATCAGATATGGCCTTTACCATGCTCAGTCCCAGCCCCGAGCCTTCCGTCCGTCGGCTCTTGTCCAATCGATAGAAGCGTTTGAGAACATTCAATCGCTCTTCAACCGGAATGCCAGGGCCGTTGTCTTTGACCACAACAACGACTTCCCCCTTCTGCGTTTCGCTTCCAATTTCGATCTGCGAACCTGGCGGCGTGTGACTAATGGCATTTTGGACTAGATTGGCCAGCATCTGTCTAAGCAGATCCGGATCACCCCGTAGCATGGTTTGGCCGCCTCGCTCCATGGCAAGACGAATGTGACGATCGTTGTTGCCCGCAATATCAGCATAAACTTCGAATACATCCTGGAGAAGTTCATTCACGTTAATTCGCCGAAACCGTTGGCGTTGCACCCCGGCCTCGATCTGGGAAATGCGCAAGAGCGCATCGAACGTTGCGGTGATCGCGCGGATATCAGTTAAGGCCGTTTGAATCAGCGGATGGGCGGCGCTAAGGGTTGAGGCTTGTGCCGCTGCCTCCAGCAGCAGGAACAAGCGGGAGATTGGAGTCTTGAGATCATGAGCAATGTCGGTGGTAACCTGCCGCATGGCATTGACGCTGGCTTCAAGGTACGCAAGTGACACATTTACCTCTTCTGCCAGCGCGTCAATGTCATCCATGCGCGACGAGACTGGCAAGCGCGTCGAAAGCTTACCGGAAGCTACCTCGCGCATGACGGCCGACAATGCTGCGATCCGCTTTCGCGTCCTCAGGGCAAGAAAGGCGCCCCCGCCTAAACCGGTCGCGAGCAGTATGGCCGTCGCCCAACCGAAACTCGTCAGGGCGATGCTGCGCAGGCTGTTGGTATCATCGTAGCTTACGCCTATGATGAGTTCCGCTGGGCCGAGCGCGTTCCGATAGAGTCGATAATTGACTGGGATGGCATTGTGATTACTCGCATCAAGGGTAGAAAAGCCTGGCGATGCGTCAGTGATGTCGATGTTCCCGGCGAGCAGAGTGCCATCCGGTGCGCGTAGCGAATAGATTGTTTCCTGACCTCGGATAGCGGGACCGTGGTTTTCAATCATCGCGCTGGCGCCGGCTAGTCCTCGCTTGTCGAAAGCTGTTTGGATTTCTCGGAAGCGCTCCATCACGTGCGAATCAAGACGCTGGCTGAGGTGACTGGCGACCATATTGTAGGCGACCAAATTCACCCCAAGATAGCAGACCAGAAAGAGAGCCAAATAAAGTATTGCAAGGCGGAACGACGTAGTGCGCGCGATACTACCTTGGGACATGAATGCTGTAACCGGTGTTTCGTGTCGTGTGCAGCAAAGGAACCTCAAACGGCTTATCGATCTTGCTCCGGAGCCTGCTGACATGCGTCTCGACGACCGTACTCTGAGGATCGAAATTGAAATTCCATATACGTTCCAAGAGCATGTGTTTGGTCAGGATGCGACCTTCGTTGCGCATGAGAATTTCCAGCAGGGCAAATTCTCGGGGCAGAAGATCAATTACTTTGCCTTGTCTCTTGGCCACTCGTCGCACGAGGTCCAATTCGAGGTCTGCCACCTGCAGGTGAGTTTTCTCGCCGGACATCGGAGGGCGGCGTGCAAGGGCACTGACGCGCGCCGTTAGCTCGGAAAACGCAAACGGTTTCACCAGATAGTCATCTGCGCCCGCTTCCAGTCCCGCGACACGATCTTCCACTCCTCCAAGGGACGTGAGAAACAAGATTGGAATCTTGCCACCGGCTGCACGTAGGCTCTTTACAAGCGCAAGGCCATCCAACCCGGGTAGCATGCGGTCAACGATGGCCACGTCATAGGGCTCTCTAAGGCCGATACCGAGTGCATCGCGGCCATCCTTCAGAATATCAACCGTGTGTCCCGACGAATGCAATCCGCTGGCAATGTAGTTGCTGGTCCGGTCATCGTCCTCGACCAGGAGTATTTTCATTGTGGTCGCCTTCTCGGTTGTAGTTATGCCGACATGGTGACCTCTGGCAGGGGCAAGCGTACCCACCGCGCCCGGCGGCGCCCGGCGGCGGGTACGCTGCATCTCTATCGACGGGTTAGACCGTTCTTGGTTATTGGGATGGGCTGGATCGCTTCGGTCCGATTCGTCGGACCGAGAAAAGGCATTTGCTACTTGATCTCGGTGACCGTGAGTCGTCCGTTTACGCGTTCGGCGACGAACTCGATCGGCTGGCCTTCCTTGACCTTGTCGATCATGGCGTCGTCGGCGACGACGAACACCATCTTCATGGCCGGCATGTCGAGATTCTTCAGTTCCTCGTGCTTGATCGTCAGCTTCTTCTGCTTGGCGTCGATCTTGGTCACCTCGCCCTTGGTGTATTCGGTGGCCGAGGCTGCACCGCCGAGCGAGATCGCCAGGCCGAGGGCGGCTATCGCGGTTGCGATGGATTTCATGGCTGTCTTTCCTTTCTGCTTAATTGCTGACCGTGATCTCGCCCTTCATGCCGGACTCGTAGTGGCCTGGAATGAGGCAGGCGAATTCGAAATTTCCGGTCTTGGCGAAGGTCCAGACGATCTCTCCCTTCTCGCCCGGCGCCAGCCGGACGGAGTTGGGATCGTCGTGTTCCATTTCCGGGAACTTCGCCATCATCTCCTTGTGCTTCATGAGTTCCTCATGGTCGTCCATGACGAACTCGTGGTCGGTTTCGCCCTTGTTGACGAAGCTGAGGCGGATGGTCTCTCCCTCCTTCACTTCCAACGACGCCGGCTCGAACAGCATCGCGCCGTCGTCGTTTTCGAACATGGTGATGGTCACAGTCCGCTTCGCTTTGTCAGCGTCCGCCGGCTTGCCGATCGCCATTTCGTCGTGTCCACCAGCGTGTTTGCCAGCGGCATGCGCCGCGCCCACTGCGAGCGCCGACGCGGTGAGCGCAATGATCAGATGTCTCATGCTGTTCCTTTCCTGGTTGCTTGTCGGTTGAAGGAGTTTCATCCCTGTTTGTGCCCCGCATGCGGATCGGCCGGGGGCATCTCTTTTGTGTTGCCTGATCTTGTTGGCTCGGGCGTGTCGGCCGTCCATTCGTAGGCGACGGTGCCGGCCGGGTGCTCGTACCAGCCTGGGTCGGCATAATCGTCGGAGGCCAATCCCTCGCGAACCTTCACGACGGAGAACATGCCGCCCATCTCTATCGCGCCGAATTGTCCCCAGCCTTCCATCATCTTGACAGTATTGTCAGGCAGCGGCATCTCCATCTCGCCCATGTCGGCCATGCCGCGAGTGCCCATGGCCATGTATTCCGGCTGCACCCGCCGGATCTTCTTGGCCACCTCGGTCTTGTCGGCGCCGATGAAGGTCGGCACGTCGTGGCCCATCGCGTTCATGGTGTGGTGCGATTTGTGGCAGTGGATGGCCCAATCGCCGGGATAGGTCGCGTCGAACTCGTAGGCGCGCATGGCGCCCACGGGAATGTCGATGGAGACCTCCGGCCAGCGCGCTTCGGGGCGAACCCAGCCGCCGTCGGTGCAGGTGACCTCGAAGTCGTAGCCATGCATGTGGATGGGGTGATTGGTCATCGTCAGATTGCCGACGCGCACCCGAACCCGGTCGTCCCTGGCCGCCACCAGCGGACTGATGGCCGGGAAGAGACGGCTGTTCCAGCACCACATGTTGAAGTCCGTCATCTCCATGACACGCGGCACGTAGGAGCCGGGGTCGATGTCGAAGGCGTTGAGCAGGAAGACGAAGTCACGGTCGACCCGATGCTCCGCCGGATCTTTCGGGTGGATGACGAAAAAGCCCATCATGCCCATCGCCATCTGCACCATCTCGTCGGCATGCGGGTGGTACATGAAGGTGCCGCTCTTCACGAGATCGAACTCGTAGACGAAGGTCTTGCCGGGCGGGATACCGGGCTGGGTCAGCCCGGTCACCCCGTCCATGCCGTTGGGCAGGATCATGCCGTGCCAGTGGATCGTGGTGTGCTCCGGCAGCCGGTTGGTGACGAAGATGCGCACCCGGTCGCCTTCCACGGCCTCGATGGTCGGGCCGGGCGACTGTCCGTTGTAACCCCACAGATAACCCGTCATGCCGGGCGCCATCTCGCGTTCGACCGGTTCGGCCACGAGATGGAACTCCTTGACCCCGTTGTTGATGCGATGCGGCAGTGTCCAGCCGTTGAGGGTGACGACGGGCTGGTAGTCCGGCCCGCTTGACGGGAACAATGGCGGCTGCATGTCGGCCGATTCCATGATCGGCGCTTCGGGCAGGCCCATGGCTGCGGTCTTCGTCCAGGCGGCCGCTCCGGCAAGGAACGCGCCGCCACCGAGGATTTGTCGTCTGGTGATCATTTTTTCGGTTCTCCTGCTCAATGTCCGCCGCCGCCGTCGCCAGCCGCCGCGACCTCCGTCGCAACGGCCGGGGACGATCCCGGACCGCCGCCATGAATTGCGGTGCCCAGATTGACGTCGGCCAGCCAGAACTGACGCTTGGCGTTCAGCGACAGCATGATCGCGCCAATCCTGGCGCGGGTGTCGGCCAACAGCTCGAATGTGTTGGTGATCATGCCGTTATAGGTCAGCACCGCCTCTTCCTCGATGGTGGTCCTCAACGGCACGACATTGTTGCGGTAATGCCGGGCGATGTCGTAGCTCGATCGATAGCCGTCATAGGCGCCGCGGGCCTCGGAACGAACGTTCACCGCTTTCTCCGCCAAGAGGTTCGCCGCCCGCATGTAGGCGAGTTCGGCCTTGCGCAGGCGTGCCTGGCCGCTGTCAAAGATCGGGATTACGAAGTCCAGCTCGATCCTCGGTGTGGTTGTTGTGGTGGTGGTGCCGTCATCCTCTTTTTCGCGCTCGACTTCGGCCCCAGAGACAATATCGAGATCGGTCAGGTAGCGGGTCGCCGAGGTCAGCCCGTAGGCGCGGGCAAGGGATTCCAGTTCCAGCCGCGCCACCTCCAGGTCGACGCGGTTGCGCAGCGCCTCCGCCTCGATCGCCCGCTTTGCCGTTGGACGCTTCGGCAGCGAAGGCAGCGCATTGGGCACCTGATAGTCGAGGTCGGAGCCCCAAAGGCCCATCAGGCGGGTCAGCGCCTCCTTGGCCATGCGCGCCTGCATCCGCGCTTCCGCGGTCTGGCCCGCCAATTCGGCGTAGAACACGTGCTCCCGCGCCTGGCCCGATTTGGTGAAGGCGCCGGTCTCGCCGAGCTTCTGGGCAAGTTCCGAGGCGGCATCGGCGGCCGCCTGGGCCTGGTTGAGATAGGCAACCCTTTCCCATGCCGAAACCGCGTCGATCCACGCGCGCCGCGTGTCGGCGGCCACGCGCAAGGTTTCTTCGGCGGCGCGCAACTGAGCCTGCCTCAGCCGGGTATCGGCGATGGCCATGCGCTTCGGGCGCGTGATCACGGCAAGGATGTTGTTGGCCACCGTCGCCTCGATGGAGCGGACCGGGTCGACGCCGGTCAGCCCGACCGAGACGGTCGGGTTGACGAGCAGGCTCTGTTGCCAGACCTCGGCCTGCGACAGGCCGACATCGGCATAGGCGGCCTGAAGCCCCTTGTTGTTGAGGAGCGCCACCTGCACGGCCGTGTCGGGTCCGACCGTCCTGTTTCGGACAAGCGCCTGTACACGTTCGCCGACCTTGCGTGCCTCTTCGGCGGACTGGAGCCAGACCGTCTGCTTGCCCGTCACCGACGCGGTCCGGTCGGAAACGGGCGCAAAGGCGCTCAAGGGATCGGTGTCGACCGCTCCCGTCGTGGCGCAGCCGGCGGTTAGAAGAGGCAGGGCCGCAAGGGCGATGATCCTGGGAATGCCAGTCCTCATGACCCGGCTCCTTTCGAAGCCGGCGACAGCCGCTCGTTGAGCCGCCGCCAATCCTGCGGGCCGACCGGCTGGCGGTGGTGATAATCACCCACGACGGGACGATAGCTGGTTTCGCGAACGCCCATCGCCGGGTCGGCCGCGTTGTAGGCCGGCAGCACGACCGGCGGTGTCGCCGCACATGCGGTCACCGAAAGCGGCGCGAGCACCGCAACAAATGCAAGTTTCATCCTGAATTACCTGAACTGAACGAGGGATCGCGCCGTCGTGACACGAAACGTCACGCGGCAGGCTCCGCCCGATGCGGGCGCGTCAGTTCAGGTATCTGGGAGGTTTTGCGAGGACGCTGGTCTCGCCGTCGACGAGCGCGACGATGCATATCGCACCGTGGCCACTGCTGGCCGGCCATTGCGGGAACGGGCAGTCGACCGGCACCGCGGTGACCGGCGCGCAATGGACTTCGCAGCCGCCGTCCGAGAACTTGCCGCTCTTGTGATGCTGGACCTTGCTTTGCGCGTGTCCGGTATCGGGGCCAGCGTGATGGCCGTCTTCATGCGCGTGGTCCGCAACGGCATGCGGTGTGTGGCCCTGTGCAACTTCGGCGGGCTTGACAGCCAGACCCTTGGCGCTCGCCAGAGAAAACAGGCCAGGCTGCACCGATGTGAGGGCGAGAAAAAGAATCGCGAGCGCCAGCCGGAGCGGCGCGGCATACATGAGCTTGATGGCATGCCCGATTTGCATGGCGCGAATAAGCTTGATCCGCGTGCCGCATGTCAAGTGGGATATTTGGGCCACATCCGGGCGCCGGCTGAGATGAGGCTCTATGTTCGAAGCAATCAGCATCGTCCTCACCAGACACCTTTGATCATTCCGGTCCACAGATAGGACCAGAACGTCGATGGTACCATTGCTTCGACTCGCCGGTGACAGGCAATATCTTGATGTCCCCGTTCAAGACTCGCCCAACCGTCTCGACACAGCTCTCGCGTGAGCGTGCCGCAAGGCATGTCCTGCAAAGGGTTGTGCTGTTCAGGCCGGCGGAGCCGGCGTGCGATACATCAATATGGCTTCCACCACACGGCATGTCCCTGATCAAAGAGGATAAAGGCCAAAGTCAGCAAGGTCGCCACGCACAGAAGCCAAATTATCCATCCAGTCAGGGTCAATACGATGCGCAGGCTCCCCAGCACCAGTGGTAGCAGCGCTAGCAGAATCAGCGAGCTCACCAGAAGATAACCAACTCAGGATAATCGTCCTGCGAGGAATTCAGCGGGTCGGGGATTGGCACCGTCGGATACCAGACATAGCGGTAGTGGCCGACCTCGAGCCAACCTTCCAACTGGCGCGCCGGCTCCGTGCGGGACAGATCGAACGGATAGATTTGGCTGAGCCGGAGATCGCGGTACCCTTCCCTCGCCCGTTCCTCAATAGCCTCCACGACACGGATGATATCGAACAGTTGGACCGCGTAGCGCTCCCTGGCTTGAGTGGTGAGTTCCCAGTTGCTTTTGGCATCAGACATCATCAGGCCCTCCCCAGGTAGGTATCGGTGATGGCGAGGCGGGCGTGGCCAAGCTCCCCGGAAATCTTGAGGCGTGCGGCTCGATCCTGCTGTCGCTCGTCTTCGGACATGTCCCCGCGGCGTTTACCACCTTGCAGGGGGCAGGCTTGGCCCGTCAGGGCGAGGTAGCGCTGCTGGGCGTAGGCATGGCGGAACCCGTGCGTGTTGCGCAGTCCCGCTTGGAGGGTTTGATATTCATAGCGTCTGAGTTGTTCGGCGTAGGTGCTGTTGGTCGGGATCAGCGAGCCGTGGCCCGGGATCAGGCGGCGGATGTCCATCAGCACTCGGCGCTGGGCTTCCGCAATAATGGGTACCGATCGTGCGCGACCGCCTTTCGTCCAACTGGACTTGAGCACGATGCGGTGTGCCTGGATCGCATACGCCGGCTGAAACTTGATCGCCTCTTCACGGCGCAAGCCGAACGCGACCTGGAGCAGGACAGATGCCCGGATCAATGGGCACGCGATCTGCTTGAACTTAGCGGGATCGAGTTTGCGGGCACGGTTGATCGGCGCTTCGGTCTCCTTGGCCAGTCCGTAGGTGGCATTGTCACGTTCGACGATGTTGGGCTTGTTGATGCGATCGGCCCACCATCTGAGCCAGGAAAGGCGGTTGCGGATGGTGGCGTCATCCAGGTCATTACCCTGCCAGTGTTCGACCAGCGCGTTGACGTGCCGTGTCTTGAGAGAGCGGGCACCCGGCAGGCGGTAGCCAAGTCGCCGCAGATCAGCGGCCATCGCGGTGAGGCCGCGCAATCGGTTCTTCTGTGTGCCGTAGGCGCCGTCGCGGTTATGACGGCACATGCGGCCCAGGTCCATCGTGAGATCGTCCATCAGTCTCTTCCAGTATTGTTCTTGTCGGTGAGTGTTGATGGCCGTCGCCATGGCCGTAGCCAAAGCGACCCGCAGAGCGTGTCTGCGGCTCAGGACCGAAGACGTGATGAACTCCTTTCAAGCGGTAAGAGCCTCCTAGAGCCGGTCTGGAGACCGGCCGGTGTGGGTTGCCCGGATGGGCGAACCGGATCGTTGAATCCGGTTGGGTGGTCGCGCGGCGGCGACCTGATCGATAGAGCGCGCATGCTGCTCTCCTGTGGTTGGAAAAAGGGATGTGAGATTTGATCGGCTGTTGCGGATCGGGTTCACGTTGGGAGAGCAAGAAAATGAAAGCGAGAAAAAGGTGCAGAAAATGATGAAGTTAGAGGACTTCGTGTGTCCGATCACGCGGGTGGCACGTGCGTTCATTGACAGAAAGGCGCGGATGAGCTTGGCAAAGTGGGGTGCCGTCACTACCGGATGCTCCGGGTAGTGACGGCACCCGCCGCGCACGCCGATTGTCAGACGTCCGACAAACGCTGGCGCCTTCGCTCGCGCACCTGCCCGGCCCGAACGCTACAGGCCGCAGTGTTCATCGGAATGGCGGCGAGGTTGACCTGCCTTCGGCAACCCGCAAGCCGTCTGCCGCCGCTACGCGGTCTCCCGAGCAGAGGCTTGCGGAACGCCTTTCTTGGGCAGGCCTTTGCCTCATATTCCGATGAGGAATGCGGCCGAGGCATGCCGAGTTGCGCGAAGGCGCATCGGAGCGCGCATTCTATTGATTCTGCGGGATGGCCCGCATCACGTTGGGGGTTAAAGCCCATTTCCCGTATTTTTTCTGTACGCGATCACGTAAAGAGCCAAGATGACTTGCTTCTTTGACAATTTTGGTTTGAGCGTATTCGGGTGGAGGACCTTGGCGTCGATGACAGTCACTGACACTCATCGAGTACCTGGGAGGGTGCTCTTCGCAAAATTGCCAAGTAAGTGCTTAAGATGGCTTCTTCGGCAAGTTCGCTGCAGGGTAGTCGATCGGGAAATTTCGCGCGCCTGCATTTCTAACCTAGTTCGAAGAAAATAGAATGTCGTCGTCGTTTAAGGTCGTTGACGCGATCCATCAGCTGGAAGTTGTAGACCGAAGCTCCACGACTTTCCGCTCTGAGCATACTTTCGTGGTGGAAGCGACCTTGCCTAG